>VFQM010002212.1_pt1 | contig 14945 bp, 17 predicted proteins | sample 3512391 | NCBI WGS metagenome assembly VFQM01 (sample SAMN10412369, study PRJNA504923) | tailings metagenome | isolation source: Replicate 1 from Balatoc abandoned mine | place: Philippines
AGTACAAGAAATACGCGAAACTATTTAACAAAGACATCAAGTACCATATTAACCCCACAGGTAAGTTTGTAATTGGTGGTCCTCACGGAGATACCGGATTAACAGGTCGTAAGATCATCGTAGACACTTACGGTGGTAAGGGAGCCCACGGTGGTGGCGCATTCAGCGGTAAAGATCCAAGTAAGGTAGACCGTTCTGCGGCCTATGCTACGCGTCATATTGCGAAGAACTTGGTAGCTGCGGGAGTTGCGGACGAAATTTTGGTACAGGTTTCCTACGCAATTGGTGTAGCACAGCCAACTTCTATCAACGTGAACACATTTGGCACGGCCAAAGTGAACCTGAACGATGGCCAGATTGCGAAGATTGTAGAGGGCTTATTCGATATGCGTCCTTACTTTATTGAGCAGCGCCTGAAGCTAAGAAATCCTATCTACAGTGAAACTGCTGCTTATGGTCATATGGGTCGCAAGCCAGAAGTAGTTACCAAGACTTTCAGAACCCCAGACGGTAAAGAGAAGAAGGTAAAAGTGGAACTATTTACCTGGGAGAAGCTAGATTATGTTGCCAAAGTGAAGAAAGCTTTTGGGTTGAAATAGGCCTAAATACAAAAATATCATCATCCCTTGCAGAAATGCAGGGGATTTTTTTATATTGGGATAATGAAAACCAGATTAATCGTCTTTGGCTCGCTGGCAGCCTTGTTCTTTTTTATCCTTAGAGTGCAAGGAGCGAACTTAATAACAGAAGCTACACCTTTAGGGATCGTCAACCTTGAATTTGCCAGTACTGCAGAAGAACTCAATGCGGTACTTTTTGGCTGGTCAAATGCCGATGTAAAAGCCAATATTTACATTGATTTTGTTTTTATACCTTTCTATGTGTTGTTTTTTTCTACAGCTGCACTGGCTTGCTCCCGCGCTTGGAAGAATGCCGGAATGCATTACGCAGGTAAATCACTTTCTAAAGCTGTATATGTTGCAGGTGTACTCGATTTAATTGAAAACAAATTCATGCTGGATAGTTTTGCAGGAAGCTTTTCCGATTTTACGCTCATGTTAACCAATTGGTTTGCGGGGGCTAAATTTTTATTGTTGCTGGTGGTTATACTGTATATTGTTATCAGTTTGCCTTTTATCTCTTCTATAAAAACAAATAATGGAAGCCAATCCCTGGAAAATTAATGCTGAAAAACTGGTTTACAATAATCCCTGGATATCTCTGACAGAATTTGATGTAATTAACCCTGGTGGCGGAAAGGGTATCTACGGAAAAGTACACTTCAAGAATGTTGCAGTTGGTGTATTGGTGCTGGATCAAGATTTGAATACTTATCTGGTAGGTCAATTTAGATTTACCTTAAATGCCTATTCGTGGGAAATGCCTGAAGGCGGGTGTCCGGTGGGATCAGATACGTTAGAAAGTGCCAAGCGTGAGCTACTCGAGGAAACGGGACTGGTGGCCATGGACTGGACAGTTTTATTCCAGATGCATTTATCCAATTCTGTCTCTGATGAACTGGCGGTTATTTATCTGGCTAGAGATCTGCAGCAGTTAGAACCAGAGCCGGAAGAAACCGAGCAGTTGCAGGTTAAAAAGATTCCATTTGCTGAAATGCTTGATATGGTTGAAACAGGGCAAATTACCGACGCTATGACAGTAGCTGCGGTATATAAAGTTCAGCTCTTATTGCTTCAGGGCAAATTGAATTAAATACATTTGCAGATGGCTATTAAAAAATCATCCATCATCATTGGTCGTCAGCCACTGGTAGAAGCATTGCAATCCGGAAAAGCAATTGATAAAATTTTATTGCAAAAAAATGCGAACGGAGAAGTGGTTCAGCAAATCAGGGCGCTCTCAAGGGAGCATAATATTCCCATTCAGCTGGTACCGGTAGAAAAGCTAAACGGATTAACCAAAGCCAATCACCAGGGTGTAATTGCTTTTGTTGCGCTGGTTCAATATCTGGATTTGCAACAAGTAATTGATCACGTGGTATCCAACGGGGACGTGCCTTTGTTTCTAATGCTGGATGGTGTAACGGACGTTCGTAATATTGGTGCTATAGCCAGAACAGCTGTATGCTGTGGAGCACAGGCCATTATAATTCCTGATAAAGGTGTTGGGGCTTTAAATGAAGAAGCCATGAAAAGTAGTGCGGGTGCATTGGAGAAGATTCATATCTGTAGGGTGAATAGTTTACTGAAAGCCGTTGATGATTTGCATCTGAATGGAATTGCAGTTTATACCAGTGAAATGCGTGCAGATAAAAATGTGTACAATCTTGATTTCTCTGTTCCCTGTTGCGTGATTATGGGGGATGAGGGTAGGGGAGTACAACCTTATCTGGCCAAAGCAGCAGACGCATTTTTTAAAATACCGATGGCAGCTAAATTTGATTCCCTTAATGTATCGGTAGCTACAGGTATGATTTTATATGAGGGCATGAAACAACGAATGCATGTTTCCTAAGTAATAGATTTCTTAAAAACGATAATGCTGATTTTTAAAGTAGCAGTCTGATGAAAGAAAATAAACTTACGTTGATTGAATGTCCCAGAGACGCCATGCAGGGCTGGAAGAATTTTATTGCAACAGCGGATAAAATCAGGTATTTAAACGCTTTGCTTAGGGTAGGTTTCGATGTGCTGGACTGTGGTAGTTTTGTTTCTGCAAAAGCCATCCCTCAGATGGCAGATACAGCGGAAGTTATTTCTAAATTAGATTTGCAAGATGCTGTAACAAAGTTATTGGTGATTGTAGCCAATGAACGAGGAGCAGAAGAAGCTGTGAAATTTGACTCTATCAGTTTCCTTGGCTTTCCTTTTTCCATTTCACCCAGTTTTCAATTAAGAAATACGAATAGCAGCCTGGAAGAAAGTTTTGAACGGGTAAGGTATATCCAGACCTTGTGTGAGAAGCACAGTAAACAACTGGTTATTTATTTGAGTATGGGTTTTGGCAATCCATACGGAGATGCTTATGGAGAAGATATTTTATTGTATTGGGCCAATAAAATGACTGCATTGGGCATCAGGATTATTTCACTTGCAGACACTGTGGGTGTGGCAACACCCTCCCAGATCAGTAGTGCACTGCAAAGTTTGATTCCTGTTTACCCTGAGGTAGAATTCGGGGTACATCTGCATGCAGATTCTATCAACTGGAAACCCAAACTGGAAGCTGCATTAGCTGCGGGCTGCTATAGGTTTGATGGTGCTATCAAAGGCATCGGAGGTTGTCCAATGGCTCAAGACGAGTTGGTTGGGAATATGGATACAGAAAAAATGCTTAGTTATTTTCAGGAGATGAAGTTTAGTATGTCAATTGATACAAAACAGTTGCAAGATTGTAGTAAAATGGCTGTTCAAATTTTTCAATAATGCCCCATGAAATTTCATTATGATTTTCCAATAAAGAAAATGGATTCTCCCATTGCACATCATCATAAGATTATGATGATTGGGTCCTGTTTTACGGAAAATATTGGGCAGTATTTACAAAGTCATTCTTTTCAGGTACTTGAAAATCCAAATGGTATTTTATTTAACCCTGTTAGTGTTACGGATGCGATTCAATCCTATATACGAAATCAAAGGGTTAGTGAAGAAGAATTATTTGAGTTAAATGAAACATGGCATAGCTGGAAATTTCATAGTAGGTATTCGGGCATTACAAAAGAGGATGCGCTTAATAAAATGAATCAAAGTATTGAAGATGCCCATTGCTTTTTGAAGACAGCTAGTCATATGATTGTGACCCTTGGCTCTGCATGGGTATATGAATTAACAGGATTGGCAAATGGAGTAGCAGGGACTATTGTTGCGAATAATCATAAAGCACCCGCTTCCTGGTTTCAGCGAAAGCTATTATCTGCAGAATCTGTTAAATCATTGCTCATATCAATGATAAATTCATTGAGACAGTTTAATCCTAACCTGCAAATCATTTTTACGATTAGTCCAGTAAGACATTTGCGTGAAGGAGTAATTGAGAATAATCGTAGCAAAGCAGTGTTAATTCAGTCTGTTCATGATCTTGCAAATGAATATGAGCACCTTTATTATTTTCCTTCCTATGAACTGGTAATTGATGATTTAAGGGATTATCGTTTTTATGCGGAAGACCTAGTACATCCCAATTATCAGGCCACCCTATATGTCTGGGAAAAATTTGTGGAAGCTTGTATTGATGGATCCAGCGCTCAATTATTTAAAACAATAAGGGAAATTAAACTGGCTTTTAAGCACAAGCCCTTTAATCCTTCAACGCAACAACATCAGCAGTTTTTGAATAAATATCAAGCAGTGACCCTAAGATTGCTGGAACAATATCCCTTTTTGAAGTTGAGGCAGGAGCTGGATTATTTTAGTACAGGACTTAGAAATCAGGAACCGGAGGATGAATCAGAGCAGATTCAAGTGTAATTAATTTGCACAAGGAAGCCATTTCCTTTTTCTGAAGAAAATTTTCAATCTCTGCTTTATGCAAAAGCCCGGTTATGATCAGAATGGTTTTATTGCTATTAGCATTTAATTGATTCCATATTTTTTTGTTGATGGCAGCACTTCTTTCATCCCAGAAATCAAGCTGCGCATTATACCAGTTTCCATAAGGCTGAAGTGCCGGATACTGAAGAGTGAGTCTTCGTATAAAATGTTTTTCCCTATACAAAATATTGTCAATTGTGTCTGTTAAGGAAGCCCTGTTCATCTGGATTAAAGAGCTATCAAGTAATTGCATAAATGCATTGTTGATTTCTGAATAATTTTCATATTCAACAGCTTCCAAATTATTCATTAGCCCTTGTTGATACACCTTTGACAATGTTTCTTGATGACTTTTTTCCATTGCTCTATTGTATGCTATATAGGTTTTTCTGTTGGGAATAAACACATCAAAAGGAGAAATGCAAACTTGTTTATTTTTTTTCTGATATTTTCTAACAGCCCTGTATTCAATAGGGTTATTCCATATTCCCAGCCATTCTGCCGTTTGTGCTCCCCAGACTTTATTAATGGAACAATTACTGATAACAGTTGAGTCCAGTTCCATTAAAATGATATCGGGATTGATCTGCCTTATGGTATTGTACATGCTTTTAACCGTCAGCAATTTATTGCCATTGTGTTTTGTACCAATAATAATTACTCTGTTGGGAGAGGGTTCGGCATATAAAATAGTATTCAGCAGTAAAAAGCCAAACAATAGCCAACCTTTACAAAATTTAAAATAAGGTTTGTACACCATGTGCAATTTTAAATTCATGTTGTAATAACCATTTTTTTCTCCACATACCTCCCGAATATCCGGTTAAAGAACGATCACTTCCAATCACTCTGTGACAGGGAACAATAATAGCAATTTTATTTTTACCGTTAGTAGTAGCTGCAGCCCTGATAACTTTCGGGTCACCCAGTTTTTTAGCCAGGTCCATATAACTGATAGTTTTGCCAAATTCAATATCCATGAGTTTGTTCCAAACTCTAATTTGAAAATCGGTACCATCCTGATGTACCGGCAAATCAAATTGTCTTCTCTTACCGTGAAAATATTCAATCAGTTGTTCAGTACACTGGTGCATGAGTTCTGTTATGCCAGGGACACCATGCTGTAGTTGATCTTTGTTGTCTACAAAGCTGAGTTCGCCAATATAATGGTCATTGCCTCCTATCTGTAATAATCCAACCGGACTTTCATAATACGTATAATGCAATTCACCCATTGGCATATTTTAGCTATCTAAATATACTGAACAAACCAATTAATCACCCAATTTTAGCTCCATTCATTACGGGTAAATTGGGTTCCAGTAAAATCACTTGATGGTGCTGGTCATAAACTCCCAGCACCAGGCATTCGCTGAAGAAGTTTGCAATTTGTTTGGGCGGGAAATTCACTACTGCGATGATTTGTTTACCTATAAGGTCTTCTGGTTTGTAATGTGCCGTGATTTGCGCAGATGATTTTTTGATACCCAGTTCGCCAAAATCTATGCTGAGTTGGTAAGCGGGTTTGATGGCTTCCGGAAATAAATTTACCGACAGGATAGTTCCTGTTCTGATGTCAATTTTTTCGAAGTCTTTCCAGCTGATCATTAATCTTCCAATAAGCTTACTAACTGAATTAATTCTTCCTGTTTGTATTGGTGCTCAGGATTAGTAAAACACCTCGATAATTCCTTAATCAATCTGCCGATAATGGCTCTGTTGGTTCTGGGTTTGAAGTAATTTGGGTCAGCTGATTTGCCCAAACGGGTCAGATAAGTTTCAATATCATTGTGAGAATAAGCTTGTCCGTTTGTAGCATCAATAAAAAAATGGATTTGATCTCTGTAATACTGATTGCTGTCATCAAATTCAGTATCAGAGTGATAAAAAGCAATAAGCGATTGTTTGGGTACCTGAATCAGTCGGGCATTGATTTCCAGTTTTTCACAAATCACTTGGTAAATAATGCTATTGGCAATGGCATTGCCCTTTTTGGATTCAAGTACTTTATGAAGAAAGAATTCATCCGGATTTTCATACTTTAACTCAATACCCTTCAAATGGTAGTAGTTGTAAATGATGCTGCTTAAAACATTTGCTTGTTCTAATGGAGTTAAGAAGCTGTTTAGCTCAAGCCAGACATTTCTTCTGATTTTTTCAATGTCCTGAATAACCGGCGTAGTTTGTAATTCTGGATATTGAAACTTTGCTACCAGCAGCGCCCCGAAAAGTAAATCAGGACAGGCACTGTTTTTCCATTCAATTAAATCCTGTTGTAAATCGGTAAAATGGAGACGATGAATGATCATCTCAATTCTTTCCTGAATTGCTTGATTAGGCGTGGTTTCCCAAAGATGTTCCAGGTTTGGTATTACAGGCTTCCCATAAGTTACCAATCTTTCTGTAACGCTGGTATAGACTAATTCATCCGGATCGTCAATAAGGGTAAACAGGGCATTTAATTCTTTGGTCTCCTGCATAGTTGCTTCTATTCAATATCAAACTAAATTCATTTTTTTGAAAGAGGCAAGGAGAAGTTATTCAATCCTTGTGGATATATGTTGAATTTGTAACATAATAATTTAAACAGTCTGTCGTTGTTTTGTCATTTTCCGAGTAAATTAGTAATATTAACAGTCGTTATTGACTGTTAAATTCTACCTTTGAGATTATCAATTTTTTTTGAATGAGTACATTTACTATCCCCAAATTTCCTGCTGTAAAGCAATCCCTTCACTTAGAGTTAAAAAAAAGAGTTCAGGCCTATTTTGACGAAAGAGGTATCGATGCTACCGGAACACCTAAGTTATTTACCAAAGCAATTATCATGGTTATTGCTTTTGTAATTGTGTATACCCATTTAGTGTTTTTTACTCCTGCATGGTATTTTGCCATTGCAGAATGTATTTTACTAGGTGGATTAGTAGCTGGTATCGGCTTTAATGTAATGCATGATGGTAGTCATGGCAGTTTTAGTACCAACAGATGGGTTAATAAAATTGCTGCTTCGTCCATTAGTTTATTGGGTGCCAATCATTTTATGTGGAACATGAAACACAATATGATTCACCATAGTTTTACCAATGTTGACGGGGTAGATGATGATATTGAAGTGGGCATTTTAATGAGAATGGCACCTACTCAAAAAAGAATGAAAGCGCATCGCTTTCAGCATTTGTATTTTTGGGTTTTATACATGCTATTGTATGTTTTCTGGATTTTCTTTACGGATTATAAAAAATATTTTACACAGAAAATTGGGAATGTGCCATTAAAGAAGATGAGCATTTCTGATCATATTGAATTCTGGGCTGTTAAAGCATATCATGCAGCTGTCTTTATTGTAATACCAATTGTTTTTGTAGGTTGGATTAACTGGGTAATTGGTTTTTTCACTATGAGCTTGTTTGCCGGATTTGTATTGAGTATAGTTTTTCAATTGGCGCATACGGTGGAGCATACTGAATTTCCAGTGGCTGATATTGAATCACACAGATTGCCGGATGAATTTGCCGCTCACCAGATTAAAACCACAGCTAATTTTGCTACTAAGAATAAATTAATCAGTTGGTTAGTGGGGGGGCTTAATTTCCAGATTGAGCACCATTTATTTCCTAAGATATCTCATGTGCATTATCCTGCTATCAGTGAGATTGTAAAGAAAGTTTGTCAAGAATATCAGTTGCAGTACATTGAATATCCTACCATGCGTAGGGCAGTTGTGGCTCACGTTCGCTTCCTTAGAGAAATGGGCAGAGCTTAATCTCTGAAATGGTTTAGCTGTCCTCAAATAATATGAAAGGGTATAAAGGCACTTAGAATTAGCATATTAACTTTCAAAATAAAAAACTCCGATTTTAATCGGAGTTTTTTTATGGCCACATTATTTATTTGGCAGGCTAAAAATATAATGACTACCAGTTATGCTGATATGGCATTTAGAAATTTCTGGTTTACTTCTTGGCAGCTTTTTTGGTAGCGGCTTTCTTTGTTGCTGCTTTCTTAGCAGCAGCTTTTTTGGGAGCTGCTTTCTTCACAGCTGATTTAGTTGCCGCTTTTTTAGTAGCAGTTTTCTTGGTAAAAGCTCCGGGTAACTGATCTTCAATCATTTTCTTTACTTCTTCCAAACTGATTTGAGAAAGGCTTTCTGCAGTAGGTTTGGTACCGTCTGCCAGTTTTCCCAGTTTCAGCATTTTCTTTTGGAAGCGGATAAACGGACCCCAACGACCATTTTCAATCGCAATTTTTTCAGCAGGCCATTGTTGAATAAAACGGTTGGCTTCTTTTTCCAGTTTCTTTTCAATTAATTCATTGATGTCCTGTTCACTAAGGGAATCATAATTATAGGCCCTTGGAATATTAATAAACAAGTCGTTCCATTTAATAAATGGTCCAAATCTTCCCTTACCCTTGGTTACAGGTAGTTCATTATAGAACGCAATAGGAGCATCAGCTTCCTGTTTTTCTTTAATTAACTGAATGGCTCTATTTAAATCCATTTCATGCAAATCCTCGCCTTTCGGAATAGAAATGAATTGCTCTCCTAATTTAATATAAGGACCAAATCGGCCCAGATTCACGGACAGTTCTGAACCTTCGTATTCACCCAATGTTCTTGGCAATGAAAATAGTTCCATTGCTTCTTCCAGTGTTATGGTTTCAATGCTTTGAGAGGGTTTCAATTTGGCAAAACGAGCTTTCTCATTTTCATCACTGGTATCTCCAATTTGAACCATGGGACCATATCTTCCCATACGGGCGATTACTCTTTTACCGGTTGCAGCATCAATGCCCAATTCTCTTTCTCCCTTAGCTCTTTCTGCATTCTCCAGGGTATGTTCAATGGTTTCATGAAAGGGTTTATAAAAACCATCAATCATATTATTCCATTTTAAATTACCTTCTGCAATTTCATCGAATTCTGCTTCTATCTTGGCGGTAAAACCAAAGTCCATCACTTTGTTAAAGTGTTGTTTTAGAAAATCTGTAACCACCATTCCTAGGTCGGTTGGAAATAATTTTCCTTTTTCGGCTCCGGTATTCTCCTGAATAATTTCTTTTTCAATTTGATTAGAAGATGTGAGCTTTAATATAGTAGCAGCTCTTCTGATTCCTTCCTTATCCCTTTTTTCTACATAGTTCCTTTTCATGATGGTAGAAATGGTAGGAGCGTAGGTAGAAGGTCTTCCAATGCCTAATTCTTCCAGTTTTTTTACAAGGGAAGCTTCAGTATATCTTGCTGCAGGCTTTGTGAATTTTTCGCTTGCATTCATATACTGAAAATCAAGTACCTCATTCACTTTTATAGGAGGCAACATCCCCTCAGTGCTTTCCTCATCTTCTTCGTCCTTGCCTTCCATGTATACTTTCAAAAATCCATCAAATTGCATGACTTCTCCGGTTGCTGTAAGCATTTCCCGGTTGGTACTTACTTCAATTTTAGCCATTGTTTTTTCAAAAGCAGCATCACTCATCTGTGAGGCAATAGTCCGTTTCCATATCAGTTCATATAAACGCTTACATTCTTCATCTTCTACTGTATGATTACTCATATAAGTAGGGCGGATGGCTTCGTGAGCTTCTTGTGCACTTTCGTTTTTATTCTTGAACTTACGGGGCTGATGGTATTTAGAACCGTAGCTTTTATTGATTTCGTTCTGAATATCACCCAATGCTGTTTCACTCAATGCAATACTGTCGGTACGCATATAAGTGATTTTACCACTTTCATATAATTTTTGTGCAATCAACATGGTTTTGCTAACACTATAGCCCATTTTTCTGGAAGCTTCCTGCTGAAGGGTAGAAGTAGTAAAGGGGGCAGCCGGTGTTCTTTTAGCAGGTTTTACCTGAATGTCTTTAACGGTATATTTTGCATTGATGCAACTCTCTAAAAAGGCACTGGCCTCTTCGGTTGTATGCAACCTGCCAGGGCCTTCCGCTTTAAATTGTACGGGTTTCCCATTAATATCAGTGGCTTTAAATACCGCTTCAATCTTATAGGAGCTCTCGGCAACAAACTGATTTATTTCTCGCTCTCTTTCTACAATTAATCGTACAGCCACACTCTGAACTCTGCCTGCGCTAAGGCTTCTCTGCATACCAATCTTTCTCCATAAAACCGGACTCAGTTCAAATCCTACCAAACGATCCAATACCCTTCTTGCCTGTTGGGCATTCACCAGATTCATATTGATTAGGCGTGGATTGTCTACTGCTTTTTTGATAGCAGGGGCAGTAATTTCATGAAATACAATTCTTTTGGTAGAGCGGGGGTCTAAACCGAGCACTTCGGCTAGGTGCCAGCTGATGCTTTCTCCTTCGCGGTCCTCATCCGATGCCAACCATACTTCATCGGCTTTTTTAGCCATTTGCTTCAGCTCTTTTACTACTTTTTCCTTTTCGTCAGGAACTTTGTAACGGGGCTGATAATGATTGTTTACATCTATGCCCATATCGTCCTTTTCCAGGTCTCTGATATGACCATAGCAGCTTCTCACTTCAAAATCCTTACCCAGAATTTTTTCAATGGTTTTTGCTTTAGCAGGCGACTCAACGATCAGTAAATTTTTTGCCATGTAGAAATTCCGATTCTAAGATTTTACTTCAATGATTAGGGTTAAATGCAATGCAATATTAGGTGAAAGGATTAAATCACAAAAAATTGGGATCGGAAGAGGGTTCCAAAAACGCTATTATTTTGTTGCGTGTACTCGATTCCTTGTATATTTTATTATGCCCTAATCCATGTGTTATATGAAATTCAGTGCCGGGTATATGCTGAGTCAATAATGGTTTTACATCCTTGAATGTGCAAATGGTATCCGTTTCATCATGCACCCAAAGTATACTTGCGGCAATTTTTTTCACCACTCTGGGCACCGAAAAATATTCTATGGGTTCTCCGGCTAATTGCTGGATATGGGCTTCAAAAGCCACTTGTACTTCTTTTTTTGCCGGGATTAAGGCAAAAAAGTTTTCGATGGCCCTTTTTGTTTCGGTTGCGGGAGCAATTAATACCAGTTTCCGGTTGCTGGTATTCTCCATTTTTTCCATTGCCAAACTAGCGGCCAATCCACCCAATGAATGGGCAATCATTCCATAAAGCGGGCCAAACTGGTTTTCAATGGCCAATATGCAGTCTCTATATATTAGCGCGTTAATTCTTTTGCCATCACTAATGCCGTGCCCAGGTGCATCGAATGCCAGTACCTCATAGCCATTTTTTACTAGGGCTGATACATAGGCTTCAAATTTGTAGGAGTAACTGCTGAACCCATGAATAATTAGCACTTTTCTTGCCTGTGCTAGTTCAGATTTCCATTGGAATCCACGGACGGTTATACTCTTAAGCTCTACCGACACAGGTGTAGATTGGTGAAAGATAGCTGGAGCCTTAACTTCTTTTTTAACTCTAAAGGGAGTACAGAACAGGTCAAAAGCCGCTGCTGCCGCTTTTTCTGGTGAAACCATGCCCAATGTCTTTATTTTGGTACGATAATACTTTAGCATTATCCGTTGACTCCATTTCATCTTCATGTGCCAAAGATATTTAATTAATCTTGACTAAACTTTTTAGCAGAATAGGGGTTAATAAGAGTTTTAAATACTTTTGCCAACCAAATCTTGATTATGTATACCATAGAAATTGAATTTGAACAGAAAGGACTTGAGAAAGTAGTACTGAATAATATTGCCCCAGATCAGAGTTTACTGGAGGTTTGCTTAGACAATGGCATTGAACTCCACCACAATTGCGGTGCGGTTTGTGCTTGCAGCACCTGCCACTTATATGTGAACAGTGGTAGTGAGCACCTGGAAGAATTAGGTGACAGAGAGGAAGATTTTATAGACAGAGCAGTAAACCCAAGGATTAATTCAAGACTGGGTTGTCAATGTGTGTTACAGCCTGGTTCTGGAAAAGTGAGTGTAACCTTACCTGATCAGACGCAGTTTTTAGGAGAATAATATTTTATTGAAGCATATAAAGAAAACATATGAGCCATTTTGAGCCACCCATTCACTGGAATGACCATGAAGATATTGCCATGAAATTGTATGAACGTTTCGGAGACGATTTCACTGAAGCAAAAATTTACAGAATCCGTTTTACCGATTTATTGGAATGGATCCTGGAAATACCTGGTTTTGAAGGAACCCGTGAGCAAAGCACAGAGGGTCATTTGGAAATGATTCAGAGTGCCTGGGTTTACGAATGGAGAGACAACCAAAAATAAGATTTTGGAAAAATTCAGTTTAATCAACACGTTTGTATTTGACGTTGACGGAGTGCTAACCGATGGTACTTTATTCGTTATGCCCAATGGGCTTATGGCACGCAGGATGAATATAAAGGATGGATATGCGCTTCAGCTGGCTGTAAAAAAGGGTTACCGGGTTATTATTATTTCTGGAGGTCATTCGCCAGAAGTAATAGATAGATTAAATAAACTAGGGGTAAAGGAAGTCTATATGCAGGTAACGGACAAATTATCCCTTTTGCAGAAGTTGATTAGACCCCTTGAGCAGCAGCAAGAGCATTGTATGTATATGGGAGACGATATTCCCGACCTGGCTTGTATGAAATGGGCTGGAGTTGCGGTTTGTCCCGCCGATGCAGTAACCGAGGTAAAAATGGTATCCTATTATAGTTCGGATAAAAACGGAGGTATGGGCTGCGTTAGGGAAGTGATAGAAAAGGTAATGAAACTCCGTAATGACTGGAATGAAGATTTTACACTCAGAGCCCAATAGGCGCTGAAAAAATAAGCTTAGCTTTTGAAACTTATTGCAGCATTCTTAAGACTGATTCGATGGCCAAATCTGGTATTCATTGTTATTACGCAGTGTTTATTTGAATGGGCTATTTATGGTCGTGTTTATCCATCCAGCAACTTAGCTGCATTTTCGAATACATTTATACAACTGCTAATCGCTTCTGTATTCATAGCCGCAGCCGGTTATATTATCAATGATTATTTCGATCAAAATATTGACCAGATTAACAAGCCGGAAAAAATGGTGGTGAATGTAATCATCAATCGTCGGTGGGTCATTTTCTGGCATATGACATTGAGCCTTGCTGGTCTGTTTTTTACGGCCCTGGCTTTGCCGATTCAGCAATACTGGCATCTGGTACTGGGTAACCTGGCAGCCATATTATTGTTGTGGTTGTATTCTACCAATTTCAAAAAGCAGTTATTGATTGGGAATGTGCTTATTTCCTTATTAACAGCCTGGGTAATTTTAATTTTATTTTTTGCCAAATACCCTCTGGTGATGCAGGAAATGCTTGGGCTGGATCATGCCAAAGTGAGGTTCTTTCGATTAACTGTATTATATGCTGCATTTGCCTTTATCATTTCACTGGTTAGAGAAGTGGTAAAAGATATGGAAGATGTTGAAGGCGACCAGAAATTTGGTTGTAAAACCATGCCCATTGTTTGGGGAATTCGCGCAACCAAGGTATTTGTTGCAGTATGGCTGGTTGTATTAATTGCAGCTTTGCTAATTTTACAATTTTATGTATTGGGCCTGGGTTGGTGGCATAGTGCCTTATATTGTTTCTTGTTTATTATAGTACCCATGGTAGTAATTGCACAAAAGTTATACAAAGCGCGTACACCAAATGATTATCATCGTTTAAGCTCCCTGATTAAATGGGTAATGTTTACAGGAATTCTTTCGATGGTATTCTTTCAATTTTATGAATAGTTAATATGCAAAGACCATTAATACTGGCTTCCCAAAGCCCAAGAAGAAAACAATTGCTGGAATGGGCAGAAATTAATTTTACTGTGGAAGTGGTGGAAACAGACGAAAGTTTTTCAACGGAAATGGATCCTGTTGAAATTCCCATTCATATTGCCAGGGCTAAAGCCATAGCTGTAAAAGAAAAACTAAAAAAAGAAGGTCGAGACTATGAAACACCTGTTTACTTGGCCGCAGATACGGTGGTGGTGTTAAACAATGAGATTATCAATAAGCCCAAAGAAAGAGACGATGCCATTGCCATGCTCTCCAGATTGTCTGGTCAGCTACATAGGGTTATTACCGGGGTAGTTATTTTAGACAAACAAGAAGAGATTGCTTTTTCAGAAACAACCCAGGTGCAGTTTCATGCACTAAGTCAGGCTCAAATAGTACATTATGTAGACCAATATAAGCCTTATGATAAAGCCGGTGCTTATGCCATACAGGAATGGATAGGGGTGATTGGAATTGCCACCATTAACGGAGACTTTTACAATGTGATGGGCCTGCCTGTGAGCAGGGTGGTGAAGGCGCTGCCTGTTTTGTAAGCAGCAGCCTTTACTTTTTCCGTATCTTCTACCAACTGAATGTAAGATCCAGTTCCAGATCAGGATGCAGTGACCTTTCTACCGGGCAGGTTCTGGCAGTGTTTTCCAATATGGTTTTTTCCTTATCACTCAGGTTCTTTAAGGATTCAGG
>VFQM010002214.1_pt1 | contig 14933 bp, 1 predicted proteins | sample 3512391 | NCBI WGS metagenome assembly VFQM01 (sample SAMN10412369, study PRJNA504923) | tailings metagenome | isolation source: Replicate 1 from Balatoc abandoned mine | place: Philippines
TACAAATACGGCGGCTATAGAAGTGGTTTTTCCTAGCATTTTCAATGCTTCCATTTCCACTTCTTCCGATTATGTTGCGTGCGATAGTAGTTCTACGACTTTAAATTTATCTAGTTTTGAAACTTTTATCAATAATAACTCAATAGATTTACTTGCTTCTTCTTCTATTTATTCCTACCAATGGTACAAAAACAATCAATTAATCCCTAATGCGAATCAAAGTTCTTTAACATTAAGTAGTGCAATCGACAATGGAATCTATAAATTGGCCATTTCATACCCCAATTTAACAACTATTTATTCCAATGAAATTACTGTAGCATTAAGTATAGATAATGTCCAAATTGTAAAAGATCGTGAATTGTGTTCTGGAAGTTCTGTAATTTTATCCGCTTCCATTTCTGACAATGCTTATTCCTATCAATGGTATTTAAATGGAACTGCTATTGTAAACGGAACAAATCCTACGTTCACCGCTTCAGATGAAGGAAATTATCAAGTTGCGGTTTCAAGCGGTGGCTGTACTGCAAGTTCAAACCTACTTTCTTTAGAAATCAATCGCATTGCAATACTAAGCAACTCTAGTCCAAACATTATAATAGCACCCGGACAATTTGAAACACTAGAAGTTGTAACTAGCGCTACGAATCCTCAATTTACTTGGTATATCGATAATACTCTAATTCGTAATGCGAATGAATCTACCTTGATCGTTTCCACTCCAGGCACTTATAAAGTGGTTGTAACTGAAAACAGCACGTGTTCAAGTGAAATCGAATTTATTTTCAATGTTGCTTTTCCATCTAATTTTACGGTAACTATTACATCTGGAAATTACACATCGTGCCAAAACACTCCTGTTACTCTATCCTTAGACTCCTTAACAACAATCATAAACAACAACATCATAACCTTAACCAGCAACAGCAATTTTATTTACCGATGGTTCAAAGACAATGTGGAAATACCAAACGCATCATCAGAATCTATAACTTTGTCAACTGCATCAGAAAACGGAAACTATTACTTAAGTGTTGAAATTCCCGGAATTGGAACTAAAATATCCAATAGTATTGCTATTGAAATATCTGATTTTAGTTCCTTACTCATAACTCCAAATGGTCCGCTTTGCAATTCGACTTATGAAGTTACTATTTCAAGTTCTATTACAAATCCTGCTTATAATTACCAATGGCTTCGAAACAATCAAGTCATAGCGGGAGGCAATTCACCAAACTTGAACGTTAACACTGAAGGGATTTATTGTTTAGTGATAACATCAGGCAATTGTAGTGTAACTTCAAATCCTGTTTCTTTTGCCTTTGGTGTACTAGACGTAATAAGCAGTTCTAATTCGGTTACAACATTAATCCCAGGTGAAAATGTAAATTTATTTATTAATACCAATGCTGTTAACCCAACATACATTTGGTATTTAAACGATATTTTGGAACCTACATGGACTTCCAGTTCCATAACCGTAAATAATCCTGGAAATTACAAAGTGAAAGTTATACATCAAGACGAATGCAACACCGAAATTGAAATGACTTTTGCTGTTGTTTATCCGTCAAACTTTAATGCGAATATTGTTGTTGAAAACTCTTATATTCCGTGTCAAAACAATCCTGTAACGTTACAATTATCGGATTTAACTACCTTAATTAACTCACAAACAACCACAATTCCTTCTTCATCTAGTGTTTCTTTCCAATGGTTTAAAGATGGAGTTGCTATTTCGGGAGCCAATTCAGAGTTTTTAAACATTAATTCCGATAATCAGAACGGTAGTTACCTATTAGAAGTAACCATCAACGGGATTGGCACAACACAATCTAACGCTATAGTAATAAGTTTATTCACTACCTCAACTCCTGTAATTACAAGTTCGGGTTTTTTATGTCCAAATTCAAATGTTACGCTTTCAAGTTCTGTAAACAATCCCAACTATTCCTACCAATGGTATTTAAATGGAAATGAAATTGCAGGCGCAAATGCACCAACTTTAACCACAAACGATGATGGAAATTATACCATAAAAGTTAGTTTGGGAAATTGTGAAATATCATCTTCTAATTTCTCATTATTCTTGTATGATTTCACAATTACACCACAATCTACCTTGCAAAATGTTATTTTGTATGGAGAAAATAAGAACTTAAGTATTACAACAACAGCAGTAAATCCACAAATAAGATGGTATCAAAATAATGTATTGTTACCAAATGAAAATAACCATACTTACAATGCCTCAGAAGCCGGAACTTATAAAGTGGTAGTGGAACAAACAGAAAACTGTGTATTTACAAAAGAAATTTCGTTTGAACTTGTTTATCCAAATCAAATCGAAGCAACGATTTCAACAACTAACGATTATCAATCTTGCATTAGCACTTCAACCACATTAAATCTTGATTCGTTTATAGCTTTTTCTTCTTATGGAGATTTTAATTTATTAAACAATACTTTCAACTATAATTATCAATGGTTAAAAGACGGAATTCCGTTAGCTGACATCGACTTAACATCGCTAACGCTGAATGAATTTAGCCAAAATGGAACGTACAATTTAGAAATCGTTATTCCTGATTATGGTACCATTACAACCAATAGCATTAGCATACTTTTCCCAGCAATTTCGAACTTAAATATAACTGCTGATGGAATTTTATGTCCTTCAAATTCAACCGTTACAATAAGTAGTAATTTTAACGAGGTCGGTGCAATTTATGAATGGTACTCACAATCAAGTCCTTCAATTATTGGTAATGGTGCTACGTTAGAAGTTTCTCAAGCAGGTAGTTATTATTTAGTAGTACGTTATGAAAACTGTACCCTAACATCAAATACTGTAACTGTAAACCAAATCTATGAAAATATCATTACGGTAAATCAAAGCAACACTATAACCTTAAATGAAGGAGATGTTACTTCAATAATTGCAAACAATGCTGATGCTTATTCTTGGGTGTACAATAATACTATTATTTCTACCTCAAATGTTGTTGCAGTGAGCGAAGCTGGGGTTTATACTTTACAGGCAACTATTGGAAATTGTACAATAACCAAAACATTCACTGTTATTGTAATAGAAAATAATGTTGAGTCAATTCCAAATATTGTTACCCCAAACAATGATAATCTGAATGATTTTTGGAAACTACCTTCCAGATATTTAAGTGAAAATATTGAAATCGCAATTTATGATAACACAGGAAAAATAATTTTTAAAACCCTATCGTATAGAAATAATTGGCCAAGTGAAACCGATTTAATTTCAGATAAAAACTTGGTGTATTATTACATTATAACTGAGAATAATGTCGTAACAAAAAAGGGAACAATAACGGTTATAAAATAAGAGTATGGTAAAAAACTACCCTATTGTATTACTTCTTTTCATTTTATCTTTTACCGTGGTTCATGGTCAAGATTCGCCTGCTCTTGTTTATAATTTTCCAAGCCATAACAATTTACTATTTAATCGATATTTAATTCATCCTACGCTCTCCATAACAAATGAACCTCACCAATACATTTCGCTTTATCATAGAAATCAATGGCTACAATTTGATGATGCACCAAAATTATACATGTCAAATTATTCAAGCAGTTTAGGAGAAAGAACTGGTATTGCTTTTGGTATTTATCAACAACAAGAAGGCGTTTTAAGCAGCTGGGGAGGAATTGTTAATTATGCCTATAAAGTTCAACTAAGCGAAAAGTCAAAATTACTTTTAGGGTTTAACTTAGCTTACTACAATAGTGGAATAAAAAAAGCTTTAGTAGTTTCTGAAAATCCTGATCCATTAGTTATGAATTCTAGAAATAATTCGCTGTTGAGTATAAAACCCGGAATTGCATTGCAGTTATCAAGTTTTAATATTGGTATTTATGCCGAAAATTTCATCGACTATGATTTTAAAAATAGTGAGTTGGTGAACAAATACAACAAAAAAACACTAATTGGTCACGCTTTTTACAGCTTTAGAAACGAAAAACCTACTTTTTTTGGATATAACATTATCACTTTAGGAACACGAATTATTCAAATTGAAGATCGGGATGTATCGTACAATGCTAATATTTTAGCCGAATTTCCAAAATTAGGTTGGATCCAAACAAGTATTGAAAAATTCTATGGTGTTAGTTTTGGCTTTGGGCTTCATTTAACTAAAAGACTTTCTATTGGATACACCTTTGAAAAGGGAATTAGCAATTTACTAAATACTTTTGGCCCTACTCATGAAGTTGTAATGACATTAGGGTTTCAAGATCGAAATGTTGCAAGAAAAAATATAGCGTTAGCTAATGTTCAAAATCAAACTCCACTAGACAGTATAGCCAAAAACAACAGTGAAACTAACCTCGACGTTGCTAAAGAAGATCCATCAATTTTAGACCAGCAAAAAAAGGAATTTCTATCAAAAATTGAAGATTTTAAAAAAGAAATTAACAAAGAATATTGGCCTTTATTGGATATACTTACCCAAAGTAAAGATTTTGATGTTGAAGTGTTAGAAGAAAAATTAAAAAACCTATCTGATTACATAAAAAGAGTTGAATCAAGCAAAGAAACTAATGATCCTAATTTTTTAAATAAAAAATCAACCTTATCGCCTGCCGAAATGGATAGAGCATTAAAGAAGCAATTTAGAGGTAAAAACAAAAGTCTTAGAGAAACACCAAAATTTGGAAATCGAATCGAAATAGAAGGAATGGAAAAAGGAATTTATGTCATCTCAAATGTATTTGACAAGGAAGAAAATGCTATAAATTTCATTTCAAACTTAAATAAAAAAGGAATTTGGGCTGATTATTTTATTAACCCATACAACAATTTTAGATATGTGTATTTACAACATTTAACCGATTGGCAAGAAGCTTTAAAAACCTATTATTCTAACTTAAACAATACTTATTATGGACCCATCTGGCTTTTACAAATAAACATGAAAGAATAAAAATAACATAACTACCAAACTAAACTACCCTTATGAAACCTACCAATTTGCTTCGAAAAAGCCTAGCTTTTTTCGGGATTTTCTTTTCGTTTTATCTGACGATTGCGCAGGAAACTGTTCCATTTCAGATTCGATTTCAGCGCACCTTAAAAGGCGATATGGCTATTGCTGCTAACAACATCGTCAACCGCCAAACAAATGGAAACGCAACATCTGTAGCCTATAACGGAAATGACGCAAATGACAACTTCAACATGCGTTACATCGATATAGATGGAGATCCAAGCACTTTCAGTTCTAGTGCTGCTACGCTGACAATTCCAGATTTAGCTTGTAGTAGAATTGTATATGCCGGTTTATACTGGGCAGGAATTTACAAATACAATGGAAGTAATATGGAAAGTGGTAGGGCAAATGATTTTAACCAAATAAAACTCAAAACTCCAGGAAGCTCAACCTATCAGGATATTAATGGTCAAATCATTTTTGATGGTTTTACAAATGAAACCCTAAATAGTAATAGCCCCTATGCATGTTATGCAGATGTTACCAGTATTCTTTCGGGCTTAGCCAATCCAAATGGCTCCTATTTTGTTGCTAATGTTAGAGCAACACAAGCTGACTTACCTGGTGGTATTTCAGCTGGATGGACGCTGTTTGTAGTGTATGAAAATCCTCTTTTACCTGGAAAATACATTACATCTTATGATGGTTTTGCAGGAGTAAACGCTGCTTTAGGAAGTTTAGATGTGCCTTACTCAGGTTTAATTACTCCACCAGCTCCACTACCAGTAAGAGCTAAACTTGCGGTTGCTGCATTAGAAGGAGATCAGCAAATTTCTGGTGACCAACTGCGCTTTAAAGCAAATGGCGTGGCTAATTTTAGTAACCTATTCAATACATTAAATCCATCGACCAACTTTTTTAACGGAACCATAACTAACCTTGACGCCAATAATGTTCCGTTTGTGGTTAATAATAGAACTCCGAATAGCGGCAACACATTAGGATATGATACGGATGTAATTGGAATTAATCAAACATTATTACCAAATGGATCAACAGCAGCCACATTTAGAATGACATCTACACAAGATACTTATTTTTTATTTTTTAATGCCTTAAATGTAGATATAATAGAACCTGATATTAATCTTTTAAAAACAGTTGAAGACATTGCAGGTAACGACATTTCTGGACAGGATGTTAACTTAGGTCAAGTGTTAAATTATGTAATTCGATTTCAGAACGCCGGAAATGATGATGCTACTAATTTTAATATAAGAGACATTCTTCCTGTAAACACCTTCTTTGATTCAGTAGATTTAAGTGGCGCTCCAGGGGTAACCTATACCTATGATGCCGCAACAAGACAACTTAATTTTATCATTCCTGATAACTTAGTAGAAATTGGCGACCCAGTTTATACCATAAGAATTAGAGTAAAAATTGTAAACACATGTAGCGAATTAACAGACGCTTGTTCCAATATTATTCGAAATCAAGCTTACGCAACCTATCAAGGTGTTTTAAATACCAATACAATTTCAGATGATCCAAGTTTTGCAAACGTAAATCAGTGTGGTTTGGGCCTTCCCGGGCCATCAAATTTTTTGGTAGACATAGACGATTGTACTTTTACTCGAAATGAAATTTTATGTGGTTCTAGTTTAGTTTTGACTGCAGGCTCAGGTTATGCGTCTTACGAATGGCATGATAGTACCGGTGCAATAATTGGTACAACCCAAAGCATTACGGTAACATCGCCAGGAAATTATTACGTTATCAATACGCCTACACCTCCTTGTATTGGTATAACAGAATACATTAATGTATCATTTTTTGGCCCTAACACAATAAATCCTGTTATTTCATCTGCTGATGAAGTGGCTATTTGTCCTAATACAGGAGAACAATTGCCAAAAATTTTCTTGTGTGGAATTAACGATAGTCAGTTAATTCAAACGAATATTACAGATGCCATGAGCATTGTTTGGGAAAGACTAAATCCTACAAGTTGTGCCGCATCTCCATTGAGTGATTGTGCTAACAAAAACCCTTCTTGTCAGTGGAATCAAGTGGGTACTGGTCCAAATTTTACGGCTAACCAAGCTGGAGAATATAGGGTGGTAATCACCTATCAAAATGGTTGTTTTGTACGACATTATTTTAATGTGTATGCAAACTTACTTAATCCACAATTTACAACTCAAAATATTTTTTGTAATTCACCTGGAAGTATCGTAGTAAATAATGTTCCATCTGACTATGAATTTCAGTTAGTAGATCAAGTATCAAATACAGTATTGGTTCCTTACCAAAACAATCCTCAATTCACAATTACTTCATCGGGAGCCTATCTGGTTCAAATTAGACAACTAGGAGTTGTTGATGGTTGTGTATTTGAATTGCCTAACATTGGTATACAAAATCAAAATCTTTCGGTTAATTTAATTACAACTAATATTACTTGTAATTCTTCTGGAGCCATCCGAATTCAAGCTTCAAATGTAAGAGCACAATATTACTTCTCAATAACAGGACCTGTATCGCAATCGGTAGGGCCGTTATACAGTAATGATTATACTTTTTCCAATTTACCTGCTGGCAACTACAATGTTACCGTTAGAACTGATGATGACTGTAACTATAGCAATGCTGTGACCATCCTAAACAATAGCACCCTAAATCTGAACGCTATTGTTTCACAGAACATCACTTGTAGCCAAGGAAATATCCAAATGAATGTAAACGGAAGCTCTCCACCTTACACATACGCTATTTACAGCTACAATGGCGTACTTCAAAATCCTCAACCAGATGATTTTCAAACTAGTGTAATTTTCGATATTCCGATAGGTGCTCAGGGAGATTATGTTTTCATTGTAAGAGATGGAAATAATTGTACTGCATTGTCTAATGTAGTAACTATTAATTTAGTTCCCAATGTAAATTATTCTACAACGGTTACCAATGTAACTTGTAATGGGGCAAATAATGGCTCTATTGTATATACCATTTTAAGTTCAAATGGATATAATGTTGCTTTTCAACTATTAGATGAAAATGGCACTTTAATCACCCAAAATAATTCTGGTAATTTTACTGGATTAACGCAAGGAAACTATACTGTTGTGATTGTTCAAACTAAAGGAAATAGAGAATGTAATTTCCCATTTAATTATACGATTACCCAACCCGATCCTATTACTGGAAACAGTATTCAAACCGTACCTTTTTCATGTTTAAATCCTTCGGGGGCAACTATTGAAGTGGATTTAAGTACAGTTTCTGGGGGAGTTGCACCTTACCAATACAGCATAGATGGAATTAATTTTAGTTCGAACTCTGTATTTTCAAATGTAACAGCTGGAAACTACACAATCACTATAAAAGATGCTAATGGATGTTTACATCAGACAAACACAATCACAGTATTACCTTTAAATCCTCCTACTAACCTTGATTTTACAGTAACAACGCCAACTTGTCCAACATTAACCGTTGACGTAACGTTATCAGTTGTTGGTGGAACAGGACCTTTTACATACGAAATAATAACGCCTACATCTACGGTAGTAAATAATGGAAGTAATCCTATTTTCTCTAATTTAGTTGCAGGAACTTACACCTTTAAAGTTACAGATAGTAAAGGTTGTACCTACATCGAAAATTTAACTATTAACAATGTAACTCCAATCCGTGTAACTGGTCAATTAATAAATAATGTAAGTTGTTACGGTGCTTCAGACGGAACCATTCAATATGCAGTAAATGGATTTAGTACAAGTTATAATTATTCCATTACAAACAGTTCAAATGTTATAATTCTGAGTAATTCAGGTGTAAGTTTATCAAATATTTCTGTCCCAAATTTACCTGCAGACACTTACACAATTACAGTAACAGATACCGTTACAGGATGTATAGATTCGGCACAAATTACAGTCAATAATCCATCAAGTACCCTAATCTTAACTACTTCACTGCAACCCATAACTTGTTTAAATAATGGAAGTGTTACAGCAACAACTTCTGGAGGTTGGGGCAGTAATACATTTCAATTACAATTGCCTGATGGAAACATTTTAGGACCCCAATCTAGCGGAAACTTCGGAAATTTAACATTGGCTGGTAATTATACCATAACGGTAACCGATGGCAATAATTGTTCCGTTTCGGAAAGCTTTACATTAACATTACCAACAAATCCGATTTTGACAATTGCTTCTAATTCTGATTTGTGTTATGATACCACTAACGGTGCTTCCATTGAAGTTTCAACCACAGGCGGATTAGCTCCATTTAGTTATCAAATCAATGGAGGAGCTTTACAAAGCAATCCAATTTTTAACAATCTTACACCGGGAACATATACCATTCAGGTTGTTGACGCTAATGGATGTACCGATGATATTACCCAAATTATTCAAACACAATTAATGGTTAATACTTCTATAGTTAAAAATTTGGATTGTACAATTAGTCCCGATGCTTCTATTCAAATTCAAATAAATGGTGGTAATGCTCCTTATACCTATCAAACAGCTACAAATGGTGGCACTTATGGAGCTTCTTCGGTAGTTTCTGGTAACACTCTGAGCTATACTACAAGTTCGGCAGGAAGTTTTCAATTTTTAATTACTGATGCTATAGGGTGTACATTTGAAACTGCACTTGTTCAAATTCAACCTATAACAAATCCAGTAATTAATTCCATTATTCAAACCCAACAAATACTTTGCAATGGTGATAATACTGGAGCTATTCAAATTAATATGGATAGCAATTTTGGGGCAGCACCTTTCGTGTACGAAGTAATTAATACTACAACAGGAATTAACTATGGCTCTCAAACTTCTGGATTAGCTGCAGGAAATTACACTATTACAGTTAGGGATAATAATTCTTGTATTACTACATCAAATATCATAATTACACAACCCAATCCTATTAACTTCATAGTAAATACGGTAGACATTACATGTAACAATCCAGGAGGAACCTCGTACGGACAAATTATTGTAGAAAATGTTTCGGGCGGTGTAGGTCCTTATACATATCAATTGACAAATAATTTTGGATATTCTGATGTTTATAATGCTACTTCAAATGAAAATCATTCGTTCCAAATCCTAACATTTGGAATTTACACTGTGGAAGTTATAGATGGGAATGGTTGCTCGTTAATAAGAAATAACATTATCATTGCATCTCCTCCTGATGATTTAACAATCGATATAACTAGTTTAACAACCGACTGTACAAACGGAGGAACTGCTGCTATAACTGTTTCTACAGCTGTAAGTAGCGGCAACTATCAATTTGCAATCTTAGAATTCAATACAATACCGTATTCAAATAATTACCAAGCTGCTGATGCTGGAACACCTGAAACTGCAACATTTACTGGGCTTATCCCTGGGGTAATCTACACCTTTGTAGTTTATGATGTCGTAACGCAATGTTATTATTTTAAAACAGCAGATTTACCTATCAATACACCTTCAAATCTAACAGTTAATTTAAATGTAGTAAGTAACGTAACATGTACAGGAAATGGCGATGGATTCATTAGCTTTACGTTTGACAATTATGATGCAGGAGCAACAGCTGTAAATTATGAAGTATTCAATGCCCAATCTAATACTTCAACTGGTATCTTCGGAAGTTCATCAACTGCGTCTAGTGGCCCAATAACAGTTTCAAATCTTGGACCTTTAGCTCCAGGAAACTATTACATTTTGTTTACAGAAATCGGTGGAACATTCGCAGGTTGTTCTAGTGCATCAACAAATTTCCAAATTAGCCAATCAACAAATTTACTAACAGTTAATGCCGCTATTATTAAAAATGACAACTGTAATCTTAATGCCGGAATTATTTCAGTTGTAGGACAATATGGTACAGCACCCTACCAATACCAATTAGTGCCTGTGGGAAATCCTGCACCAACAATAGGTACTTGGGCAGGAACCTCAACCAATGTATTTAATGTGGAAGGTGGTGATTATGTGGTTTACATAAAAGATGCAAATAATTGTATTCAATCTACAATAATTACGTTACCAATAGATAGCGCTCCCGTTATTACTGCAACTTTAAGTAACATTTGTCAAACTACAGAGGGACAGTTTAGCATCCAAATAGATAGAACTGGCGGAGTTGGGCCATTTTCGTATAGCACTAATGGAGGGGCATTCCAAGCACAGCAGGCAAGTTCTTTCACTTTTAATAATTTAACTTCCGGCACCTATACAATTGAAGTATTAGATGCTAATGGATGCAGAAATTTAGTTTCAACAAGCATAGAAGCACCTTTGAGTTTAAGTACTTTAGTTGCAGTTCAACCAAATTGTTCAAACGATAATGGAGAAGTTAGCATAGCTACAATAGGAGGGTCAGGTAACTTTACTTACTCTTTGGAGGATAGTAACGGAGTAACTTTGATTTCAAATCAAGCTAGCAATACGTTTAGTGGATTAGGAGCAGGCACTTACACTTCTACTGTTACTGATGCTGTTATAGGATGCTCGAAAGAAATTACATTTACTTTAGATTCACCAACACCGGTAACATTTACTACAACTCATGAAAATGTGAGCTGCTTTGGTGGAAACGATGGGTCGATAACCATTACTTTACCAAATTCAAATAATAATCCTATTTACAGCTATCAGTTAAATGATGGTATCAATCCAGCAGTGATTCAAAACAGTCAAGTTTTCAACGGATTAGCTGCAGGAACGTACACCATAACCGTTGTTTCGGGAAGATTATGTAGTACCTCTGAAGTTGTAGAGATTGCTTCACCATCATTATTAGCAATACAAGCAACTGCAACTGATTTTAATTGCGATGCCTCAAATAATGTTAAATCCGCTTCTATTTCGATAAATGTTTTAAATGACGGAACGGGTAATCCTTCGGGAACTGCACCTTATTTGTATAGTATTGATGGTGTTAATTTTTTTACTACTAATACTTTTGAAATTATTGACAATGGAACTGTTCAAAATCTGACTGTAACAGTAAAAGATGCAAACAATTGTATCCAAACCACTACCCTTTCTATTAGTCCTCTTCCTGAAATTACAGCAGTAAATTTAAATCAAATTACCGCTCTTACTTGTACTAATCCAGAAACTATTGAAGTAGTGGTTACGGGAGGATCAGGAGATTTTTCATTTGAAGTTTTACCAACAGGAACTCAAGCAGTGCAAACCCCTGGAACAGGAATTTACAATTCCAATTTCTCTTTTAACAGCCCTGGAAATTATACCATTCAAGTAACAGACAATATTACGGGTTGTTATTTCACAACGATTCCTTATGTAATTACTCCAATAGATTCAATTACAGCAGTACTTGATAGTCCGTCTGGAATTAGTTGTTTTGGTGGAGCTGACGGAAATGTGAATTTAACGGTTTCAGGTTATTCAGGAGCCTATAATTGGCAAGTTTTAGACAATAACAATCAGATTATTTCAACAGGAAATTCAGATACTAGTCTAAATCCTACAAACATAAGTGGATTGAGTGGTGGTTCGTTCCAAGTCCTAATTACCGCATTAAACACTCCGTTTTGTGATACGCTTTCCAATTTTGTAACTATCCCATCTCCAGCTAGCGCATTGACTTTAACAGCTTCAGAAGTTACCAATGTAACGTGTACTAATAATTTAGGTGAGATTTTAGCTACAGCAACTGGTGGTTGGGGAACATATTTATACGAAGTAATTAATGTTATATCAGGGACTACCATTCAAGCATTTGGTCCAAATAATTATTTTTCAGGATTAAGCGCTGGAGAATATACTGTTACAGTTCAGGATGCAGGCGGATGTCTTGTGAGTGAAACTTTAACTCTGATTCAACCAGCTTTAATAAATGCTAACATTAATGCCTCAAGTACCAACTTACTTTGTTTTGGCGACACTACAGCAAGTATTCAAGCAACTGGCGTTACTGGAGGACAGGGTTCATATCAATACTTTTTAAATTACTATGACGCTTCTGGAACTACTATTGTATCAACTTCAGGAAGTCAAGCAAGCTCAATATTTGGAAACTTAGGAGCAGGAATTTACAGTATCACGATAACAGATGGTTGGAATTGTGATTTTACAACACCTCTACTTACAATTACTGAACCAACAGAAATTACTGCTTCCACTTCAGTTACTAGCAATTTAACTTGTACTACACAAGCTGAATTAACCATTACAGCTTCTGGAGGAACACCTCCTTACATGTATAGTACAGATGGAATTAATTTCACTTCAAACTTTACTTATTTAGTTAGTCCAGGTACTTATCAATTTTATGTAAAAGATGCTAATAATTGTGGTGCTGTTTTGACTAATGAAATTACAATTCTTCCTATCCCAACATTAGAACTCAACTTAGATTTAACAAGTGCTGCTATTTACTGTTTTGGTGAAGCAAGCGCAACTATTATTTCAAATGCTACTGGTGGATTAGGAAATTATACTTATGAATTATTTGATAATGCAAATAATTTAATTGTTCCATCACAAAACAATGGAATTTTCAACAATTTACCTTCAGGAAATTATATTGTAGTAGTAACAAGTGGCGATTGTACAGTTACTTCTTCGGTTATTCAAATTGTTGAGCCTAATGAATTAAACGTTACGATATCTAAAAATGATGTATTGTGTTTTGGTGAAACAAATGGATCAATAACGGTTTTAGCTTCAGGAGGAACTGGAATTATTCAATATGCCATTTCTCCTCATTTAAATCAATTTGGAACAGACAATACTTTCTCGGGCTTATTACCTGGAATGTACACCTTAATTGTTCAAGACCAAAATGGCTGTTTTGAACAACTTCAAGTTGAAATATTAGAACCAGCACCACTCGATGCGAGCATAACATCTGTAAGTAACGAACTATGTTTGGGTGAAGCAAATGGCTTCATAACCATAGGAATAACTGGTGGAACAGGAAGTTACGAAATTAGTTTGGATGGCATTACGTTTGTTTCGGTTGTTGGAAACCAACACGTGTTTGACAATCTAATTGGAGATAATTTCTATCAAATCTTTGTTAGAGACGCAAACGGTTGTAATATTAATCCTCCTCTAGAATATTACATGCCTCCTGCTGTAGCAATAAACCCAACCGCTACTGTAACTCCAACTTGTACCAATAACGTGGTTGGAAATACTGTGGTAATTAACGTAGATGCATCAGTAGTAGGTTCGGTGACGTATTCTTTGGATGATGTTACATATGTAAGTTCCAATACCTTTACCAATTTAGCTCCAGGAAATTACACTGCTTACGTGCTTCATACAAATGGTTGTAAACAAACTACAACTTTTACTATTAATGCACTTCAGCCGATTACAGCTTCATCAAATGTAACATCCAATGTATTGTGTTTTGGAGAAAATTCGGGTGTTATTGAAATAATAGCTACAGGAGGAACAGGAATTTTAACTTACGGAATCAGTCCTTCGTTCATTATGGGAACTTCTAATACATTCTCTGGATTAACAGCTGGAACATATCAGATTTTAGTTCAAGATGAAATCGGATGTCAAGTTACACTTTCAAATATTACTATAACAGAACCAACTGCTGCATTAAGTGCTACTTCAACTATTCAAGCGGAAACCTGTTTGAATGCTAATGATGGTTCGTTTACGATTATTGTTTCGGGTGGAACAGCGCCTTACCAAACGAGTTTAGATGGGATAACGTTTACAAATACTTTAACGTATTCCAATTTAGCTGGAGGTCAGAATTACATCGTGTATGTGAGTGACGCAAACGGTTGTGAAATTGTTCCGTTAAACATCACAATTCCTGAAGGTGTAGCAATAAACCCAACCGCTACTGTAACTCAAACTTGTACCAATAACGTGGTTGGAAATACTGTGGTAATTAACGTAGATGCATCAGTAGTAGGTTCGGTGACGTATTCTTTGGATGATG
>VFQM010002218.1_pt1 | contig 14882 bp, 14 predicted proteins | sample 3512391 | NCBI WGS metagenome assembly VFQM01 (sample SAMN10412369, study PRJNA504923) | tailings metagenome | isolation source: Replicate 1 from Balatoc abandoned mine | place: Philippines
CCGCGAAGTGCTGGTCGCCAGGCTCGGGCCGGAGGCCGAGGGGCTGCCCGATCTCGACGACCGCTCGAAGTGGCCGCAGGCGAAGGCGCAGCTGGCCGCGATCTTCCGCAAGCGCACGCGCCGCGAGTGGTGCGAGCTGCTCGAGGGCAGCGACGCGTGCTTCGCGCCGGTGCTCGATCCGCTCGAGGCGCCCTCGCACCCGCACAACCGGGCGCGCGGCACCTACGGGGAGATCGACGGCGTCGTCCAGGGCATGCCGGCCCCGCGCTTCTCGCGCACGCCGCCGGACGTGCCGCGCGGCCCGGAGAGGCCCGGCACCAGCGGAGGCGGGCTGGCCGTCGACTGGGGCATTCCTTCGAATCGGCTCGAGACGCTGGTGGGCGCGGGCGTGATCGGCCCAGGTTCAAAAGATCGATAAAATCGGTAACTTTTCGGCCGACGGCCCGAAGGGTTGTCCGCCCCCTGAGCGCAATGTTCAATCCCGACCTCTGCACCGAAGACGAGATCCGCCACCTGGTCCACGCGTTCTACGCGAAGGTGCGCGACGACGCCCTGCTCGGGCCGATCTTCGCCGCGCGGATCACCGACTGGGACCACCACCTCGGCAAGATGGTCGACTTCTGGTCGTCCACCTTGCGTGGCACGGCGCGCTATCGCGGCACGCCGATGCCGAAGCACGCGGCCCTGCCGGGCCTCGAACCGGCGCTCTTCCAGCGTTGGCTGGCCCTGTTCCGCGAGACCACGGCCGAGATGGACAATGCGGCAATGCGCGAGCGCGCCGACGAGCTGGCGGAGCGGATCGCCGAGAGCCTGTGGTTCGGCTACCAGATGGCCCGCGACCCGGACCGGATTGCGGCCAAGCTCGAGGCGCGGGCCGCGCACGCGCAGGCGCGCTAGCCGGGCGCCGTGGCCGTCCGCCCCGCCGCGCGCGGCCAGGCCTGCATCGCCCGATACACCGCGGATTCGAAGGCCAGGAAGCGTGGCAGCACCAGCCGGTCGGCGAAAGGCAGCAGCTGCGATACGAACACGCCGGCGATGCCGTTGAGCGGGTCGATCCAGTAGTAGCAGTTGCTCAGGCCCGCCCAGGCCAGGCTCCCCGCCGGGCGGCCGGTCGGCGCATCCGCCCGGTTGATCATGAAGCTCAGGCCCCAGCCCTTGGACAGGCCGGGGAAGAACTCGGCGTCCTCCGACAGCGCGGGCACCTGCGTGCGCAGCGGCTGCACTTCCAGGCCGGGGATCTGGTCGGCGGCCATCTGCGCCACGGTCTCGGCGCGCAGCACGCGCGCGCCATCGAGCTCGCCGCGGTTCAGGATCATCCGCAGGAAGCGCGCGTAGTCGGCCGCGGTGGAATACAGCCCGCCGCCGCCCATCTCGAACTCGGGCTCCTGCGGAATCTCGAAGTCGGGCAGCGGGGCGATCGTGCCGGCGGCATCGCGCTGGTGCATCTTCGCGAGCCGCGCGCGCATGCCGGGCGTGATCCGGAAAGCGCTGTCGCGCATGCCCAGCGGCGCGAAGATCTCGTCGCGCATCCAGTCGCCGAGCTTCCGGCCGCTCGCGATCTCGAGCATCCGGCCGGCCCAGTCGATGCCGATGCCGTACTCCCAGCGCGAGCCGGGGTCGAACATCAGCGGCGAGCGCAGCATGGCCAGCTTGCAGGTGCTGTTGGCCGGGATGCCCAGTGCCTGGTGGCAGCGCCAGACCTCGTCGCTCCAGCGCTCGTAGCTGAAGCCCGCGGTGTGGGTCATCAGGTCGCGCAGCGTGACCGGGCGCTTCGGTGGGCGGAAACGCGGGGTGCCGTTGGCCTCGAAGCCCTCGAGCACGCCGATCGTGTCGATCTCGGGCGCCACGCGTCCGGCCGGCGCGTCGAGATCGAGCAGGCCGCGCTCCACGGCCTGCATCACCGCGGCGCCGGTGATCGCCTTGGTCATCGACGCGATCCAGCCCACGGTGTCGGTCGACATCGGTGTCGGCTCGCCGAGGGTGCGCAGGCCGAAGGCGTTCTCGTAGACGACGCCGTGGCGGTCGACGACCAGCGCGGCGATACCGGGCACCTCGCCGGCTTCGATCGATTGCGAGAGGAGGGGGTCGAGAATGGAGCGGAGTTCAGTCATGGGCGGTGTCGCCGAGGCTCTCCCGCGCACGCCGCTGCGCGTGGACGAAGTCGGCGTGGGGAACGTGGATCAGGTCGGCGATTCGCCGGATCAGGTGGCGCTCGTGCGCGTCGATGTCGCCGTCGGCCAGCGCCACCCGCCACAGCAGCTCGATGACGCGCATCTTCTGGCCGGCGTCGAAATGGCGGTTGATCAGCGAGGTGAACTGGAAATAGTCGGTGGCCTGGCGAGCCTCCTGCTCGGCCAGATCGAACAACTGGTCGGCTTCGGCCGTGCTCAGGCCGAGCTTCTCGCGCACGGCCTTCAGCGCCGCCTCGCGCTCGGCGGGCTCGATCTCGCCGTCGATGCGCGCCATCTCGGCGAGCAGCGCGGCGGTGGCCAGCTCGATCGTGTGCTGCTCGCGCGCGCCGGCGCCGCTGCCGCCGAGCTGGCGCTCGAAGAAGTCGGCGATCGCCTTCAGCATCAGCCGGCCTTCCCCGCGGGCGCCCCGGCATTGCCCTGCTGCACGATCTCGCCGCTCGCCTGCAGGTAGACCCCGCTCACGTCGAGCGAACCCAGCCCCGCGCGGCGAGCCGCCTGGAACTGGCTGCGAACCAGCGAGGTGATCGGCGCCGGCCGGTCCACCTGCTGCGCCAGCGCGAGGAAGTAGCGAAGGTCCTTCTCCATCAGCGCGATCTGGAACTGCGGCGCGAAGTCGCGCGAAAGGATCTTGGGGATCTTGTTCCGGGTCAGGCGAGAGCCGGCCGCGCCCTCGTTGAGCACTTGCTGAGCGGCCTCCGGATCGACCCCGGCGGCCATCGCGACCGACAGCGCCTCGGCGATCGCCGCGTTCAGCGAGCCCGACAGCATGTTGTTGACCAGCTTGATCGTGGCGCCCGCGCCGCTGCCGCCGCAGTGCACCTGCATCTTGCCCATCGCGGCGAGCACCGGCTTCGCCTTCTCGAGCGTGGCGGCTTCACCCCCCACCATGAAGACCAGCTCGCGGTTGCGCGACTGCGGCACGCTGCCCGAGACCGGCGCATCGAGGTGCTCGATGCCGCGGGCCCGCGCCGCCGCCGCGACCTCGCGGACCATCGTCGGCGTGTTGGTACTCGAGTCGATGATCACCGTGCCCGGCGCCGCATTGGCCACCACGCCGTCGGCGCCGAGCATCACCTGGCGAGTGGCCTCGTCGTCGGCGACGATCGAGACCACGAAGTCCGCGCCCTTCACCGCCTCGGCCACCGAGGCGCAGACGGTGGCGCCCTTGTCGGCCAGCGGCTTCGCCTTGTCGGGGCTGCGGTTGAAGGCGCGAACCGCGAAGCCGGCGTCGAGCAGGTTGGCGGCCATCGGCGCGCCCATGGCGCCGAGGCCGATGAAGGCGATGGTGGCGGGCATCTGCGGTCTCCGGTGCGAGTGAGAGGTCGATTCTAAGGCGGCGGGGGCGCGCAGACCCGGTTCGCACCGCAGGAGACCAACTTGCGTTCATCGATCGATAACCCCCGAGCGCTTCACCGCCCGCGCTGCCCGACCTACTTTCTTCCCCGGGGCCAGCTCACTTCGCGAGCCCCGCAGCCGAGCCGACCGGGAGCCGCCATGATCGTCGTCAGTCCATTCACCGATTCGGGCGCATCGACTGCGCGCGATGCCCGCGGCGCCTGGCTGCACGGCGGGCTCGCTGCCAAGGGGCCCTGGCGAGCCCCGCTCTCGGCCCAGGCGCTTTCGGACAAACTCGGGGAGGCCGTGCTCGTCTTCGACGGCGACGGCTCCGTTGCCTGGGCGAGCCGCGCGGCCGTGCAGCTGATCGATGCGTCCGGCCAGGTGCGACTGCGGCAGGATTCGGGCGGCAGGACTCGCCTGTCCTGCAGTTCGGGCGCCGAGACGGCCCGTCTCGATTCGGCGATTGCCTTGCGCCGCGACGAGACCGTTGGCCTGCTGCTCGACGGCGCGAGCCGCTTGCTGCTGAGGTTGCTCCCCGCGGACGATGTGTGCCGCATCGGTCGCCTGCTGCGCACCGCCGACTTTCCGCAAGCCGCCTGGCTGGCCGACGCGTTCGGGTTGACCGCCGCCGAGGCCCGCGCGCTCGACGCGCTCTCCCGCTTCGATCGGGGCGCCGACGCGGCAGCCCACCTCGGGATCAGCCAGCACACGCTCAAGGATCACCTGGCGGCGATCTACGCGAAGACAGGCTGCGACCGCAAGGCGCAACTGTTCAGGTTGCTCGGCCTGGCCCATGGATGAATCCACAGTGGTCGCGATAGACTCGCGACCATGTCCGTCGAAGCCACCGTATCCGACGTCGCGGGAACCCGGCCACGCGCATCCGCCGACGCGCCGACCGACGCCCAGCGCCGGGCCGCCGGGTGGGGCGAGGTCGGCCCCGACGGCCGCTTCCGATCCTCGCCGCTGCTCGTCGTCGCCGGGGCGGGGACCGGCAAGACCCTGACCATCGCCCACCGGGTCGCGCACCTGGTGATGGCGGGCGTCGATCCGCAACGCATCCTGCTGCTCACCTTCAGCCGGCGCGCGGCGGCCGAGATGACCCGACGGGCAGGTCGGTTGGTCGCCAGGGCCCTGTCGGAGCGCGCGGGCAGGCCCTTGCCCGCCGCAGCGGCCGCCGTCCGGCTGCCCTGGGCGGGTACCTTCCACTCGGTGGGCGCGCGCCTGCTGCGCGAGCATGCCGGGGCGATCGGGCTCGACCCGGCCTTCGGCATCCTGGACCGCGGCGACGCCGCCGACCTGATCGACGCGATCCGGCACGAACTCGGCTTTTCGGCCACGAAGAAGCGCTTCCCGCGCAAGGAGGCCTGCCTGGCGATCCACTCGCTGCAGGCCAACACCGGCTGGCCGCTGGATCGGGTGCTGCAGGGCTGGCCCTGGTGCGCCGACTGGCGTGCGGAGCTGGAGACCCTGTTCGCGCAGTACGCGCGGCGCAAGCGCGACAACGCGGTGCTCGACTACGACGACCTGCTGCTCGAATGGGAGCGAGCGATGGATGTTCCGGAAGTCAGCGCTCGCTTGCGCGCGAGATTCGACCAGGTGCTGGTCGACGAGTTCCAGGACACGAATGCGCTGCAGGCCCGCATCCTGCGGGCGCTGAAGCCGGACGGCCAGGGTCTGACCGTCGTCGGCGACGACGCGCAGTCCATCTACGCCTTTCGCGGCGCCGACGTCGGCAACATCCTCGACTTCCCGGGCGGCTTCGACCCGCCCGCCGAGCAGGTGACGCTGGAGCGCAACTACCGCTCGGTCCAGCCGGTGCTCGACCTGGCCAACGCATTGCTGGCCGAAGCGGCCCGCAAGTTCCCCAAGACCCTGTCGGCCGCCCGCGGGGGCGGCGCCCGGCCGCAGCTCGTCACCGTGGCCGACGAGCGCGCCCAGGCCGACTGGGTGATCGACACCGTCCTGCGTCACCGCGAGGAAGGCGTGCCGCTGAAGCGCCAGGCGGTGCTGTTCCGCAGCGCGCACCACAGCGACCTGCTCGAGGTGGAGCTGGTCCGGCGCAACGTGCCCTACGTGAAGCACGGCGGCCTGCGCTTCCTCGACGCCGCCCACGTGAAGGACCTGCTGGCGGTGCTGCGCTGGGCCGAGCATCCGCGCAACCTGCTGGCGGGCTTTCGCGCGCTGCAGCTGATGCCCGGCTTCGGGCCGGCCAACGCGCAGCGCTGCCTGGAGCAGGTGAAGGAAGGCGCGCTGGCCGACGCGCTGCGCGGCTTCGAGCCGCCGGCGGCGGCCCGCGAGGCCTGGGCCGGCTTCGTTTCGCTGATGGCCGCGCTGGCGGATTCTTCCGCCCGCTGGCCTTCGGAGCAGTTCGATCCGCTGCTCGCCTGGTACCGGCCGCTTCTCGAGCGCCGGCACGACGACGCCTCGGTGCGCGCGAACGACCTCGAGCAGCTCGCGGCGATCGCCACCCGCTTCGGCACGCGCGAGCGCTTCCTCACCGAGCTCGCGCTCGACCCCCCGCAGGCCGCCGGCGACCTGGCGGGCGAACCGTTGCGCGACGAGGACTGGCTCAACCTGTCGACCGTGCACTCGGCCAAGGGGCAGGAGTGGGACGCGGTCTGCGTGCTGAACGTGACCGACGGCAACTTCCCGAACGAGTACGCGACCGGCGATCCGCTGGCGATCGAGGAGGAGCGGCGCCTGCTCTACGTGGCGGTGACCCGCGCGCGCGACGCGCTCTACCTGCTCGAGCCGAAGGCCTTCTACGTGACCAGCCAGCAGCGCTGGGGCGACCGGCACGTCTGGGGGGCGCGCAGCCGCTTCCTGACCGGGCCGGTGCTGACGCAGCTCGACCAGGTGGCGCCGGCGGTTCCGGGCGACGCGCTGCCCTGAGCGACGCGGTGCCTCGAGCGACATGCTGCCCTGAGCGATTCGCGGAACGCCGTCCGGGCGGCACGTATCGCGCCGGACTAGACTGGCGGATCGGCCGGCGCGGGCTTGGTCCATGGCCCGCCCGCCGGCGACAGGAGACGGCCGCCGATGTCCCACGAAGTCGATTCCCGCTACGCCTGGTTCCGCCTGGGCATCAATCTCGCGCTGATGACCATCGGCGCGGCCGGCATGTACGTCGTCGTCGTGGTCCTGCCGTCGGTGCAGGCCGAATTCGGCGTGGCCCGCGGCGAGGCCTCGCTGCCCTACACGCTCACGATGATCGGCTTCGGCCTGGGCGGGATCATGATGGGCCGGCTGGCCGACCGCTTCGGGATCCTCGTTCCCGCGGTGCTCGGCGCGGTGGCCCTGTCGGTCGGCTTCGTCGCGGCCGCCTTTTCGCCGAACCTGCTCACCTTCGCGATCCTGCAGGGCGCGGTGATCGGCTTCCTGGGAAGTTCGTCGACCTTCTCGCCGCTGATGGCCGACACCTCGTTCTGGTTCCTGCGCCGGCGCGGCATCGCGGTGGCGATCTGCGCGGCCGGCAACTACCTGGGCGGCGCGATCTGGCCGACGGTGGTGCAGGCCTTCGTCGAGGACTACGGCTGGCGAAACACCTACATCGGAATCGGCATCTTCTGCCTGGCCACGATGCTGCCGCTGGCCCTTATGTTGCGCGCGCCCCGGCCGCAGGCGACCTCGCTGCCGCTCACCGACACCGAGGCGGCAAAGGCCGCGGCGCAGGCGGCGGCCCCTGGCGCGGGCATCGGGCATTCGGCCGAGCGCCCGCTCGGCATGAGCCCGCGCGCGCTGCTCACCCTGCTGTGCATTGCCGGCGTGGCCTGCTGCGTGGCGATGTCGATGCCGCAGGTCCACATCGTGGCCTACTGCGCCGACCTCGGCTACGGCCCGGCGCGCGGCGCCGAGATGCTCTCGCTGATGCTCGGCTTCGGCATCGTCAGCCGCTTGATCTCCGGCATGATCTGCGACCGCATCGGCGGCCTGCGCACGCTGCTGCTGGGCTCGATCATGCAGACGATCGCGCTGATCCTGTTCCTGCCCTTCGACACGCTCGGCTCGCTGTACGTGATCTCGATCCTGTTCGGCCTGTTCCAGGGCGGCATCGTGCCGTCCTACGCGATCATCGTGCGCGAGTACTTCTCGCCCCGCCTGGCCGGCACCTGGGTCGGCCTGGTCATCACCTCGACCATGGTCGGCATGGCCCTGGGCGGCTGGCTGTCCGGCGCGATCTTCGACCTGACCGGGTCCTACGACGCGGCCTTCGTCAACGGCATCGCCTGGAACGTCGTCAACGCCGCGATCGTGCTGTGGCTGCTCAAGCGCGCGAGCGGCGCCGGGCTGCTGCGCCCTCTTCGGGCTCCGAAACCGGCGATGGCCTGAACGCTGCGACGCTTCCCGGCGGCGGGCCGGCGCCCGCATGCCACGACACCGAGGGCCGGCGAGCGGCAAGGCCGAATCGGGGGCATTGTGCAAGCCGAGCGCCACCGAAAGAAATCTCGCGGGACCCGCTCATCCGCGCGCAGCGCGTATGAGGCGGGTGCGAGATTTCGAGGTGGGCGAGGGAAGCCCCGCCGCAGGCGGGGCCGCAGCACTTGCCCCCGATTCGGCCTTGCCGCTCGCCGGCCCGGGCGCACGTCGCCACACAGCGCCGGCCCGTCGCCGGGAAGCGTCGCGGCGTTCAGTCGACGGCCACCAGGACCTTGCCGACGTTGGCCATGGACTCGGTCGCTTCGTGCGCGGCGGCGATCTCGTCGAGCTTGAAGGTCCTGTAGAACTGGTGTTTCAAGCGGCCCTCGGCGAGCGTCTCCGAGATCCAGCCGGCGGCCTCGTCGTGCGCGGCCTGCGGCATCGCGTAGACGAGCACGAAGCGCACGGTGAGGTCCTTGGCGAGCATGGGCCAGAAGGGGACGGCGGGTTCGGGGACGGCGTCGGAGGCGTAGGTCGCGATCACGCCGCTCGGCTTGAGCAGGGCCATGTCGTCGGCCAGGTTCGCGCCGAAGGCGACCTCGACCACGCGGTCGAGCGGCGTGTCGGCGCCGCAGATCCGTCGCACTGCCTCGACCACGTTCTCGGTCTTGCGGTTCACGATCGCGTCGGCGCCGGCTTCTCGCGCGCGATCGGCCTGCTCGTCGCGGCTCACCGTGGCGATCACCCTGGCTGCGCCGCCTAGCTTCGCGACCTGCACCGCGTAGTAGCCCACCGCGCCGGCGCCACCTTGCACCAGCACGGTCTTGCCGGCGATCGGGCCGTCGGCGAACACGCAGCGATGGGCGGTCATGACCGGGATGCCCATGCAGGCGCCCACGTCGAAGCCCACGCCGTCGGGCAGGCGCACCGCCTTGTGGGCAGGCACGCAGCAGTACTGCGCCGCGGTGCCGAAGGGCCGCCCGAGGTTGGCCTCGTAGACCCAGACGCGCTCGCCGATCCGGGCGGGGTCGACGCCCTGGCCCACCGCGTCGATCTCGCCGGCGCCGTCCTGGTGCGGGACGACCACCGGAAAGGGCATTTCCTTCACGCGCAGGCCGCCGCGGCTCTTGGTGTCGGACGGATTGACCGCGGACATCCGGATGCGCACCCGCACCTCGCCGGCGGCGGGTTGCGGGTCGGGCCGCTCGCCCACGCGCAGCACCTCGCGCGCGGCGCCCTTCTTCTCGTACCAGGCTGCTTTCATCGTGGCTGACTCCTTGCGAAGACCGGAAAGCCTTCGAGCATAGAGGCAAGACGCCACGCGCGAAAATCAGCCGCCTGCAGGCAGGGTCATCGTGACCTCGAGCCCGCCGCCGCTGCGATTGGCCGCTTCGATCGTGCCGCGATGCGCCGCCAGCGCGCGGCGCGCGATCGCCAGGCCCAGGCCGTGGCCGTCTGCGCTGCCGCTGCCGCGGTGGAAGGGCTCGAAGATCGCCTCGAGCTGATCGGGGGGCACGCCGGGGCCGCGGTCCGCCACCACGATCGCGATCACGGTGCCCGGCTCGTGCCGTCGCGGTCCCTCGGCGCCGGCCGGGGCTGGTCGGCCGGCTTGCGTCCCGGCGCGCAGGGTGACCTCGATCGTGCTGCCCTCGGCGGTGTGCCGCACCGCGTTGCGGATCACGTTCTCGAGGGCCCGTTGCAGCCACTCAGGCTGGGCGCGCGCCACCGTGACCGGCGCGGCCGGCGCGTCGAGCTTCACGTCGCGCCCGCGCGCCTGCGCTTCGAAGCGCGCGTCCTCGACGATCTCCTGCAACAGCTCGCCGAGGTCGACTTCCTGGCGGGCGGCATCACCGGCGTTGGCCTCCAGCCGGGCCAGCGTCAACAGCTCGCCGACCAGCGTGTCCAGGCGCTGCGTGTCGCGCTCGATCCGGTCGAGCATCGCCGCGGTCCGCTCGGGGTCCTGGCGCGCCAGGCCGACTGCCGCCTGCAGCCGGGCGAGCGGTGAGCGCAATTCGTGCGACACGTCGTGCAGCAATCTGCGCTGCGACACGATCAGCTTCTGCAGCCGTTCGGCCATCCGGTCGAAGTCCTTGCCCAGACCGGCGATCTCGTCGCGGCGCCGACCCATCAGCGGCGCGACCCGCGTGTCCAGCCGGCCGTCGGCGGCGTCGGCGAAGGCGCGCCGCAGGTGGCGGATCGGCCGGGTCAGGTAGCCGGCGAGCAGGGCGCTGAACGCGAGGCTGGCCAGCAGGCCGATCGCGATGCCCAGCGCCGGCTGCGAGGACTGCACCCGGCGGCCGGGCGGGCCGCCGCGCGGCGATTCGGCGCGCCTGCCGGCGTTGCCGTCGGCAAGCGGCACGAAGAGCAGCAGGCGCCGGCCTTCCGCGGTCTCGACCAGGCGCACGCCGCGGGCCGCGCGTTCGCCGGGCATGGGGCCGCTGCCGACGCCGCGGCTGCCGCTGGCCTCGGTGGCGGCCAGCGCACGCGCCCGCGCCACCGCATCGGCCGGCACCGCGCGGCCGAGCAGCTCGCGGTCCGTGTCGTCGATCGCGTGAACCCGGGCGGCCGCGCCGGCGTCTCCTGCTTCGGCTTCGAGCAGCGCGCGCAGCGCCGGCTCGCCGCCGTAGCGAAGCGTGGCGGCTGCCGAACGCACCAGGATCTCGGCGCGCGGCCCGGCCGACAGGGCCGGCTCCGGCCGGGGCTCGCGCTGCTGCTGGTACAGCCACACCCCGGTGCCCACGGCGATGCCCGCGGCGATCAGGGTGAGCCAGAAGCCGAGGAAGAGCTTCCAGAACAGGCCGGGGAAGCTCATTGCGGGCGCCTCACTCGGGATCCCGGACGAACTGGTAGCCGCGGCCGCGCACGGTCTCGATCCAGGAGCTGCCGTCGTCGCGCGGGCCGAGCTTCTGCCGCAGGCTGCTCACGTGCACGTCGATGCTGCGATCGAAGCGGCCGAGCGGCCGCCCGAGCGCCGTCTCGGACAGCTCGGCCTTGTCGACCACGCGGCCGGCGTTGCGGGCGAGGACCTCGAGCAGGCCGAACTCGGTGCCGGTCAGCGACAGCGGGGCATCGCGCCAGGTGGCGCGACGCGAGCCGGGCCAGAGCCGCAGCGGTCCGCTCGCGATCGGCCCGTCGGGCGCGCCCTCGCGCGGCGCGCTGCGCCGCAGGATCGCGCGCAGGCGCGCGGCCAGCTCCCGTGGCGTGCAGGGCTTGGGCACGTAGTCGTCGGCGCCGAGCTCGAGCCCGAGGATGCGATCGATGTCGTCGCCGCGCGCGGTGAGCATCAGCACCGGCACCGGGCTGCGCGCGCGGATGCGCCTGAGCGTCTCGATGCCGTCGATGCCGGGCATCATCACGTCGAGCACGACGATGTCGAACGGCTCGTCCAGCGCCCGGCGCGCGCCGGCCTCGCCGTCGTGGGCGGTCTCGGCGTCGAAGCCCTCTCGGGTCAGGTACTCGGCCAGCATGGTCGAGAGCTCGACGTCGTCGTCGACGAGCAGGACTCTGGGTGGGGTCATCGGGGATCTCTTTGCGCCGATGATAGCCGCGGCCCGCCGGGCGGCGCGCGGCCCCGCGACGCACTTTACGATCGTTTACACAACCCGAACCCCGGTTAACGAGGCGCCGTCGCACGATGCGTCCGTGGCCGAAAGCGGGACGATCCTCTTCCCGCAAGGCCCCGGCGGCGCGGCTCCGGCCGGCGCCCCTCGATACCTTCGAAAGGAGATCAGACGATGAAGAAGCGACTTGTTGCCGGCCTGGCCCTCGCCGGCGCCTTTGCGGTTGCGGCCCCGGTGGTCGCCCATGCCTGGGGTGGCGGCGAGCGATGCGCCGACGGTCCGCGCGCGGGCATGATGCACAAGCACGGCCATCACCACGGCAAGCACGGCATGCACGGAGAACGCGGCATGTACGGCGAGCGCGGCATGCACGGCGATCGGATGGGCGGGCGGGGCTTCATGGGCGACCTGCAGCTGAGCGAGGAGCAGCGCGGCAAGCTGGCCGAACTGCGCAAGGCGAACGCGCCGGCCATGCAGGAGCAGGCGAAGGCCATGCGCGAAGCGCGCCGCGAGCTGCGCGCCCTGGGCTTCTCGGCCGACTACGACGAGGCCAAGGCGCGCGCGATCGCCGAGCGTGCCGCCAAGGCCTCCGCCGAGATGGCCGCCCAGCGTGCGAAGGCCGCCAACGATTTCTACCAGGTGCTCACGCCCGAGCAGCGGCAGAAGTTCAGCGAGCGGATGGCGCGCATGGAGGAGCGCATGGAGGAGCGCAGGGCCGGCAAGCGTGAGGGCCGGCAAGGTCCCGCCGAACGCTCCGACCTCTACGGTCCCGACGCCGGTCCGCGCGTCTGAGTCCGCGGAGGGAGCCGCGGGCCGGGCGACCGGCCCGGCTCCGATCCCCGAAGGGCCGTTGCGGTACATTCCGCCGATGGCCCTTCGCTCCACGATCTACAAGGCCGCGTTGTCCATCGCCGACATGGACCGCGGCCATTATTCCGACCACGAGCTCACCGTCGCGCTGCATCCGTCCGAGACCGAGGAGCGGATGATGGTGCGCCTGCTCGCCTTCGCGCTGTTCGCCGACGAGGGCCTGGCCTTCGGCCGCGGGCTGTCCACCGACGACGAGCCCGACCTCTGGCAGCGCGACGACACCGGCGCGATCGTGCACTGGATCGACGTGGGCTGGCCCGACGAGCGCCGGATCCGGCGCGCCTGCGGCCGCGCCGAGCGGGTGTCGGTGCTCGCCTACGGCGGCGCCAAGACCGAGGTCTGGTGGTCGCAGAACGCTTCGGCGCTGGCGCGCAACGCCAACCTCGATGTCGCGTCGGTGCCGCGCGACGCGTCGGCTGCGCTGGCCGGCCTGGCGCGGCGCTCGATGCGCCTGAGCGTCAGCATCCAGGACGGCCGGATCTGGTTCGGCGACGACTCGGGCGGCGTCGATTTCGAGCTGCAGCGGCTGAAACCTGCCGCCTGAGCGCGCGCATCAGGCCGCGCGCCCTCAGCGCAGCCGCTTCGCGAAGGGCAGGGTGCTGGTCAGGCCGCCATCGACCGCGATCGCCTGGCCGTTCACGTACGAAGCGTCGTCGCTCGCCAGGAAGGCTGCCATGGCCGCGATCTCGTGCGGCAGGCCATAGCGGCGCAGCGGGTTCAGTTGGCCGAGCTTGTCCTCGCTGCCCCGCGCGCGGGCGTACTCGAAGACCGGCTTCGTCATCCCGGTCTCGATCAGTCCCGGGCACACCGCGTTGATCCGCACGCCGCTGCCCCACATCGAGTTGGCGGCCGTCTGCACCAGGCTGATCACGCCCGCCTTGCTGGCGCTGTAGGGGCTGCCGCCGGCGTTCGAGCGCAGGCCGGCCACCGAGGCGGTGCAGACGATCGCGCCGCGTCCCTGTTCGACCATGTGCCGCCCGGCATGCTTGATCGCCAGGAAGGGGCCGATCAGGTTGACCCGCAGGATCTCGGTCCAGAGGGAGACGTCCTGCTCGAACAGCGGCACGTCGCCGCCGCTGATGCCGGCGTTCGCGTAGACCGCGTCGAGCCCGCCGAAGGCCTCGAGCGCGCGGGCGACATAAGCCTTCACCGAGGCCTCGTCGCCGGCGTCGGCGGCCATCGCGATCGCGTCGCCGCCTTCGGCCCGCACCATGGCGGCGGTCTCCTCGACCGCGTCGGCGCTGCGGTCGACCGCCAGGACTCGCGCGCCCTCTTGCGCGAAGCGCAAGGCGCTCGCCCTGCCGATGCCGCTGCCCGCGCCGGTCACGATCGCGCGCTTGCCTGCCAGCCTGCCCATGCCTGTCCTCCTTCGTGGTGTCGTCGAGACCCCATTCTGAACGATGCCCGTCATGTGCATTCCGTCCGGCACGCGTAAGATTGATGGATGCAAAACCCCACGAAACCAGGCCAGGCGCCGCTCGCCGAGGCCGACTACGACCGGCTCGACGGTCTGCTCGATTCACTGGGCAACGGCGACGCGATGATCGTCGAGGAGCTCGACGGCTTCCTGGCCGCGCTCGCCTGCGGCGCCGAAGTCGTGCCCCCCGAGGAATACCTTCCCGAGATCCTCGGTCTTCCCGACGACGCCGAGGGCGCCGGCAACGCGCCCGCGGAACTGCTCGAGCTGATCGAGCGGCATCGCCTGCAGGTCGAGGCGGCGCTGGCCGCGCAAGACTATGCGCCGGTGCTCGCCCACGACGAGCACGGCCACCCCGATGGCGTGGCCTGGGCCGTCGGCTTCCTGCGCGGCGTGGAAATGCGCCCCGAAGGCTGGGAGGCGATGATCGAGGAAGACGAGTTCTCCGATGCGCTCGATGCGGTGGAGACGCTCGCCGCCACGCTCGACGACGACGCGCCTGCGGCCGCCCGCAAGCTCGGCCGGCGCGAGCGCGATGCGCTGATCGACCAGATGATCGCCGACGTGGCCGACATCCACGAGTTCTTCAGGCCCTTCCGCAAGGCCGGCACCACGCCGCAGGCCATGCGGGTGGAGACTGTCCGCCGCGAGGGCCCCAAGGTGGGCCGCAACGATCCCTGCCCCTGCGGCAGCGGCAAGAAGTACAAGCTCTGTTGCGGTCGTCAGGCGGCCTGATCGGCGGCAGGCTCGCCCGATCGGGCCTCGGCGCGGTTGCGCACCAGCCTGATGTGGCTGCGCAGCGCGTACAGCGCGTCGGTGTGCGACAGCGGCACCGCGATCCGCTCGACCCGCGAGTCCAGCTCGTCGAGATCTCTCAGCAGCTCGACGCGGTCGCGGTCGCCGTCGGACAGCGCGTCCTCGATCCGGCGCAGCTGGCCGTACCAACGGAAGATCCGCGAGCGCACGCGGAACTCGTAGAGCGGCGGCACGATCCGTGAAAGCGGGATCAGCACCGCGATGATCGAGACCAGCGCGAGCCACATCCGGTCGATCAGGTTGGCCAGCCAGAAGGGCAGGTAGCGCTGCAGCCAGGGCGTGCCCGACCGGAAGTAGCGCTCGGCCTCGGCGGCCAGCGGCCACTCGAGC
>VFQM010002219.1_pt1 | contig 14878 bp, 15 predicted proteins | sample 3512391 | NCBI WGS metagenome assembly VFQM01 (sample SAMN10412369, study PRJNA504923) | tailings metagenome | isolation source: Replicate 1 from Balatoc abandoned mine | place: Philippines
ACTGCGCCGGCGCAACGGCAGCAACCGACCGATTGCGGGCCTAAAGATCCTCCCCTCCCTTTTAGGGAGGGGCAGGGGGTGGGTAACCGCCGAAGGCGGTGCTCTTCCTTCTTGCTCGCTTCGCTCGCTACCCACCCCTAGCCCCTCCCTAAAAGGGAGGGGAATGTCTTAGTTCCACCCCAAAGCTGACATGACGAGGCGGCGTGCCATGGCTATGGAGTGGATGTGGAGACGATATGACCCGGCACCGCATCTATTCGATCAGCGTCGCGAGCGTGTATCCGCATTATGTTGCCAAGGCCGAGAAGAAGGGCCGGAGCAAGGCCGAGGTCGATGAGATTTTCCGCTGGCTGACTGGCCATGACCAGACGGCGCTGGAAGGCGAACTGGCGGCGGGGACGAATTTCGCGGATTTCTTTGCGCAGGCGCCGAAGCTCAATCCCGCGCGCGAGCTGATCACCGGGGTGATCTGCGGCATCCGCGTCGAGACTATCGAGGAGCCGTTGATGCGCGAGATCCGCTATCTCGACAAGCTGATCGACGAGCTCGCCAAGGGCAAGAAGATGGAGAAGATCCTGCGCGTGGCTTGAATCCGCCCCGCGGCTTCGCCGCAGGGAGGACTGTCGCCCTATTTGCTGCTCATCACCACGCAGGGCTGGCTGGCCGAGCCGACCGTCGCGCAGAATTTGTCGGCGTCGGCCCTGGTCGCGAAATTGCCGGCCTGGAGGCGGGTGAGCTTGCCGCTCTTGACCAGATAGGGCTGGCGATTGGCGAGGCCGGGATATTTCTTTTCGAGCGTCGCCCAGAGGTTGCGGGCATTGCCGTCCTGCGAAAAGGCGCCGAGCTGCGCGCGCCAATTGTCGGCGATGTCGGCGGCGGCCGGCGCGGCTGCGGTTGCGACGGGGGCGGCGGCCGGGGCAGGGGCGGGTTGCGGTTTCGGCGGTGCGGCCTTCACCGGGGCCGGCGTAGGCTTCGGCGGCGCGGCGGGCGGGAGGTCGCCGCTCTCGGGCGGCGCGGCATAGCTGGTGCCGGGTGCGGTCGAGACGGCGGCCTGCGCCTCGGCGGTCGCTTCGGCGGCGGCGGTCGCGGCGACGCCGGCGGCCGATGAGGGGGGGAGGTCGGCGGTCTTGATCGGCGTCGGCACTGCGGCGCGCGGCGCGGGCGGCGGGGGCGCGGGCTGGCTCTGGATCACCGGCGGCGGCGTATAGCTGGTGCCGGGGACCGAAGCGGGCAGGCTGGCGGTCTTGACCGGCGAGGGGGCGGGCTTGGCGGCCGGCGGTGCGGCGGCGTTGACCGCGGCGAGGCGTTCGCGCTGTTCGCTCTTCTCCATCTCGGGGATCATCGCGAGCCCGGCCTGGCGCTGGTCGAGCGGGATCAGATTGTCGAGCTGCGCAAGGCGCGCCGAGGCGATGCCGAGCCCGGCGTCGCTGGCGCGCTTGGTGAGCGCATAGGCGCGCGGCCAGTCCTGCGCGGCGAGGTCGCCGTTGAACATCGCGGTGCCGAGGACATATTGCGCGCGCGGTTCGCCGCGCGCGGCCGAGCGGACGATGTGCGGCATGGCTTCCTGGCGGCGGTTCGCGGTGAAGAGGACGAGGCCGAGATTGTCCTCGGCCTGGAGATGCCCCTGTTTCGAGGCGCGGCGGTACCAGTCCTCGGCCTGTACGAGGTCGGCGGGGACGCCACGGCCGAGCTTGTAGGCCTGACCGAGGTTGAATTGCGCATCGGCATCGCCCGCGAGCGCGAGCGGTCGCCAGATCGCGACCGCCTGCTGGTAATTGCCGCCCTCCCAAAAATCGACGCCATCCTTGACGCTGGGCGCCGTGGCGACGGGCTTGGCCGGGGCGGGCGCCGCGAGGGCAGGCGCCGACAGTGCCGCCGACAGCAAGGGCAGGCTGAGCAAAAGCGCGGTGCGATAGTGACGCATGACAATCTCCACTGACGTGCGAGGCCCGGACCCGGGCGATCGACAGTCCCCGGCCCGGGGCTAGGCGGTAATGGCTAACAGCCCGTTAGCAACGCGTCGACCAGAGTGTTTCTGATCCGATACGGCACAACTTTATCTTAAGCCCTGATTTACCATGCTGTCCAACGGACCGTTTACCGTCTTTTTCACATCGTTAACCCAATCTTAGGCCCCCGCATGGCATTCCACCCCCAATTCGTAGTCACATTAGGGGGACAGCTGTGCGCGTTTTGGCATTGGCTTCACAAAAAGGCGGGTCGGGCAAGACGACATTGTCGGGGCACCTCGCGGTGCAGGCCCAGCTCGCCGGTGCAGGGCCCGTCGTCCTGATCGACATCGATCCGCAGGGTTCGCTCGCCGACTGGTGGAACGAACGCGAGACCGACCTGCCGGCGTTCGCCCAGACCACGGTCGCGCGGCTCGCCTCCGACCTCGAAATCCTGCGCCAGCAGGGCTTCAAGCTCGCGGTCATCGACACCCCGCCCGCGATCACCATGGCGATCCAGAGCGTCATCGGGGTCGCCGAACTGATCGTCGTCCCGACGCGCCCGAGCCCGCACGACCTGCGCGCCGTCGGCGCCACCGTCGACCTGTGCGAACGCGCCGGCAAGCCGCTGGTGTTCGTCGTCAACGCTGCGACCCCGAAAGCGAAAATTACCAGCGAGGCCGCGGTCGCGCTGTCGCAGCATGGCACCGTCGCGCCCGTCACGCTGCACCACCGCACCGATTATGCCGCGTCGATGATCGACGGCCGCACGGTGATGGAAGTCGATCCCAACGGCCGCTCGGCCGACGAGATCCGCCAGTTGTGGCAATATATGAACGACCGGCTGGAAAAGAATTTCCGGCGCACCGTGTTCAGCGGCGCGTCGATGCCCTCTCCGCAAGGCGGCTATGGCGCCGTCCGCCCGATGGGCGGTGGTTTCGGCCGCCGCATCGCTGGCCAGTAAGGGGAGATGCAAGCCATGGGCGAACCCAAACCCCTCGCATCGCTGAGCGCCGGACTGCTCGCCCGCAAGGGTGCCGCACGGCCCGCCATGCGCCGCCAGCCGCTCGGCAGCGGCCCGGTTCCGGTCAACACCGTCGGTTACGACGACCTTGGCTGGAACGACATGGGCTATGACGTCGATCCGGTGCAGTCGAGCGAACCCGCGCATATGATCGACCTGAAGCCGCTGCTCAGCGGATCGGTTCCCGAGCATAATGTCGAGGCCGAACATGCGGTCGAAGACAGCGTCGGCCATGAGGTCGTCGATTGGCTCGGCGATCACCAGGCACAAGAGGGCGAGGAAGCGGCGTTTGCTCCTTTCGTGCCCGTCGTTCCCGAAATCGTCCGCCAGCAGGAATCGCTGAGCGACCGCGTCGCCGCCGTGGCGGCGAAGGTCGAGGCGCGTCCGGTCGAAAAACATGTCGGCGAAACCCGGGCGCCGAAGGCCCCGCGGACGCTGCGCGCTCGCGAAAAGGCGGCCTTCACGCTGCGCCTCGATGCCGAACGCCATCTGCGGCTGCGGCTGGCGAGCGCGGTGACCAACCGGTCGGCGCAGGTCATCCTGACCGACCTGCTCGACGATTTCCTGTCGTCGCTGCCCGAAATCGACGCGATGGCGAGCCGCCTGCCGGCCACGCGCCCGTCGCGCCAGACGATGAAGCCTTCGGGCGAGTAAGGGGGACCTGTGATGAACCGCAACCTGCTGATGAAGCTTGCCGTTTCGGGCTTCGTGCTCGGCCTGACCACCACCGGGTGCAGCATGGGCAAGATGGCAAATGCGCCGTCGAACGCGCTCGGCAAGCCCGAAACCGCCGTCAAATCGGCGTCGCAGGCGCGCACCGCGCTCGAGGCGGGCAAGACGAGCAAAGCCGTCAAGCTCGCCGAAGCTGCGGTTGCCGCGAGCCCGCGCGACGGCGCCTATCGCGCGCTGCTCGGCCAGGCCTATCTCAGCGACGGACGTTTCGCCTCGGCTTCGGCCGCGTTGACCGAAGCGATGGAACTCGGCGTCACCGACAGCAACACCGTGCTCGCGCTGACCTTGTCCTATATCGCGCAGAACAAGGGCAAGGAAGCGATGGGACTGCTCAACGCCTATCGCGACACGCTGCCCGCGCCCGACACGGGCCTCGCGCTCGCGATCGCCGGCGACAATGAATCGGCGATCTATGTGCTGACCGAGGCCGCACGCGCCGAAGGCGCCAGCGCCCGCACCCGCCAGAATCTCGCGCTCGCCTATGCCCTGTCGGGCCGCTGGGCGCAGGCGCGCATCCTGGCGTCGCAGGACCTGTCGCTCGACAAGCTCGAGGGGCGGATGGCCGAATGGTCGCAGCTCGCCAAAGAAGACAATAGCGCGGTTCGCGTCGCGAGCCTGATCGGGGTCAAGGCGCAGGCCGACGGCGGCATGCCGGTGCGCCTCGCGCTCGCCAATTTCGCCGATACGCAGATGGCCGCCGCCGATGCGCCGGTCGAACTCGCCAGCGCCGACCCGGCGCCGGTCGATGCGTTCGCGCCGCCGCCACCCGCGGTTGCGGTCGCGGCTTCGGACATTCGCACGGTCGAACTGCCGATGCCGCAGCGCGATGCCAATGGCGTCGTGCCGGTCACCGAACTGCCGTCGCCTGCCGTCGCGTCGCCGGTGATCCTGGCCGATGCCGCACCCTATCGCGCCGCGCCGCGCGTTGCGGGCGAAACCGAAGCCAAGCGTCCGTTCCATCAGGAAGCGCGCGAACTGGCGACCAAGTTCATGCCGCAGCTCGCCTTTGACGCGAAAAAGCCCAATGGCTGGGCGGTACAGCTCGGCGCCTATGACAGCCTGGGCATCGCCAAGGAAAAATGGGGCGGCCTGAAGAAGCGCAACGCGATGCTGGCGAATTTCCCGGCGTCGAGCCACGCCGCGACCGTCAAGGGCCGTACCTTCTATCGCCTGACCGTCAACGGCATCAAGACGCGCGCCGACGCGAACATGCTGTGTGCGCAGCTGCGCGCCGACGGCCAGCCATGCTTCATCCGCGAAATGGGCGGCAGCGAGAGCATCCAGTGGGCCGCGCGCGGCACCCCGGTGCGGCTGGCGTCGCGCTGACGGACAACACCCGGTTTCGGGGGAGACGAGGGGCGCAGCCGCAAGGCTGCGTCCCTTTTTCTTTGGTCCGAGAGCTGATGATTACGGCGCTCTTCTGCGGGCGCTACTTTGCCGATATGGGACGCAGGGCCCGTAAAGGCGATCAGTTGCGGAAGTTCGCTGAAGGCTCCTATACGCCGAACATCTGGTGACAAGATAGACGGGAGAGCAGGGTGTTGGAGCGGCTAAAATGGTCTGCGATGGCTCTGTCCCAAGACGCAGAAACACAAAATAGTCTCTTCCCCGATTTTGTACTGGTCGCCGATGAACTCGCGCTCAATTGGGAAGAAGCACTCAATGAGCTGAACGACCCCAGCCTTTGGATCAATGAAAATCAACGATCGAGCGTCGACAAGCTAAGCGCTTTGCTTCTTTCGATCAGCGGCGAAGAAAACATAAAATTCTGGATTGATGACGCCCTCAGTGAGTTCCACGAATGGGACGATATCAGGGTGGCCGCCTCTGAGGTGTTGCGATCGTTCGGCTGGCCCGTCATGGCGCCATCGCCGTCTTCCGACATATATGTCGGGCCACAAGGACTTGGCTAATTTGGTCGATATCGACGGCTTGCCGAATTTTTTGTCAAAGCGAAGAACGGCCGCTTCCCACCCCAAAGCAGATCTCAGCTCGCCGATGCCGCCGGCAGGCGCGCGAGCATGCCGACGAGTTGCGCCTGGCTCGCCGCGCCGGTCTTGCGGAAGACGCCTTTCAGGAGGAAACGCGCGGCGTTGAGGCTGATCGCGCGCTGCGCGGCATAATCCTGCACCGACTGGCCAGCGCCGAGCGCGACCGCGAGGCGCGCCTCGGACGGGGTGAGGCCGAACCATTGCGCGACGCGGTTGACCTCGACCACCGGGGTTTCGCCCGGCGCACTGCCCAGCGTGACGATCAGCGAGGCGCCGTGCCGCACGCCGCCGATCTGCGGCGCCGACTGGCGGGTGATGCGCGCGACGAGCACCGGGCATTCCTTGCCGCCCTTGCCGAGCGCCTGGAAGGCGAGGCCCGTCGGCGCGGGGCTGCGCACGAGGTCGAGCAGGATTTTCTGGCTGGCGGGGTGGGTGAAGGCGAAACGGTCGCCGGCGAGGCGGATGACGCCGGCGCGTTCATAGGCGGCGGCGCGGCTGTTCGCGGCGAGGATATCGAGCTGATCGTCGAGGCTGAAGATCGCGAAGGGGGCAGCATCGGCGGCGGCGCGCGCGGCGCCGGCGGCGAGATCGAGCGTCGCGAGCCGGTCGCTGATCCGCATCGCGCGCTGGATATGCGGGGCGAGCGTGCGCAGCCCGCGCTTCAGCCGTTCGACGTCGCGGTCGCCGGGGCCGGGGATCATCAGCCCCAGCCGTTCGCCGCCGCGCCGATCGAGCAGCACCGCGACCATCCGGTCGATCCCCCAGGGGGCGAGGAAATTGCGCGAAAATTCGGTCTGGAGGAATTCCTCGCGGGTCATGACGTCGTAGCTGTCGACAACGCTGCCATTGCCGTAGCGCATCATCTTGCGCGACCATTCGTGGCGGCCGGCGTAGACCGCCGCATAAATCTCCTGCACCCCCGCGGCGAGTCCGGTCGCGGCGACGAAGCGCGCGCCGGGGGGATTGCTGCTTTCCCACAGGATGAAAGCCGCGTCCCAACTGAGCGGGCAGAGCGCGTTGGTGATGTTGGCGAGGGTTTCGTTCCAGCGGTCGGGGTGGAGCACCGAGTCATAGATTTCGCCGATCAGCCGGTTGAGGACCTCCCATTCGGCTTCCGCATTGTGATCGGACGGAAAAAGCTGATCCTGTTCAACCTGCATCGGCATCCCCGGCAGGGCGATGGATCGCGGCACACCCCTGAGCCGCGTGAAAGCCCCTGCCTATAGGCTACCATGGCAAAATGCGAAAAAAACGCAATGCTACCCAAATGGGTAGCGCGCGGCGGGGGCAAATCGGTCATTCTTTTCGCGCGACCCAAGAAGAGCATGTCCCCAAGGGCATGTTCTTCGTTTGAAGCCCGCCGGGAGACCGGCGGGCTTCCTTTTTGGGGGGTGTGGGGCGTCAGCTATATCCTCCCTGTCGCGCAGCGATGGGGAGGGGACCGTCCGCGAAGCGGATGGTGGAGGGGCCGGCGACGTTGCGTTTTGCCCCTCCTTCAGCGGCTCCGCCGCTGACACCTCCCCAACGCTTCGCGATGGGGAGGATCTTTATGTCCGCTAACCACCCCAAAGCCGCCGTCGTCAGCGAATTCGCTGGCCGCCCTTCCACATCATCGTCGCGCGGCCCTGTACGGGCATGCCGTCGAAGGGGGTGTTGCCCGCCCATGCGGCCATTTTCTTGGCATCGACCTGCCAGGGCGTGCCGTCGTTGACGAGGATGAGGTCGGCTTCGGCGCCGACCGCGAGGCGCCCGGCGTCGATCCCGAGCAGTTTCGCGGGATTGGCAGCGAGCAGGTCGAAGAGGCGCGGCGCGTCGATATGGCCGTCGCGGACAAGCTGGAGCCCCATCGCGAGCAGCGTCTCGGCGCCCGCCATGCCGGGCAGCGCTTCGGCGAAGGGCAGGCGCTTGTCCTCGGGGCCGCGCGGGTCGTGGCCCGAGGCGAGCACATCGATCGTGCCGTCGGCGATGGCGGCGAGGCAGGCGTGGCGGTCGTCCTCGCTGCGCAGCGGCGGCGAGAGGCGCGCGAAGGTGCGGAAGTCGCCGATCGCGGTGTCGGAGAGGAAGAGATGTGCCGGGGTGATGCCGCAGGTGACGGGCAGCCCCTTCGCCTTGGCTTCGCGGACGAGCGCGAGCCCGCGCGCCGTGGTGACCTGGCGGAGATGGAGCGGCGCGCCGACCTCTTCGACCAGCATCAGATCGCGGGCGATCGCCATCGCCTCGGCGATCGCTGGGGCGGAGGCGAGGCCGAGGCGGGTTGCCATCTCGCCATCGGTGGCGACGGCGCCCGCGGTCAGCCCCTCGTCCTCGACATGCGCGATGACGGTGAGGCCGAGCGAGGCGGCATAAGCGAGGATGCGGCGCATGACACCGGCATCGGCGATCCGCGCGCGGCCGGTGGCGACGGCGCGGGCGCCGGCCTGTTTCATCAGGCCGATCTCGGCGAGTTCCTTGCCTTCGAGCCCTTTCGTGGCGGCGGCGAGCGGGTGGACCCACAGGTCGGGCTTGCCGCCCTTGGCGGCGCGCTCGACGAGCCCCGGATTATCGAGCGGGCCGGCGTCGGGCATCAGCGCGGCGCGGGTGATGCCGCCGAAGTGGAAGGCGGGCTTGTCGGTCGCGAAGACGCCGAGGTCGATGATGCCGGGGGCCAGCCATTGGCCGCGCGCGTCGACGATGTCGGCGCCGCCCGGCGCCTCCGCCGGGTCGAGCGCCGCGATGCGGCCACCCTCCGCGAGCAGACTGCCGGTCGCGCCGCCGAGCAGGCGGGCATTGACGATATACAGCGGGGTCACGCCCATCCTGCGACCTTTCGCTTGCGGCGGGTGAGAATATCGAGGCACGCCATACGCACCGCGACGCCCATTTCGACCTGTTCGGTGATCGTCGAGCGGGTGGGATGGTCGGCGACGCTCGAGTCGATCTCGACCCCGCGGTTCATCGGGCCGGGGTGCATCACGATCGCCTCGGGCCTGGCCTTTTCGAGCCGTTTCGGGGTGAGTCCGTAGAGCGCGTGATACTCGCGCGCGCTGGGCAGGTAAGCGCCGTCCATGCGCTCGTTCTGGAGGCGGAGCATCATCACGACGTCGGCATCCTTGATGCCGTCGTCCATGTCGGTGAAGGTGGTGACGTGCATGCGCTCCATCGCGGGCGGGGTCAGCGTCGGCGGCGCGACGATGCGCACTTCGTTGCCGAGCAGGGTCAGCGCAAGGATGTTCGAGCGCGCGACGCGGCTGTGCAGCACATCGCCGCAGATCGCGATCGTCAGCCCCTCGACGCGGCCGAGGCGGCGGCGGATGGTGAGCGCGTCGAGCAAGGCCTGCGTCGGATGTTCGTGGCGGCCGTCGCCGGCGTTGAGCACCGGGCAGTCGACCTTGTCGGCGATGAGTTGCACCGCGCCCGAGCTGTGGTGGCGGATCACCATCGCGTCGGCGCGCATCGCGTTCAGCGTCATCGCGGTGTCGATCAGCGTTTCGCCCTTCTTCACGCTCGACTGCGCGGCGTGCATGTTGACGACGTCGGCGCCGAGGCGTTTTCCGGCGATTTCGAACGACAGCAGGGTGCGCGTCGAATTTTCGAAGAAGGCGTTGATGATGGTGAGCCCGGCGAGCGCATCGTCATGCTTGGCGGCGCCGCTGCGGTTGAGGTCGACCCAATGTTCGGCGGCGTCGAGGACATAGCTGATCTCCCACGGAGTCAGCTGGGCGATGCCGATCAGGTGGCGATGGCGAAAGGCATCGCCGCCGGGCGGATAGTCGCTGGCGGGTCGGAGGGTTGCGCTTGTCATTAAAGCCGAGCGTTTAAGAGGCGGCGCGCCAATAGGCAAGCGCCGTGGCGGCGAGCGGGCCGAGGTATCCGGAAAGCCAGAGCGCGAGCAGCAGCAACTGGAGCCCGAGGTAGATGAACATCGTCGCCGCGAAGGGCTGTTTGCGCGTCTTGTGGCGCACGAGCCGCGAGGCGAGGACGGTGCCCGCCGCGCCGCCGAAAAAGGCCCAGCCGAGCAGGGTGTTTTCGCTGATGCGGTCGTCGCCGGTTTCGGCGCGGCGCTTGTCGATCACCATCAGGATGAAGGCGATGCCGTTCGCGGCGATCAGCCAGTAGAGGATATATTCGGTCAAGCGTGCCCGCTCCTGCGCGCGAAGCTATTGGCGGATCAGGGCGTCGATCGCGCCCTGGAGGATGAAGGCCGCGGCGGCGCTGTCGACGCGTTCCGCCCTTTTTGCCCTGCTCACGTCGGCGGCGATCATCGCGCGTTCGACCGCGGCGGTCGACCAGCGCTCGTCCCAGAGCAGCAGCGGCAGGCCGAGCGGGGCGAGGTTGCGCGCGAAGGCGCGGGTCGACTGGGTGCGGGGGCTGTCGGTCCCGTCCATGTTGAGCGGCAGGCCGACGACGAGGCCGGCGATGGCGTGCTGCGCGACCAGCGCCCTGAGCGTTTCGAGATCGACCGAGAATTTCTTGCGGATGATCGTCTTGTCGGGGGTCGCGAAGCTCCAGTTCACATCGCAGAAGGCGACCCCGATCGTCTTGGTGCCGACATCGAGGCCCATCAGGCGGCCGCCGTCGGTGAGCGCGGCGGCGAAGTCGGGGGCGGCGGTGGTGATCATCGAGCTGCCTCTAATCCCAAAGCATCGTCATTGCGAGCGGAGCGAAGCAATCCAGGGTAGCGTCAACCGCTCTGGATTGCTTCCCCCGGCTTTCGCCGGGGTCGCAATGACGGAACTAGGACTTCGCCTTTTCCGCGGGGGCCGCTTTCGTCGTGGCCGACGCCGGCACCGGCTCGGGCGCCGCCGGCGGCGGGACGGGCGAGGGCTTGCCTTCGTAGGTCGCGAGGCGGCGCAGCACGTCGGCGCGGACATTCGCCCAGAAGAGGGTGATGTCGAAGACATGGTAATTATTGCCCGGCAGCACATATTCGGGGGCATAATCCTTCGCGACATCGGCGTTGCCGACCATCAGCAGCCCGCGCGTGTCGTCGCATGTCGCGCCGATCTTGCCCGCGACGAGCGACCCGGCCTTGAAGCCTTCGGCGGGCTTCAATGTGCCGATGTTGGCGGCGGGCTTCGCCGCGGTGTCGGGGATGCCGGTCAGCGGATTGGTGCAGAGCATGCGCGTGTCGCGGCGCGGGCGGCCGTCGAAACCGACGGTGCCGTCATAGGCGCCGAGCACCATCGACGGGTCGGCGGGTTCGGCGAAGCTCGCCCAGCTGAGGATACAGCCCTTTTGCTCGGGGGTTTCGCACGCCGGCAGGCCGAGCCCCGCAAGGTCGGTGTCGCGGCTGATCGGCCAGCCGATCACATAGGCCGCGACGATGCGTTTCGCGGTCGGGGTGCCCGCAATGCGGGTCTTGAGCAGGGTGGTGAGATGGAGCGCGCCCTGGCTGTGGCCCGCGAGGATGATCGGCTTGTTCTTCGGGATGCTCTCGAGGAAGGCGTCGAACGCCTGTTCGACGTCGCGATAGGCGGCGTCGATCGCCTTGCCCGCGGTGACGCGGTCCTCGGCGAGGAAGGCGCCCAGCGTGGCCTGCCGATAGCGCGGCGCCCAGACCTCGCCCGCGTCGCCGAACGCGCTCGCCATGCCCTGCATGAACAGGGTGGCGCGATAATTGGCGTCGCGGTCGTCGAGCGGGGCGTTCCAGCTCGAGCGGCTGTAGTAGCTGGTCGGGTGGACGAAGAAGATCGCGGCATCGCCCTTCGGGGCAGGGGTTTGTGCCGGGGCGTCGCCCTTGGTCGCGGCCCTGGCCGACGGGATCAGCTTGTCGGTCGCCGCCTTGGCGCTATCGGGCGCGCGGCCGTCGCCGCCGGTTTCGGGGGGGCGCCAGTCGGACGGGTCGTTTTCGAGGCCGGGGCGCGAGAACCACATCTTGGGATCGTCATAGGCGTTGGGCGCCGCCGCACTCTGTTCGACGAATTCGGTGCTCGGCACCAGCGCGGTGCGCGCGAACCAGCCCGGCGCGAACTGATAGGCAAGGCCGACGCCGAGGATGAGGAAGATGACGGCGGCGATGAGGTAGAGGAATTTGCGGGCCATTGGGGCTCCAGTGGGGGCGGGGAGAGCGACGAGGCGGCGTGACTTTGCGCCCCTTTAGCCGTTCGCATCGAGCGAAGTCGAGATGCCCATCGGTCGTGCTGACCTGCGGGGTGTCTCGACTTCGCTCGACACGAACGGAAAAACGGTCCGGTCGTCCGGTTCCGCCGATGCTATCTGGCTTGCGAAGAGCCGCCAAACAAGCCCAGATGTGGGGCATGACCGACACCCCAGCAAGCGCGCCCGCGCCCGAGTCGCCCCGAATGTCGCACCGCCTGGACGAAAGCGACGCGCCATGGCCCGCGCGGCCGTGGGTGATGGCGGCGATCTGTGCGCTGGCGGGGCTCGCCTTTCACCTGACGCTCGACTGGCGGTACGCGCCGAACATGGACCCGTGGCGCAACGCGTTCGCGGCGTTCCTCACCGTGTCGACTTTGGTCTTCGTTCTCGGGGTCGAGCCGCGGCGCTGGACCTGGGCGCTCGGCTTTGCGCTGGCGTGGGGCGCGGTGATCGCGCTGATCGTGTGGACGTCGATCGGCTATAACGTCAACGCGTCGGTGTTCGAATGGCCCTTCTGGTCGGGGCTGCTCGCGGTGCTCGTCGCGACGCCCTTGTTCCAGACGCGGCGCGACGTCGCGCCCGACTGGCGCTTCTGGAAGCTGTGGCAGATGCCCTATGACCGGCTGCACAGCCATGCGTGGACCGACGCGGTGATCGGCGCCGCGGCGCTGGCGTTCACCGGGCTGACCTTCCTGCTCATCCTGCTGATCGGGCAGATGTTCGAACTGATCGGCATCCGCCTGGTGATGAAGCTGTTCGAACAGGGCTGGTTCCCGTGGATGCTCGCGGGGGCGGCGTTCGGCGGCGCGGTCGGGCTGCTGCGCGAGCGCGACAGGCTGGTGTCGACGCTGCAGCGGCTGGTGATGATCGTGCTGGCGGTGCTCGCGCCGGTGCTGGCGGTCGCGCTCGTCGTCTTCCTGCTGTCGCTGCTCGGCACGGGGCTCACCAAGTTGTGGGATTCGGGTTTCTCGACCGCGGCGCTGATGATGGCCGCCGCCGCCTTTGCGGTGCTGCTCGCCAATGCGGTGATCGGCAACGGCAAGGAGGATCGCGCCGCGAACCGCTTGCTGCAGGGCGCGGCGGCGGTGCTCGTCGCGGCGGTGCTGCCGCTCGCGGCGATCGCCTATTATTCGATGCATTTGCGCGTGATCCAGTACGGCTGGACGCCTGAGCGGTTGTGGGGCGTGACCGCGGCGATGATCGCGCTCGCTTATGGCCTTGCCGGGCTGTGGGCGGTGGTGCGCGGGCGGCTGGGTTTCGACGATGTGCTGCGGCCGCTGCAGCAGAAGCTCGCGATCGGGCTGACCTTGCTGGCGCTGTTTCTCGCGTTGCCGATCGTCGATTTCGGCGCGATCTCGACGCGCGACCAGCTTGCGCGGCTGCAATCGGGGGCGGTGAAGGCCGACAAGTTCGACTGGGCGGCGCTGGCGTTCGATTTCGGACCCGACGGACGCGCGGCGCTGAAGGATCTGGCGAAGTCGGCCGACCGGAACCGCGCGAAGCTTGCCGACTGGGCGCTGAAGGCGAAGGATCGCTGGGAGCTCAACGGGTCGGGCGAGGCAGTCGACGAAAGCGACGTCGCCTATGGTGCCAAGGCGATCGAGCAGAAGGTCCGCACCTTCCCCGCCGGGCGCACGCTGCCGGCCGAAGTCTATGCGGTGCTCGATACGCAGGGCCAGTGTCGGACCGCGCCGTGCATCGCCTATGTGCTCGGCGCCGATCGCGTCGCGCTGGTCAGCCGCGGCGGCACTGTCGGGCTGCTGGTCCGCGACGCCAAGACGGGGCAGTGGGCCGAAAATTATCAGGCATTCCAGTCGGGCGAGATGACGCGCGGGCTGACGGTCGACGAGCTGGAAAAGGCGGTGGTCGAGGTGCGGCCGGTGACGCGGCAGCAGGTGTTCGTGAACGGCAAGCCGTTGGGCGAGGATTTCGAATAGAGAATCCTCCCTGTCGCGCAGCGATGGGGAGGTGGCAGCGCGAAGCGCTGACGGAGGGGCTATGGCGCAACGTTGCCGGCCCCTCCACCACTTGCTTCGCAAGCGGTCCCCCTCCCCATCGCTTCGCGACGGGGAGGATCAGGACGGTTGAAGCCTGCGCGCGCGGATGCTAGCGGCGCAGCTTCTCCCGCAAAGGCAAGATGAATGGCAATCGATCAGGCAACGGTAAGGAAAATCGCGTCGCTGGCGCGCATCGCGATCAGCGATGCGGAAGCCGCCGCGATGGAAGGCGAATTGAACGGCATCCTCGGCTGGGTCGAGCAACTCGGCGAGGTCGATGTGACCGGGGTCGAGCCGATGACCGCGGTGATCCCGAACCAGCTGCGGCTGCGCGACGATGTGATCGACGCCGACCCGCTGACCGGCGGCAACCGCCGCGACGATGTCCTCGCCAATGCGCCCGCGGCGCAGCATGGCTTCTTTGGCGTTCCCAAGGTGATCGAATAGTGACTGATCTTACGAATCTTACCGTCGCGCAGATCCGCGACGGGCACCGCGCGGGCGATTTCAGCGCCGTCGAGGTTGCCGAGGCGTTCAACGCCAATGTCGCGGGCGCGAAAGCGCTCAATGCGTTCATCGTCGAGACGCCCGAACTGGCGGTCGAAGCCGCGAAGGCCGCCGACGCCGACCGGGCGGCGGGGACGCTGAAAGCCCTGTCGGGCGTGCCGATCGGGATGAAGGATCTGTTCGCGACCAACGGCGTGCAGACGACCGCCGCGAGCCATATGCTCGAAGGTTTTGTGCCGCGCTATGAATCGACCGTGTCGCAGAAATTGTGGGACGCGGGTTGCGGGATGCTCGGCAAGCTGAACCTCGACCAGTTCGCGATGGGCTCGTCGAACGAGACGAGCTATTTCGGCAATGTCATCAGCCCGTGGAAGCGCAAGGACGGCGGCAATGCTGCGCTCGCGCCGGGTGGGTCGTCGGGCGGTTCGTCGTCGGCGATCGCGGCGCGGCTGTGCCCCGCGGCGACCGGCACCGACACCGGCGGCTCGATCCGCCAGCCCGCGGCCTTCGTCGGCATCAGCGGGATCAAGCCGACCTATGGCCGTTGCTCGCGCTGGGGCATTGTCGCGTTTGCGAGTTCGCTCGACCAGGCGGGGCCGA
>VFQM010002221.1_pt1 | contig 14864 bp, 16 predicted proteins | sample 3512391 | NCBI WGS metagenome assembly VFQM01 (sample SAMN10412369, study PRJNA504923) | tailings metagenome | isolation source: Replicate 1 from Balatoc abandoned mine | place: Philippines
CGATCCAGGCCATCTTCGCCCATCCGCGCCTCGGCGATCTGGCGCAACAGATCGGCGTCGCGCCCGACCCCGCTGCCGCATTTGCTGCGCTCCTTCCGCTGCGCACAGAGGGCACCCGGCCGCCGCTGTTCTGCCTCTATCCCGGCACTGGTATCGCCTGGTCCTATGCCAACCTGCTCGGCATCACGCCGCCAGATCAACCGATCTACGTCATCCAGCCCCGCGCGCTGTCCCCGGACAGCCCCCTACCCGAGTCGCTTGACGCCGTGGTTGAGGAATGCCTCGCCACCCTGTGCTCGGTTCCGGTTGGCGGCAACGCCTACCGTCTCGCCGGCTGGTCCTTCGGTGGCGTCGTCGCGCACCGCCTAGCGACGCGCCTACAGGCCGAGGGCAAGAAAGTGGACCAGCTGATCCTGTTCGATAGCTACCCGATGTCCGAGAGCTGTCGGCCGGATTATTCGGACCCGGACGTGCTGTGGCGCGACATTGCGCTCGGTGCCGGCCTGACGATCCCCGAAGTCGAATGCGGCATCGATGCCGACCATATCATCCGGCTGGCCACCGCGCAGCATCACCTCTTCGCCTACTTCTCCGCCGCACAGCTGGCGAGGATGGCCGACCTGATGGCGCGCAACGCCGAACTGCTACCGGGCGCGCCGCTCGGTATCTATGCCGGAAACATCACCTTCTTCGCCGCCGGCCGTGCCACCACCGGCGTGGACCGCAGTACGGTCTCACCCGATGACTGGAAGCCATACTGCATCGGACGCATCACGACTGTCGCCATCGACGCTGAGCACCAGCATATGCTCAACTGGCATGCGACGCGACAAATGGCGGAAAGGTTGGACCTGTGACGTACTTCCTCCGGGTGCTGGCAGAGCGCACGTATACAGATCACAATTAAACTAGGAGCCGTCTTGAGCAAACCAATTGCTGCATCAGATCTCGCGCGTGCCCTCGCCGGCACTACCGGCCACGACGAATTCGAGCGGAGCATCCGCGAACGCAAGGTTAGACGCTTTCCCGCTGCCTACGACGCGGCGAAGCTGAAAACCCTCTTCACGCTCGCGCGGGTTGAAGCAGCACTTGCGTCGGGCGCGATCCCGCTCGCCCAGCTCGACGCCTACCAGGGCGGCCAGCTGAATAAGCTCGCCGAACTGGCCGCTACCGGCGAGCGAACGTCCCAAGTCGTGCGCCGCCTGTTCGACGGCGGCGCGACCATCCGCGTACGCGACATTCATCGCTTCGATCCAGTGCTGGGCGCATTCACCGCCGCCGTCCAGGACCTCTTCGCGGCGCGCGCGCAGATCAATCTCTACCTTACACCGCCGGCGCAGATCGGCTTTCCGCCGCACTGGGACATCATGGACGTGTTCGTCGTCCAGGTCGCCGGCTGCAAGGACTGGAAGATCTTCCGCGAATACCAAGACGCGGTCGACCTACCGCTGCGCGGTACGCCCTGGGAGCCGCAGCGTTACCTGCCGATCGGCGCCCCCGAGGAATTCACAATGCAGGCCGGCGACACCCTCTACGTGCCGCGTGGCGCGATGCATCAGGCGCTGTGCACCGGCCACGGCTCGGCACACCTGGCGATCGGTATTGAGTCCCTGACCTATGCTGATTTCATCTGTCAGGAAGTGCGGCGACTCGCCGGCGAAGACGTCGAGCTAAGGTGCAGGCTACCATGGTCGACCTCGGATTCACCGGAGGCGATGGCGGCGCTCGAAGCGGCCGTGCGGCAGCGATTCGGCGAGATCGCCGCGCGGTTCGACCTCGGCGCGCACCTCGCTGCCGAACGCGACGCCATCGCACCGGTCGCTGGAGAAGCGCCCGCCGCTCGCCTGTTCGCTACCATCGACAGCCAGCCACCGCTGGACACCGCCTAAGCCCACCGGCAACGAATCCGAACATCGTCAACATCATAGGAGAAGGCCATGCCGCTCGGAAACGAAACCGCCAATCCGCTGAAAGGCGACGGCAACTACGCTGAATTTTGGTCGAACCACGACCTTGAGGAATCGCTCTTCGCCAACAATCCATGGCTCAGGGCGCCCGACTTCACCCAGCCGCTGCCATGGGGAAAACCCTACTACTGGGACACTACGGTGGCGCGCAAGCATGATTACTGGAAGGACTTCGACCTGCCTGCGCCGACGCGCGACCCACAGCGCCTACGCCACGACTTCCGCGAATGGGGCTACTGCCTGATCGAGAAGGGCCTTTCCGACGAACAGTACCGCCATTTCCAGAAGCGGCTATTCGACCAGGCGGCTGGCGAGCGCCTGGCCGGCCTCGAGCAGGCCTCGCCCTACGGCCAGTACATCAACACCTTGGTCAACAAAGGAGAATGCTTCGCGCGCGCGATCGAGATGCATCCAAAATTCGTCGATGCCGGCTCGATCATCGAGTCGCTGCTCGACGACATCCTTGGCAGCGACTGGATCTGCCATTCCTTCCTCGCCAACGGTGCCGACCCCGGCAAGTACCCGCAGGCGATCCACTTGGACCAGGGCGCGATCATGCCGTGGGTCACGCGCGAAGCTCCGGTGCTAGTTAACACAATGTTCATCCTGCAAGACGTAAACGAAGAGAACGGCGGCACCCTAATCATTCCCGGCTCGCATAAAGATATCATTGCCGCTGGGACGCGTGGGCAAGTCGGACGGCTCGCACCGACGATCAACCTTGAGGCCCCGGCAGGCACGGTGATGGTCTTCGATGGACGCCTGTTGCACGGCACCGGCGCAAATCGCACCAATCAACAGCGTTTCGTCGCGACCATGCAGACGATCAAGCCTTGGATGCGCCAACAAGAAAACTGGGTGCTTTCGCTACGTCCTGAAATTCTCGCCAGTGCGAGTCTGAAGCTGCTACATCGGCTAGGATTCCAAGCGCTGTTCAACGGCGGTACGGTCGAGGGCTTTGGCATTAATTTTGGCCGTGGCGCGGTCGGCGATGTCCATGGTGCTATTGATGTCTTCCGGAGGGCGTTGGATGCCGGAAACTATTGCCGTGTCGGCGAGCTTTCTCCCGATTCACCACGGGATGTGCTCGAACGTCCTTATACCTTGCGCACAGCCATGGCCCTTTCGGCGACAGCCAAGCACCCCATAGACTCGTTGATGTAATGGAAAACATCACCGGACAGGAGGTCGCAACGTGGGGTATGCAGCCAGACATTTTTGAAGATGCTCCAATATTGTTCGACAAGCTTGATGCTTTAGCTGAGCTCGCGGTCAGAGTCGGGCTCGGGCCGGACATGCCAAACGCCTTAATAGTAAGAGCGCCGCTCGAATCTGTACCGTTTGCTCGACGCATCGCTCACTACGCATACAGACACGGCGTGGGGTCGGTGACCTGCCTATACGATGATCCGCTGCTTTTGCGCGACCGATTAGCTTGCTCCAGTTTGTTGGTCCCTAACAATGAGCCAGACTGGCTACCCGTTGCACTTGCCGGTGCTTTCACCAAGCAGTCTGCTTGCATCGACATCCTCGGTCCCTATCCAGACTTGCTCAATGGCATCCCTACAGAACGTATTGTCAGAGCGCACTTGGCAAACCACATTGCCCTCCGCCCGGTACGAGAGGCCATGCGGGAGGCACACACGCGCCAGGTACAGCTAGCGTGGGTGACTACATCTTGGGCCCGCCAAGTCTTTCCGACGCGCCCACATCGAGAAGCCATCCATGCGCTCTGGCAAATCATTTTGGCTGCAAGCAGAGCCAACATGCCCGCTCCCGAAATCGCTTGGAAAGAACACCAAAAGCGCCTCCTGAAGCGGCAAGAACGATTACAGGAAGGTGGATACCACAGCATCCATATCTACGATGCGCGTAGTGATCTTATCGTTGGTCTGGCAATGGGACACCGCTGGCAGATGGGTACTGCGCCGGGGCAGATCCGTAGTTTTCCATCTGAGGCGCTGTACACCTGTCCGAGTCGCGCACAAGCTGAGGGCATTCTGTATTTGGCACGTCCGATCATCGTTGGCGGGCGCACAATTGACGGAGGACGCTTGGAATTCAGAGGGGGTCAGGTGGTCAGCGTATATGCAGATCAAGGGCAAGACGTTTTAGAACAGTTGATGGTTAGTGATGAGGGTGCCCGGCGCCTTGGAAAAATCGCCCTCGTACCTGCCTCCTCGCCACTCGCCGCACACGGGCTTTCTTTCTACTGCGCGTTGCTTGACGAGAATGCTTGCAGTCACGTAACCCTCGGCCAGCACGATGCGGAGTGCATAGATTCGAATACGGGTGGGTACGATTGTGGCGCCAACTTCAGCGCACTACACCTCGACTGTATGTTTGGCCAGGCAGACACTGCTGTAGATGGCTTGTTGCCAAACGGCTCTCGCGCCCCCTTAATGCGACACGGAGAATTTCTATTTTGAGTTCAGCCCTCTATCCATGCGCCTTTGCCGACATTCATCACTCCACATTCGCCGATTCATGTTCAACACTCGAACCCCAGGGTGTAAACACAAATCCCTCACTGTGAACAGGCTCTAGCCATTCCTCCACAAGCGCTTGGGTAAACTAGCGCCAAAGGCCTTGACCCAACTTAGCCAATAGTAAAGACGGCGTGGCTCCAAACGCTTTGCGAGAGCAAGGTAATGCAGCTCCATGCGCTTGTCCCCGGTATCCGAGAAGCCAGTGGCTAAATGCCTGAAACACAAATCGGCGTAACGTCGCGAGACAACTGCTCGCTGGTCCTGAGATAACTGAATGCTCGATAAAACACTTCGGTAAAGCTTTTCAAATTCTTTGTATAGATTTAATTTTTCGGAAATTGGCCGCTTATTCTGTTGGCCCGAAATGCTTTTTGCGTGCGCACGATAAGTGAAATGAACGTCTCTTAGGTAGCCAATCGTCCATTGCCTTGTCGATAGAACGCGCAATAAAAGAAGCCAATCTTCCGCCGCACGAAAGTCCTCATCGAATCTAATAACATCGAATATTTTCCGCCGTAGGACAGACCCTTGGCAGCTTGCAAATATCCCGATATCAAGTGCGTGCTTTAGGGCGGCACCATGCTCCAAAACGTGAAGCTCATCGATACGAAGCGTAGGCACCTTCTCTCGGTCGGACCAAAATGCATCGAACACCGACTTGACTACACATTCGCCCTCTTCTGTTATCTCGCTATCTGCATAAATCCAGTCGACGTCATTATTCTGGGTAAACTGTCTCATTATTGACTCTAGGTGATGCGGCTTCCATAGATCATCGCTGTCGAGAAACGCCACATATTCCCCTTCAACTAGATCTAGGCCCTGGTTTCTTGCCCCCGACGGCCCACGTCGATGTGAATTGGAAACGCAGCAAATTCGGCTGTCAGTTTGCAGATGTCGAGCGATTCGTATCTGGGTGTCATCAGTACTGCCATCATCGACAATGATCAATTCCCAGTTACTGTACGTCTGGGCCACGATGGAATCTATCGTCTCCGGTAATAGTTCGGCTCGGTTAAAGGTAGGTACAACAATGCTGATCAGGGGAAATGCTTTGCTGCAACCACCACCCCATAACGGTTGCGCATCCGAAGTGGTCGCCTCAATGCCTACTCTCACTTCAGTTGAAATCGGTAAGGCTGTATCGGCCGCCTTGCGTCCAGGCATTTGCATAACTCGGATTCGCTCAAGAAGTACGGTTGAAAATTCAGGTATCCGAGAAATTCCCCAGTCGACGGACGTTTCATGGCAGCAATCCAGTCGATGCCTCGATACCAATCGTGAGACTGGCGGTAAACTTCAATTTGCCCATTCTCTTCAGGGGGACGATACAAGGAAATGAACTCGGCCTCCCTCGGAACTATCGATAGAACGAGTGCGGGTCGATCCGAATCACTCAGATTCTGCATCGAGTAGTGAGGCATTCGGTTATCAAAGACTAGCAATTCCCCTGCACGCATCGGCACACATTCAGCGTAGCGCGACAATTCGTTTTGTATATTCGTGAACGCCGGCGGAATCGAGATGGCGTTTGCTGGCGGGAAAACGACATGCGAGTGTGGAACCATCCACAAGGCGCCATTAGTGGCATCCACATCAACCAACGGCATCCAAAAGTTGATGTGTCGCTGTGATGATTCGTCGGGCAACAGCGTTGGATCACAGTGAACTCTCACACACCCATCCGCAGTGGAACAGGGCCTCTTTAGAAACATCAACGCAACCGCTACTTCGAAGTTCGCGAAGTATTCGCTGACAAGTGGGACAAGGACTTTTTCAACCTCGTCAAATATTTTGTTTCGTATAGGGTCCTGAATATCACACCCAGTATTAAACGTCGCCACACCGGGTAGCAAGTCGCAAATTTTCTCATAAAGTTTAGCGCGAACAAGCTGAACCTGATCATCGGAGAATCCTCGAAGCACCGCATAGCCCTTATCGTCCAACCTGTCTCTAAGAGAGCAGTTTTTTATGACCAGTTCGCTCAAGTCATGCTCCTTTTTGCCAATACAAGTTACGAGAAAAACGTGATTCTAGAGTCTAAGGAAGGTCTGCATAACCCACTCTGATGACGGGATTCTGTGAGACTCAAAGGTGTCTACTGAAGCCGGGGCGATTCACACGGTGAAAGCTGACGTTCGTTTAAGAGCTCGCTGAATTTTCGGGACCAGCTCTCAGTCGAATACGACGCAAGGGGCTCAAACTGCGAGAGGTAGGGCGAAGGCTACGATGTGGCCTGAAACGGTCGTCAGGGCACCCGCGAAGCGCACGGGAAAGCCTCGATCTTGTAAATCCACGCGGTGGACTTCGGCGTAAAAACTCTTGAAGTTGGTATTGATTTTGACGTCGACATCATGGAAATCAAGAAATTCGCCAACGGCTGGATAGAATGCTTTGTAAACTGCTTCCTTGATGACGAACAGATGTTTGCCAAACAACAACCGGCCGCCAGGAGGGGCTGGCGGGAAAGTCAACATCTCCTTTGGTGTGCTAATCAGATGCAACATCGTGTCGCTATCGAGAGGCGTGTCCTCTTCGATATCAATACCTATGGTACTGAGCGGCGGAGCATGTCCGGCGACGACTAACGCAATATGATTGGTGTGGCTGATGGAGCCAGTCAGACCTGATGGCCAGAGAGGCAAGCCGGTTGGCGACATGAGTAAGGGACTGGGGCCGACACCAAGTAAGGAAAGTGCAGCCCGGGCACATTGGCGCCCCGCGCTGAAGGTGGATCGCCGTCGCGTTCTCATGCCGTGGGTTAGCCCCTGTTCGGCTGGCAATAGCATTGAGGGATCGTAAGGCAGAACCGGCGCAGTTGCCAACGCTAGGCGTTGTTCGGGTAACCACGCGCGGATCAGAGGTGCGAGAGAGGCTAATAAGCAATTTGGCGTCGAATCCGCATTACACGCAGAAGCGGAGAACTCTGTCGCGCCAAGCAACGACGCGGCAACACTACATTCTTCTGTACTTCGCACTAACGAGTATCTTCTTCCATTTGGCGGACGAGGCTGGCTGGTCGCATATCGGTCCAGTTCTGGTCTATCCAGTCGATACAAGCCGTACGCTTGCCCTTGGGACCAATCGCCTGCCAGCCATTTGGAATTGGCATGGAAACCGGCCACAGTGAGTATTGTTTCTCTTCGTTGATCAAAACAATATATTCAGCAGAATCATCTTCGAAAGGATTCGTCATTAATTTGCTCCGGTATTTGAAGCGCGATGCGGAAATTAATTGCAGTAACCTGTAGGCTAGTGTTTCCATGTGAGGTGATTTCTGTTCTCACCATCGGACTTGGAATTACCTTTTAATTTGCATCCCAATCGCCTTTGTGTCGAGTGGAGGTCAGGCGGTCTAACTCCACCACTTATGACATGATGCTACAGACTTGGCAAATTCAGCAATGGGTGGAAGCGTTGACAGTGTTCATTCCGTTCCTGGACAGGTTTTTTCAGAGAATCCCTAATCAACGACTGGTGTGCAAGCTCATAGCGGACCAAACTAGCTCAGGACCCACCGGCCGCAAAGGCCGATGACTTGCCGTTCATGCCAACCCTAAGACCGGCAGCTTTCTGACCTGCACCTGCCGCCCAGTAACGCTTTCCCCCGCCTCGTCATTGCCTTTTTGTGGGCGACATCCCACACGCTGGAAAATCGTTTATTGCTCATTGCTCTATCTCCTTCAACAAATCTCGGTAGCATTTAGCTGCGTTGAGTTGCATCCAAATCTGACCCGGGAACACTCCCCCTCATCCAGGCCGGAAAGTGGCGTTACTGGTAACAGGGGTGCGTCTCGGACAGGGGAATCGCCATGGGCCAGTCGGTGCCAATGATTACTCTATCGAAGACCATGGTCCTGGCCTTTTCAACAACAGATTCCGTAACCCTGGAATTAAAGCATTGCCAGCAGCCCGGGGATTCACAATAATCCGCAACGGACTTGTCCACGCTCACCAACGGAGATCACAAACATGAACAGAAAAGAACTCATCGACGCACTGGCCGCCAAGACCGATTCCACCAAGGTGGATGCCGAGCGCTCAGTTGCCGCGCTGATCGACATCATCTCGGGCACCCTGAAAAAAGGTGACTCGCTCTCGCTGGTTGGCTTTGGCACATTCGAGGTGCGCAAGCGCGCCGCGCGCACGGGCCGCAACCCCAAGACCGGAGAAGAACTGAAGATCAAGGCTTCCAAGGTTCCCGCATTCAAGCCAGGCGCGACGCTGAAGGGCCTGGTAAACGGCGTCAAGAAGTAAGCGCTGTTCCGCTTCCTGCAGGAAAGTCTGGCGTCCACAGAAAATGCTGATGCGTTGTCGTGGAGCTGGAGATGAATAAGGTGGTGGGCCTTGCGGGGTTCCAGTGTCCGGTTGGCAGCATGGCCATGCACCCCATGCATGGCATGGTCGAGGTCTTTGCGCTGGACGGCTGGATGCGTGGCGTGCTCTACGAGCACCCTGTGCAATTGAGCCCTGCCGACGAGGCCAAAGAAGGGGTTGTCTCCGAGAGCATCGAGATGCGCGAGACTTGGGTACACGTCCGCGAATTGGCCGAGGCCAGTCTTGCAAAAGATATCGAAAATCTTCGCCAGCGCGGGCAACTGCTATTCGACACGATGGACTGACGCGAGGGACGGAGTAAATGCGCAGTGCGTATTGACACCCCCAAAACTTTTCGGCAGTCTGAAGACCAATGTTTCACTGCTGGCTGTCAGTATCAGCCCGACCGATGCGCGTCATGCATCGCCCTTGATGCCGTTCAGTTCCTGAAAACGGCGGGTCTTCGGATCTGGAATTCAATCGTGGTTCATCACCCCATAGAAGCTCCCACCAGGGGAGCGCCTCTCGCGCCTTTCAGTGGGCGTTTTCCATGCACCCCATCCGGGTGCACCCTGCCCCGCAGGAAAGCATCAATCAATAGAACGCTTGTTTCAATCAAGCCCAGCTGATGCAGCGCGCCCGTCTCTGTGCCCCGGCACAGAGACGGGCGCCGACGGCACCCGGAATCGCCCGCCCAACGGGCGATTTCAGGCAATCAACCGCGCGTGAAAACGCGTGATCGAACGAAACAGCCACCCTGCCCCTGATCGTGGACCTGGAGCCCGACCGCATATTGCGCGGTCGGTGAGCCTGACCCGCACCGGCGAGATCAGCGAACTGCGGCATATCAGGACTAGAGAGCGCCAGGCCGCGCTATAGAAACTGCCACCCCCCACGTTTGCCGCGAACGCATCGCGAGCGAGTAACACTCACCGTGCATCAAATGGTCTTGGGGGTGAACCGGAATACCGCTGCAAGCCTGCATTGCATGCGCCAAAAGCCATTGCACTGCGGGCGCGGATTCCTATTGAAACAGGAACGTTGTTTATGCCACGGCACCATGCCATGGAGATGGGACGGGAGAAGAAAACATGTCCCGAAATTATGGGCTGGGTTCACGCGACATGTCGAGCGCGGGCCGGATCGCACTCGACCAGGCGACCGGGCGCGGAGAACTGTCGTTTGCGTCGGTCGATGCGATCGCGGATCGCTTCTCGAAGTTTGCCAGTTACGCGAAAGCAGAAGGGATTGGGCGCATGGAGCGTATCGACGCCGACCAGGTACGCGAGTATGGGCGCAAGCTGGCCGACCTTGTGCAACGTGGCGATATGGCCGCCAGCTACGCCCAGAACCTGGTCAGCGCAGTGAACACAGTCATGACGCAAGCCACGCGTGGCGAGTGGCAAAGCGTGTCGCCGACCAGGGAATGTGGCATCGAGCAGCGATCGGCCATCCGCGAGGACGCGCCGACCGGATTTGATCGGCAAACGTTCAGCCGGGCAATGGAAGCGATGCGCGAGTCCGGGATGGCGCGCCAGGCGTGCATTGCGGAACTCGCCCGGGAGTTCGGGCTGCGTTCCAAAGAGGCAAGCCTGCTGGATACCCGCAGCGCCCTCGCGGAAGCCAGACAAGCCGGCACCGTGACAATCAGCGAGGGAGCCAAGGGGGGCAGGACACGCGAGATTTCGCTGTCGTCTGCTACGCAGCTGGAAGCGCTTTCGCGCGCTGCCGGGGTGCAAGGCAAGAGCCGCAACCTGATCCCGGCCGAGGCTTCATGGCGGGAATGGCGCGAGGGAGCATTGCGCGATGGCCGCGAGGCGATCCAGGCACACGGGATCGATGGTTACCACGATCTGCGTGCTGCCTATGCCTGCGGACGGTACGAGACGCTGACCGGCCACGCCGCCCCTGTGATGGGCGGCCATATCGAGGATCGCCAGGCCGACCGCGATGCCCGCGAGCAGATTAGCTATGAACTTGGGCACGACCGCATCGAGGTGGTTGCCGAATACATAGGAGGTCGGGGAACATGAAGCTGATCAAGGAGGCCGAGTTCTTGACCAGGGGGTACGGCCGCACGGGTGGCAAGGACAACCGCCGCCAGCAGCGGGCACGCATGCTCGCTTTCGCCGAGCATTGCGCCGCGACGGGTGCGCACTCATTCGGCCAGGTGGGCAAAAACCACGTCATCAGTTACTGGAAGGCCCACCGGACACTCTCGCCAGCAACCGCATACGCGCACTGGCTCGCCATCCGCGAACTATGGCGGCTGGCGGGGAAACCCGGCGTGCCGCCTGAGCCCAGGACTACCGGGGCAATGGAGTCCGATTGAAGGTCACCCTATCCGCCCTCATTGCCCCAACTGCGGATGTGCTGATCGCCGGGCTCCATACGTTCAAAACCATGCCGATCGACTGCATCAGTTAGTGAATCGGCGCGGTGCGACTTCGATAGCCACACCCCCCACCGAATTTCACCATGCGCCAGCCCAGGTTCAGATTTACTCAGCCACGTTCGGCACACCTCTCCTGCCAGGCGGCAAATTCCAGTGGGCGCAAGCCAAAGCGGATGGCATTGCCGGCGTGCAGGGTTTTGAATTCCTCCAGTGCCAGTGCGACAAAGCGCGGCTGATCCTCCTGCGCCACCGTCGTGGGCATGATGGCGAGAATCGCTGTTTCGACGGCGGGCTGTCCATCGCGAACGATGGCGCGCACAGTCTCGGCCAGTTCATTGCGGTAGCGCAGGCGAAAGGTGTCCGGCGGAACGAGTTGCTGCTGCACGGCAACGTATTGCTGGCAGGAGCGCTCGTAGGCCCAGACGTAAATATCCCGCAGCAATTCAATGCGGTTCAATTCGTACACGCCGATCATGCCGTCCACATAGGCTTGCTGTGGCACGTCAACGAAGGATAGCGGACACAGATTGTGCTGGATGAGCGGGATGTTGGCGGCCAGACGTGAGACGCGCTTGTTCACGTCCTCGAAGGGTTGCAGGTAAGGCAAATGCACCATCAGGAAGAAAGACTGCTCGAAAGGATCCCGGATTTCCGCAGCCATGCTCATCACAATGCCAAATAGCTCCCCCAGGCGTTGCGGCATGGCAATCGGCAGATAGACGCTGCCGCCTATTTCCACTGGGCGGTTGCGGATGCGGCCACACGTGAGCGGATCGGGCATCAGGCCATCGGATAGAAAGGCGTGCAAGGCGATGATGGTTTCAGGATTGACGCCTGCGTGCTCGGTGTCACGCACCAGATATTCGATGGCTGACTTGTGGTTGAGGATCATCTGGGTTTCCAGCGCATCCTTGCCTTCGGCAGCCTGACCGAATTCGATCAGCCGCTCGGTATCGAGACGACTATAAGTGTTGCCTTCCAGCTTGGATGATGCCCACGAGAGATCAATGAGCAGGCGGTTCAGAATATCGCGCGCAAAAGTGCCTGCGGGCGTTTGCTCGGCAGGCGAGCGGCCCAGGCTGTGCAGTTGGGCGCGTAACGACTCAGGCAGATAGGTCGTTTGATTGGGGTGGTATTGCTCAAGAAATTCATTCTTGTAACTGACCGGTTTGCGTTGTTGGCGCGGTTGGCGAACGTAGGCTTTGATCTCCTCGCCTTCGGAGGAGACAGGAATGTAAACCTCGGCGCCGGCCTCATCCGTCGCGTGAACTTGCTCGGTGATACTGGCTTCGATGATTCTGGACTGGCGATAGCGCAAGCCGCGCCCCTTGCCTGTCGGGGCGATCTTTTTTTGATCAGCCAGCTCACCCACGCGGCGTTGCAGAGTGCGGCGGCTGACGATATCGGTCAGGGTGGCATGCAGGCCATCGATGCCGATTCCATTCGGATGCCGGGCAATCTCGGCTTCTATCCTCGCGGTCAAATCCTCTGGGAGTTTTTTTGGCATGCGTCACCTTTTTTAGCGCGTATTGGGTCAATTCGCGCCAAAAGAATAGCCCTATTGGCACGATTAGTCAAAATACGCGCCATCTTGTGGCGCGATAAGTGAGTATCGCGCCACAAAGTCATGTTCCTTATGCTTTTCAAAATAACGGACCATGCGGCAGCATGCGAAGCGGGGATCAGGCCTGAGCCCCTGCGTCTTGGGGTTTCACTCATGGGTATCAGCATGCGCACGTCCTCCCGAACGCACGCTTGAAAGCAGCTTCTCACCATTCGCCACAATATCGGCACTGGCTTCGATCCGATCCTGCATATCCTGAATGATTCGTGCGCGTAGCTCGGTTTGACGGCCCGATCCAGCCTTCGCCTCTATCAATCGTTGGATGGACTCCTCAACGATGCCAGGCAAGGGCTGCCGACCGTCCTTTTTGGCTGACTCTATTCCTGCCGCAACCAGTTCGGACGAATACGCAAGCTCGATGCGTTGCGCTTCGGCTTCATCGTCAGCTGTCCAGGTAACAATCCCTGTAGATCGGCGTCTTCTCCGCTTTTGAGACGATCCGCCCGGCGCAGCAGAATCTCCAGCCTGCCGCAGGCTGCTTGCTGCTTCTTTTGCAGAATCTTGCGTAGCAGTACCTTGAGCTTGCTGAACCTTAGCTGCTGCCAATCCGAGGTTCGGAAAACCCGAACTACGGGAAACCCGATCTTCGGTTTCCACGTTCGACTGCTGGCTTTTCAGGGGTGCTTCGTTTGCCCATTGCTCTGGCGTGTAAAGAACCCATCGACGCCCGGCGAAAGTACCATCGTGCGTCTTGATCGACTCCATACGCATTGCACCGACGCGTTCCAGCTCCCGTATCAAGGAGAGCACAGCTTCTCGCCCTTTTGGGTTCATCGTGACCAGATGGGCCAGATTCGGCTTCCAGCCTTTCGGCAAATCCCACAAAAAGGCAAAGAGTCCACGCGCGCCGAAGCTTAACCTGACATCGCGTAACAATGCCCGAGCCATCGGCCTGGAATAATGAACCTCCCCTATCCGGACCAGCTCGTCGCTCATAGCGCAGCCTCCATCTTGCGAGGACGGCCACGGAGCCGTTTTGGCTTGGCTCGTAACAAGGGGGCCACTGCCCCGCTTGGGGCAGGATTACCTGGTACACCCAGTCCGCCAATCCAAGCCTCGATGTCTGCGCGGCGATAACGGAGCAACCGCCCAACTTTGATATGAGCGGGGAATCCTGCTGGTGCAGGTTTGCGGCCATAGGCCCAGTTTTCGATGGTTGCCGGGCTAAGCTTGATTAATTTTGCGACATCATCGATGTCGAGCAAGAGTGAGAGCATCTGCGTGCCTCCATTGAGGACGCAGCCCATGCTATGAAAATACTGGATTGTTTGCGCGCGCCAGTGGATGCGCCAAGGGTGGGCTGCTACGCCCTAAGCCGCATCACGCGCAGCTAAACCTATTGGGGCGGAAAAGCTTGTTGGCCAGAGTGGCCTTAGGAATCCCCAGTTTGCCGTAAGCAATGCCAAGAGAGTGAGCAGTATAGCGGTTAGACTTCTGACCGAGCAGGCGGAACATGTTGACAGCAGCCTGCGCCAACGACCGCGCCTTTGCCCACCCCTGACGGAGCAGCCAATTGAATGCATGGGATGATGCACAAATTTTCTTGGCGGCGCGTCTCGCCATCCATATGAGGGCAAACGCGATCACCATCCCTGCCGCTCCAGCAAAAGCAATCGCACCAAAAAAATAAGCACAAAGAGTCAAGCTGACAACGTTGCACGCCCAGACTCTCCGGACTTTCTGAAGTCCAGAATCGCCAACAAAATCTAGCGCAAGATTGTCTATGTCGTAGCCAAGCATGGCCCGACTATGTCCGCACTCCCAGTGCCTGTCAAGCTATCACAGGCACAAATTAGCCGCACAAATCCGTCACATCAAGTGAGGACAACAACAGGACAACTCCGGCACAATTCGGGCACACTTCAACTCGATATAGTCCTGTTTTCGGCTTTCTCGCAGTCAGCCTCAAGCAAGCTGTCCTGCAAAATAAAAACCCCGTAAACGATTGAAATTTACGGGGTTTTTTGCATAATGGCGGAGAGGGCGGGATTCGAACCCGCGTTAGGATATTATCCTAAACACGCTTTCCAGGCGTGCGACTTAAACCACTCATCCACCTCTCCGGGAGCCGC
>VFQM010002223.1_pt1 | contig 14857 bp, 17 predicted proteins | sample 3512391 | NCBI WGS metagenome assembly VFQM01 (sample SAMN10412369, study PRJNA504923) | tailings metagenome | isolation source: Replicate 1 from Balatoc abandoned mine | place: Philippines
CCGAAGTTGCCCTCCCGAACGGCGACTACCGTGAAGAAGTGGAAGACCTGCGCGTCCAGACCATAGGTGGCCCGATCCGCATCACCCGCGACTACGTCTTCGACCGCTGGCAAGTGAACGCGAGGTGGGCACCGCTCAAATTCAACCTCGACAGCCTCGACGCCTCAGTGAAGAGCATCGAACGCAACACCGCCACCTACAACCGCCAGGGCGACGCCTGGGTATTCGACGCCCGCACCATCATCCGCAAACAGACCGTCAGCGTCCTCACCCCCGGCGCAGGGGAGGGCAGCGCCCCCGCCACCCTCGACGGTGCCACGCCAGCCAGCACGATGGCCGGCGGCCTCCCGGTTACCAACCAGCCCGGTTACCGCTGGCTCGAACGCGGCGGCAAATGGATCGACTACGACCAGAACGGCCTCATCGTTGCCTACGGCGACAAGAACGACCTCCGCGTCTGGATCGAATACGGTACCGGCACCGACGCCGGCAAGATCAAAAAGATCCGCGACCACTTCGGCCGCACCGTCTTCACCTACACCTGGAGCGGCGAGCGTCTCACCGAAATCCGCGACAACCCCGCCTTGGTTGCCGGCAACAATGCCGCCCAACGCCGCATCCAATACCAATGGAGCGACACCCAGCTCGTGAGCGTCACCGACGCCCTGGGCTACGCCACCACCTACACCTGGGAAGGCAAGCGGATGAAAACCGCCACCGACCCCGAAGGCCGTACCCGCAGCTTCACCTACGGCCCCACCGGCCGGATCGCCAGCGTCAGGGAACCCGACGGCACCACCACCAGCTACATCTACGACTACAACAAGACCAAACGCGAGTTCTACAACCGCATCACCCACCCGGCCACCGCCGCCGGCGCCAAGGTCGAAGAACGCTGGTACGACAACGACGGCAAACTCATCCGCACCGACGTGAACGGCAAGACCCAGAGCACGCTCACCATCGACAGCGCCAACCGCAGCCGCAGCAACGCCGACCCCGAAGGCCGGATCACCGTCAGCACCCTCGATGAATTCGACAACGTCGTAAAGATCGCCTACCCGGACGGCAGCAGTACCAGCGCCCGCTACTCCGCCGCCCACAACGGCCTCCTCGAAGAAACCGACGAACTCGGCATCAAGACCAGCCACGAATACGACAGCAAGGGCAACCGCACCCGAACCACCGAAGCCCTCGGCCTCCCCGAACAACGCATCACCGACTACACCCTCAACGCCTTTGGCCTCGTGACCGCCATCACGCGGAAGGGCGGCAGCGTCACCTTGCCGAACGGCCAGAGCGTCGCCATCGCCGACGCCACCACCCAGTTCGAATACGACTCCCAAGGCAACCCGACCCGGCTCACCGACGCCGAAGGCAAGACCACTCAGACCAGATACAACCTGATCGGCCAGCCGGTCGAAGTCACCGACGCCCGCGGCCAGGTCTGGAAAGCCACCTACGACGCCAAGGGCCGGGAACTCAGCCGGACCAACCCGCTCGACCAGACCGCCACCCGGACCTGGACCAAGACCGGCGACCCGAAGAGCGAAACCGACCCCGGCGGCCACAGCACCGCCTACACCGTCGACGCGAGAGGGCGGGTGACGCAGGTCACCAACGCCCTGAACCAGACCCGCAAACAGGAATACGACGCGCTCGGCCGCCCCACCGCCCGCCTCGACGAAGCCGGCAAGCGCCTGCTCGAACTCGCCTGGGACCGCGACGGGCGGCTGACCCAGAGCAAGGATGGCGCCGGTAATACCACCGCCTACCAATATGGTGAAACCGGAAAATCACCGCTCCCCACCCGCATCCAGTTCCCGACCTTCGCCCGGCAACTGAGCTACGACACCCGTTACCGCAACACCGAGATCAAGGATCTCCTCAGCGACACCGTTACCTACAGCACGAAACAGGCCTACGACGCCAAGGGCAACCTGACGCAGATCACCGACCGCAACGGCAAAGTCACCACGCTCGCCTACGACGGCCTGAATCGCCTGACGCAAGTCACCGACCCGCTGAACGGCGTCACCCGCTACGCCTACGACCAGCGCGACAACCTGATCGCCGTCACCGACGCCAATAGCAACACCACCCGCTACACCTATGACCGGAACAACCGCCGTACCAGCGAAGCCAGACCGCTCGGCCAGACCCAGACCTACCAGTACGACGAAGTCGGCAACCTCACCCAATATCAGGACGCCAAGGGCAACCGGCTTCAATATACCTACGACGCCGCCGGCCGCCGGACGGAAGAGAAGCACCTCCCGGCCGGCAGCAGCACGGCCAGCCGAACCATCGCCTACACCTACAACGCCGTCGGCAGCCTGACCGGGTACACCGACCAGAACAGCACCCCCGGTGCGGTCGCCCACAGCGCCAGCTACACGCTCGATGTCCTGCAACGGAAGACCGAAGAGCGCATCACGATCGGCGGCAACACCCACACCCTCGCCACCACCTGGACCCCGACCGGCCAGAAAGCCAGCCAGACCTCGCCGGGCGGATTGAAGGCCGACTACAGCTACGACAGCAACCAGCAACTCGCCGGCGTCAGCCTGCCCGCCGGACAGTTGAGTATCGCCGAACGGCAGTGGAACGCCCCGAAGCAGATCACCTTCCCCGGCGGCAGCACCCAGAGCCGCGACTACGACGCCCTGCTGCGCCCGACCCGGATCAAGCTCAACAGCCCCGGCCAGAGCACGCTGCTCGACTACGCCTACAGTTACGACCCCGAGTCGAACATCACCAGGAAAGCCACCGAACACGGCAACTACGACTACGCCTATGACGACCTCTACCGCCTGACCACGGTCGGCAACCCGAGCGGGCTCCCCAACGAAGCCTGGACCTACGACAAGCTCGGCAACCGGCTCACCGACAACCGCCGGGCAGGGGACTGGCAGTACAACGGCAATAACCAGCTGCTCACGAGCTTCACCACCGATGGCACCGCAGTCACCCACAGCTATGACGAGAACGGCTCCCTCGTAAAGAAGCAGAGCACGAGCAGCGAGCCGACCGATAACCAGCAGTTCATCTATGACGCGGCTAACCGCCTCATTGAAGTGAAGGACAAGGACGGGAACACGGTCGCGACGTATCAGTACGACCCGTTCGGTAGAAGGATTGCCAAGACCACCAACCAGAACACCACCTTCTTCCTCTACGGGGACGAAGGCCTGATTGCCGAGGCGACCCCGACCGGAGCCATCGCCACGGAGTATGGCTGGCAGCCCAACCATATCTGGGGTACCGATCCGCTGTTCATCAGGACCACGAAGGCGAACGGAACGAACCCCGAAGTCTTCTACTACCAGAATGACCATCTGGGGACGCCGCAGAAGGTGATCGACAGTCAGGGCAACGTGGTTTGGGAGGCGAAGGCGTTGGCGTTTGGGGAGGCGACCGTTGCCCAAAGCTCAAGCATCGCGAACCCGCTCAGGTTTCCGGGGCAGTATGAAGACCTTGAAACTCGCATGCGGGATAACTGGTTCAGGACGTATGACTTGCAGAGTGGAAGGTATCTTCAGCGTGATCCAATTGGACTTCGTGGAGGCATCAATGTTTACAACTACGTAAACGGCAACTCACCTAGATGGGCCGACCCAAATGGGCTTCGGGCGTCAGGAAATGGAAGCTGGTGGCGAACTATAAAAAACTACCTTCTTGGCGATTTGAAGGGGACTGGTGTGGATATGGCGGACAAATTGAGTAGCACGCCAGATGCAAAAGCTAGTGGTGAAAAGTATGGTCAAGAAATTTGTTCGACAGGGCCCTATCATTTGCTTATTAGCGATGTCTGTTTCGATAAATGCAAATCAATCCTGCCAACAAAGGGATTTCCATCAACCGGGGGTGATGAAGCTTTCGATTGTCAAATTGCGTGCGTCTCATCTTTTGAAAGCTGTATGCGGAAGAAAAAACATTCATGCGGGCCGCTATGTCAAGTTCTCGATCCGTGCACTAGTTAGGAAATTTTATGGATATCCAAATTAGCAAATGGACAACTAGAGCAAATCTAGTTACGTGGTTCATTTTTGTATTTGTGATAGCTCTTCACGAGTGGGAGGGAGCAAGAAGGATTCAACTCGTAATTGCAGGGTCGGGCGTAGTGGGGCTCGCAATTGCAATGTTCTTTGCTATTTGGCCGATACGAATATGGCACTTCCTCGCACTGATTTCTTCTCTGTTACTTATTCTTTTATATGTATTTTGGAGTTGGCTGCTAATCGACCCTTATACAAGTGATATGACTTTGGTGCAGGCGATATTTAATTTGGTGAGAAGTCGAATTTCCTACGCGCAATTTATTGGGCAGCAGCAAGGAGTTTTAATGTTTCTGTCCTCAATTTATTGGCATTTAGGCATGGTTACTATCCAGGTAATTTTCTTGATCTTGCTTGTTCGTCAATTCATTGCGACAAAAAAATAGAGACTAAAAAGGCCAGCTTCGACTATCTAGCAACTAAAGGGGTCAGCTTCAATTAATTCAACACATCAACCGTGCATGTCGATCAAAAAGTAGCACCACCTCTCTCTTGAATTGAACACACCGATAAACTGAATTCTGGCCATTTAAATTGTTAACAAAGTTCTTTTCACTACCTGCCGTCGCAATCCAGGCTGTAGGTGTTACCAATGCTGCACAAGCGGTGGCCACCATTGCCGCGGATGGCGAGTTGCGCTTCCGCCTGCACCACCTACAGACAGATGCATTCTCCATGTTGTCGCCGGAGTTGTGGGCTGAATGGAAAACCACTGAGCCGAACCGGCCGCTCGGTATCGTGTTGTCGAACCGTTACTGCCGCTACCTTTCCGTGCCGTGGGACGACTCCCTTCTCGACGACGTGGCGGGTACAGCCTATCTGCGCCGTGCATTTGTCGATACCTATGGCGATGTTGCCGCTGAGTGGGATGTGTGTTGCCCTGATGCCATGTACGGCGAAATCTGTGTGGCATGCGCGATTGACCCCGGGATTCTTGCTGCTCTTCGCGAGTCGTGTGCGCTGCACGGGGCTGAGCTGTCGTTTGTGCGCCCGTATTTTGCAGCGGCTTTTAACTGTTTTCGGGTGCAGATGTCAGTTGCTACCGGGTTGTTGGCGGTGGTTGAGGAAGACTTTCTTACCGTTGGCCGCTGGGTCGATGGCCGGGTGATCGGGATCGATGTGGTGCCGCTGCCTGCGGCATGGCCTGAAGTGCTGGCGGCCTGCGTTGCTCGGAACCGTCTGCTGGAAGAATCGCTGGGGGATGTCTTCGTATTGTGTCCGCCTGCCTGGGTGGGTGACGCGAAGGAAATTCTGGCAGCGGGCTGGAAGTTGCTTGCCTGGCCGGACGGTGTGGCTGCTTGTGTGGCGGAAGCCCCGGAATTTTCGTTGCCGGTGTGTGCGCTATGACGCCGCAACCACTGGATCTGGATTTTGTTCGGCCGCGCTGTTCTTTGCGACGGCCTTTGATGTTGCTGGCTTTGCTGATCGTGGCATTCGTGGTGTGCGTGTTGCGCTACGTTGATGCGGCACAGACCATATCGCTGCAACGTGCCGAGAAGAAGTCGCGCGAGGTTGTGGAAACAGCCGTGGCCGAAGCACCACGCCGTAGTGCTGAAGAGGCGCGAGCACTGAAGCAGGAGGTGGCGGCTGTGAATCGGCAGATACGGCAGCTCAATCAGGCGTGGGAGGTGCTGTTTGCGGATTTGCGCGCTGTTCCCGGAAGTCATGTACGGCTGCTTGGCGTGGATGTCGATGCACGTACCGGCTCGGTGCGCGTAATGGGTATCGCGCCGGATGCGGCGGAGATGGCCGACTACGCTGCGTATCTCGCCGACAAGAAGGCATTCCGGGCCGTGGTGCTTTCTCGACATGAGATGGATGCCAGTCGCCTGCGTTTTGTGGTGGATGCGAAATGGGCGGAATGATCGGGTTGGCTCAGCGTGGCAATAACGGGCTCGCCTGGTTGCGTTGGCGTGTGCAGCGGCTGAATCGCCAATGGGGCTGGCCTGTGTGGATCGGGCTGGCTTTGGTGATGGCAGGCGTGCTGCTGACTTACCAGACGTGGCAGCTTGAAGTGGAATCGGCGCGCCTTTCGGCATCTCGCAAGGGAGGGGCGCAGCTCGATGCACCACGGCCGAAGAAGCCGGTGACGGAGAACGAGCTGGGGGCTTATTACGAAACGCTGCCGCATGAGGAGGAACGTTTTGCACTGGTAAAGCGCGTATTGATTAGCGCTGAAAAGCATGGGGTGCTGCCGCAGCAGGCAGATTACAAGCTGGAGGCGGAGGCGCTGACGCGGGTTGTGCGTTACCAGTTGAGCCTGCCGCTGAAAGGGGATTTCGCCCGGATGCAGGCATTCATTGTGGATGTGCTGAACGAAAACCGTTCGGTGGTGATCGATTCGCTCAACGTGAAGCGCGAATCAGTGGAGAGGAGCGATGTGGAGGCGCGGGTGCAATTCAGTGTTCTGATGGTGCAGCTATGAAAAGGGTGGCGATCAATCGACGCTGGGCTGTGTTGCTGACCCTGCTGGGAGTCAGTGTTGCCGCGGCGGTGGCTGTGTCTCGTGAATCTTCTGGGGGAGGCGTCGTGGCGGTGGCTGAGCGTTCGTCTTCGAGAACCGCGACGACGGCGGCCTCGGTCGCTGCGGAGCGTCGTCGTGAGGCGCCGTTGTTTCAGGTGGCGGAGGGAGAGCTGGTAGCGCATCTGAACATGCGGCGCATCAACGAAGACGTTGAGCCGCTGTTTCCGGTAGTGCGAAAAGCCGCACCCACGCCGCGCGCGGCAGTTGAGGAAGCGCCTGCGGAGCCGGTGGCACCGCCACTGCCTTTCCGCTTTCTCGGCCAGATGATCGAGGATGGCAGACCGACGCTGTTCCTTTCGCTCAATGACCGGAACATTGCGGTGAAGGCAGGAGAAATGATCGACGATACCTACCGCGTCGATTCGATAACGAACGGCGTCGTTGAATTTACATATTTGCCGCTGAAACAGAAACAGACGCTGCCGATTGGGGAGAGGTCGTGAAATTGTTGGGGAAATGGATGGCGCTGTGTGCCACCGTATTGGCGCTATATGGGTGTGCGGCGGATCGCATGTTTGGTGAGGGAAAGGAACTTGTATCCACCGGGCAGTATGTCGAAGGCTTTGCCAGAATCGAAGACGCCATCAAGGAAGATCCGAGAAACGCGGAGTTTCGTGCCTACTTGGCGAATCGTCGTGAGTCCGCTATCGCCAGCTTGTTGGCTCGCGCCGAGTTGGCTCGTACGCAGGGGCGCATCTCAGACGCGGAATCGGCCTTCCGCGAGGTGCTGGCAATCGATCTTCGTAATCAGCCTGCGCGCATGGGTATGGAAAAGCTGGCAGTTGATCGGCGTCACAAGCAGGTGATTGCCGACGCAGAGGTTCTATTGAAGAAAGATGAGTTGCGTGCAGCCTCTGATCTCGTTCGCACGGTTCTGAACGAGAATCCCCAGCAGCGGGAGGCCCGCAATCTGGAGGCGAGGATTAACGAAAAGCAGGCGAAGCAGACGAAGCCGGATCTGAAGCTGGCGGAGTCGTTCCGCAAGCCGGTGACGCTGGAATTTCGCGATGCACCACTACGTTCCGTGTTCGAGGTGATTTCCCGGGTGTCGGGATTCAATTTTGTTTACGACAAGGATATCCGTCCGGATTTGAAAGTGACGATCTTCGTCAAGAACAGTTCGATTGAGGATGCAATCAAGCTTCTGACGGTGACGAATCAGCTCGAGTATCGCCCGCTAAACGAGAACTCGATTCTGGTCTATCCAAATACGCCGCAGAAACTGAAGGATTACCAGCCGCTTGTGGTTCGCAGCTTTTACCTTGCGAACACTGATGCAAAGCAGGTAGCGAACACCTTGAAGACGATTCTGAAAACCAAGGACCTTGTAATCAACGAGAAGCTAAACCTGCTGATCATGCGCGATACAGCCGACGCAGTGAAGTTGGCCGAAAAGATTGTGGCGCTGGAGGATTTAAATGAGCCAGAGGTGATGCTTGAGGTGGAAATCCTTGAAATCAAACGCACGCAGCTGATGGAGCTCGGTATCAAATGGCCCGACCAGATTACTTTGTCGACATCCGGGATGGCATTGTCGGATCTGCGCACGCACATTCCTTCGGATACTGTGAGTGTCAGTGATCTCAAAGTGGTCCTCAATGCGAAGAAGGACGATACCAATGCGAATATTCTCGCCAACCCGCGCATTCGCGTGAAGAACCGGGAGAAGGCGAAGATCCTCATTGGTGACCGTGTGCCGGTGATTACAACAACATCGACATCAACCGGTTTCGTTTCTGATAGTGTCAATTACGTCGATGTCGGTTTGAAGCTGGAGGTTGAGCCGAACATCTATCTTGACGATGAGGTGTCGATCAAGGTCCAGCTTGAGGTGAGCTCGATCGTAAAAGAGGTGATCAGCCGCTCGGGAACGCTGTCGTATCAGATCGGAACACGCAACGCGAATACGGTATTACGTCTGCGTGACGGTGAAACGCAGGTGCTCGCCGGTTTGATCAATGACGAGGATCGCAAGGTTGCGAACAAAATGCCCGGCCTTGGCGACATCCCGGTAATTGGGCGCCTGTTTTCTTCTCAGAAGGATGATGTCCAGAAGACGGAAATTGTGCTGTCGATCACGCCGCGCCTTGTGCGGACGATCAGGCGCCCGGACATGCTCAACGCCGAATTTGATTCGGGTACAGAAACTACGCTGGGTGGTCGTCCTCTGTCGATCGCCGCTCCTGCCGGAGAAATTGCGTCGAAGCCTGTGACAAAGGGAGGGGCGGCTGCTCCGTCTGTGCAGGCTGGCACCAAATCTTCATCTCCAGCTCAGAACGCAGCTCAGCCTTCCATACCGGCTGGGGCTACGGCCTCTCCTTCTTCCACCGGAGCGACTGTCCTGCCTTTGCCGGCTGAGGCGGTGGAGTCCCAGCCAGTTAAGGCGACCCCCTCTATTATCGACGGCGTTACCCTGAACTGGCAGGGACCGGGGCAGGTGAGATCCGGCGACCAGTTCAATACGGTTCTGCGAATGCAAAGCGGACAGGGGGTAAACGGTGTTGCTGCATTGATTGGTTTTGATCCGGCACATGTGCAGGTCGTCAGTGTGAATGAAGGCGAGTTCCTGAAGCAGGGGGACACGACGACGAGTTTTTCCAGCCGCGTAGACCCTGTTGCCGGCCGTATTTTTATTGCGGCAATTCGACAGGGGGGGGCAGTAAACGGCGCAGGTTCTCTTGCAACGGTGAGTTTCAAGGCGATCAAGAGTGGGCCACAGACGGTGATTCAGCTGTTGTCGCTTACGCCGGAGCCTGAAGCCGAATCGGTGGCGCCGATTCCTCTTGAACACATACTTGCTGTGAACTAGGTCTGCAGTGAAGCGGCAATCAGGCTTTACCTTTGTCGAGCTGGCAGTGACGCTGGCGATCATGGGGGTTCTTGCAGCCGTCGCGGTGCCAATGGTTGAACTGGTTTCACAGCGCAATAAGGAGCGCGAACTGCGGATTGCCCTCATGCAGATTCGGGACGCAATCGATGCCTACAAGCGAGCAACCGACCAGGGGCGTATTCCGGTGAAGGTTGGCGACTCCGGGTATCCAAAGTCGCTGAATGATCTGGTCGATGGTATTGCCGACGCAAAATCTCCACAGCGACAGAAGATTTATTTTCTTCGTCGTCTGCCGCGGGATCCAATGCATGCCAATTCTCTGTCGTCGCCTGCAGAGACCTGGGGAAAGCGTGCCTATTCTTCGCCACCCGATGCGCCACAAGAAGGCGATGACGTGTTCGACGTATATTCGCTGTCGACCTCTAAAGGGATCAATGGCGTTCCCTACAGGGATTGGTAGCGATGAGAAGACATGAGCGATACCGCATCTCAGCGGGTTTTACTCTGATCGAAATGCTGGTGGTAATGGCGGTGATTGCGTTGTTGCTGTCGATTGCGGTACCTCGGTACTTCGGCAGTCTGGATCGGTCAAAGGAGACTGCGCTCAGGCAGAACCTGAAAGTAATGCGGGATGGTATCGATAAGTTCTATTCGGATCAGGGACGATATCCGGATTCTCTGGACGAACTGGTGCAGAAGCGTTATTTCCGCGCTCTGCCAGTCGATCCGGTCACCGAGAGCGACCAGACTTGGGTACCGGTGTCACCCGCAGATGCGGACAAGAAAGGAGTTGCTGACGTAAAGAGCGGCGCTGCGGGTGAAACGGCAGACGGAAAGCCTTACGAGCAGCTATGAATTCTCGTCTGCTTGCGGGCACTCAATTCGGCTTCACCTATCTGTGGACGTTGTTTGCAGTGGCATTTGTGGGGATCGGCATGATGGTGACGGCTGAGCTCTGGACAACCACAGTGAAGCGTGAGCGTGAGGTAGAGCTTATCTATGCAGGACGCCAGTTCCGGGATGCCATTGGCCGCTACTATGAGTCGACTCCAGGTGTCGCAAAGCAGTACCCGCCATCGCTGGAAGAGTTGCTGCACGACTCGCGTTTTCCTTCGATCAAGCGGCATCTGCGTAAAATTTTTCCAGATCCGGTAACTGGCAAGCCGGACTGGGAGCTTGTTCGCCTGAATGGCCGCATCGTTGGCATAAAGTCTCGCTCCATTGCGACACCAATCAAGGTGGCTGGTTTCGACTGGACAGAATCGTCGTTTCAGGGAAAGGAAAAGTACGCGGACTGGATTTTTACCTATCCGCATGACCTACTGTTACGCCCCGCGAGCAACAACAAGTCCCTCCCGGGGGCTTCTACCGTGTTGCAGCCGCTCAATCCGGCAGAGCTTCAGTCTGGCATGCCGGCCGGCACCCTACCGGGGGCGCAAGGCAGCGCCTTCCCGACCCTGCCCGAGAACTCATCGCAATTTCCTCCACACCAAAGCAGGGATTTACAGACACATGAACCGAATCATTAAGCAGACCATGCGTTTGACAACGATTGCTCTAATCTCTGTGCAGGCATTTGTAGTTTCTGTCGCCACGGCAGCCGATACCAAAGAGGTTCCGGTGACGGACAAACGGTCGAAGCAATCGGAACGCTTGCGGGCTCCGAATGCGATGCAGTGTTCTGCCGACGGTGCTACAGGTTTGCCGCTCGTGGCGAAAGATCCGAAGCGTGATACGTCCTGTTTTGCGGACTGGCCGAAAGTGGCAGAAACGGTGCGCAGTGGTTCTGGCATGATTATCGACACCCGTTCGGCCGAGGCGTATGCGCAGGTGCATCTTCCCGGTGCTATACGGATTCCTGCAGAGCTTATTAAATCGAAATCGTATCTCGCCAGAAGTGCTGTCCTGGTTTACGGTGACGGCAAGTCGGACCCGTACCAAGAGGAGCTTTGTGCTCAGTTGAAAGGGGCTGGGTTTCGAAATGTCAGGATACTGTCTGGTGGCGTCCTGAATTGGGCGAGAACCAATGATGCGAAATCCAACAGCGAGATGGTTGATATCCGGGGTCTTGCTGAGTTGTCAGCTGCGGAACTGTACGCCGAAATAGTTGCACGCGATAACCTGATCGTCGGATTTTCGTCACAGTTCTCGAATCGCCAGATCGACGAGCGTCGCCTGAAGCTTGAAGCACCTCTTTCGCCGGAGCGTCTGGCGGCAGTAGTGCAGAAGGCTGTTAAACAGGCTAAAGCACCAATTCGGCGCATCGTCCTTGTCGGGATGGATAGTGTCGATCCTCAGCTACTGCTCCAAGTACTGTCATTGACACGTATAGAGATGCCGATTTTCTACTATGCAGGCAATCTGCAGAGCTATGAGGCTGCTTATGCACGCCTCAGTTCGCAATGGGCGAAGTATCAGAAGGGGCCTGTTGCGAAGAAGTGTGGGCTTTCATGATCGAGTTCTCGGTCCGCTTCGTTTGGGTGTTTGCCTGCATCATTGCTGGGCTCCAGTTTTGTCCACGGATGGCGATCGGTGCTGAACAAGTATGGGTTGAGAAGACGATCAGATTTAGTTTGACGGTCCGCAATCAACTATCTCAACGGCTATCCGGCGAGCGTTTGCTGGTTTATGGCCCAGCGCAGACGTCAAATCAGGAGGTCCTGGGGCTTGAGGCATCGACTCCGTTTCGCCTGGAGAAAGACAAACTCGGTAACCATTTGATGGTATTCGAACTCGATGAACTGGCCCCATATGCGACGCTGCGGATTTCAATCACGGGGCATTTGCGTCTTGCGGAATCTGCGATGCGTGCACGCGAGGAACCTGCCCCGGAATTTCTGATGGCAGAAACCTACGTTGAGGCTGACCACCCAGATATTCTCGATCGGAGTCGGAACTTGAGACCGCAAGGAGCTGACAGTGATTTTGTTCGTCGAGTTTTTGACTGGACTCGCGGCTATATGCGCTACGCCGGTTACTCCGCAGCCGACTTCGGTGCGTTGCATGCACTTAAGTCGAGAAGTGGTGATTGCTCCGAGTACGCATACCTCGTGACTGCGCTAAGTCGGGCGCAGCAAATCCCTGCTCGGGTTCTTGGCGGGTTTGTGGTGCCTGTGAGCGCCGTAGTCAAGGCGGCCGACTATCACAACTGGTCCGAGGTGTTTTTCGACGGTCGTTGGCAGATCGTCGATGCTCAACGAGGTGTTTTCATGGACCGAAACCCTGACTATGTCGTTACTCGTGTAGTTCACCGTGGCGAAGCTAGGTTTGATTTTTTCCATCGCTACAAGTCTCCGGGTGGTCGGCTCGAAGTGGAGATGGATTAGTTTTCGGTGGCGGGATAATCTACAGAGCGAAGTGATGTTGAAGATATATCGGTGCCCAAAATGTGATGCCCGCTACGACCCTCCTCTTGAGGACACGTCGGAATGTACTCAGTGTGGAATCTGGTTTCACAAGTGGAGCGATGAGGTCGTTACCGAATATGCTGATGGTGACCAAGGCGATACCAAGGCACCTCCTGACACCGATGCAGCTACATTCTATGGACGCTTATGCGTGTTCGTCTTGCTTGCCGTCTGGGGATTTCGACTTGCAGGCTACGATTATCGTGCAGGAGAGATCAATGCTTCGTTCATGCACAATATCCTGCTACCAATTCACGAGGCGGGACATATCTTTCTAATTCCGCTTGGTGAGTTCATGACAATATTGGGCGGAAGCCTGTTTCAAATTGCCTTGCCGCTTGGCGTCGCAGCCGCATTTCTTTTTCGTCAGAACGACAAATTCGGGGCTGCTGTCTGTGTATGGTGGACAGGGGCCAGTTTGTTGGATCTGTCACCTTATATATGGGATTCGTTGAACCCACAGTTGATTCTCGTCGGCGGCGGAACAGGCGAGGACGGCCCTCACGATTGGATCTACCTTCTGGAAAGCTTTGGCGCACTACACCGAGCACACGGGTTTGGCGCGGCGGTTCACCATTTTGGTGTCTTGGTTATGGCAGCCGGATTGGCATGGTGCGTACATTGGCTGGTAAAGCATGCAAAATCAGTGGTGCGCCAAAACTGACCGTCGGTTTGTTTGGGAAGGAGTTCACTCGGGGGAATTCTGAACGCGACGGCGAACATTTCGAGATTGTCGAGATCACCATGAGTCGGTACGTAGTGTATTACTTGCAGTCACAAGCCGAGCGTTTCAATCTCGTCGAAGCAGGTGTCGCTGAGAAGCTTCTAGAACTCATTTCATAAATCGCAGCAGTCTGCGCATCAGGATCATCGAGAAGGCGAGATGAACAAAGGTGGTAAAGCGCTCATGGCAACGATCCCAGCGGATGAGGGTTAGCTTGTATTTGTTCATCCAGGCATACAGGTGCTCGATTTTTCATCGGCGTCGGTAACGCCTGAGTGCGCGGCCGTCCTGAGTAGCAGGCCGAACACGGTTCTTACGATGCGGGGCGATCAGTTCGATTCCTTGGGCTGCCAGCTGCTGATCGAGCGGATCACTGTCGTAGGCACGATCCCCCACAATTCGTCGGGGTCGTTCCACGGTGATGGTTTCAGCGAGCGTCGCCTCGACAAGGGGGACTTCATGTGGCGAGGCAGAAGCCGTGTGCACGGCGAGTGGAAGACAAGAAGCGTCTGCAATAACCATGAGCTTCGTACCTTTGCCCCGCGTGGTCTTTCCAACTTTGGAGCCCCTTTTTTCGCCACCGTGAAGGTGCCGTTGATGAAGCATTCCGTGAGATTGATCCCACCTCATTCCTCCAGATTTCGCGCCAGCGCTTCGAGTATCTTCCTGAGTACCCCGCCTTCACCCAGCGGCTGAACCGCCTGGAGCAGGTCGATGGCGACGGAAAGCGATCGGGAAGATCGGCCCATGAGGCGCCCGTACGCAAAACCCAGAGAACCCAGTCATCACCGCTCGGTCGTCGTTGACTTCCAGTCGGCCGTGTCCGTCGGCACGAACCGGCGACGTCGGAATCAGCGGTGAAAGAATGGCTCATTGCTCGTCTGTCAGTCGTTCATATCTGCTCATACGGCGGAAGTTAACATTCTTCCGTCATCGTAAACGGCGAGTATTTATGAAATGAGTTCTAGACCTGTAACAATCCTCGGGTTAGCACATCGCCAAAGGCTTTGTTTTCCTAAGCCTTTGGTAAGCATTTGTTCGACTTGGCCACGCTTCAACATTCGCGTTAAGTGGCGATAGACGGCTTTACGATAATCAGGAAACTCAGAATCCCGGATGTTTGGACGACGTCTGGACGCTACAAAGGCCGCAATTTCATTGGTCGTCTTCCAATCCCAGGGGGCAAGAGAGAAGCACGCATAGACCGCGGGAGTCATATTCCCATATGGCGGTCGTCTCGCTTGCTCGCGAATCGGAGGAATGGCGTCGAGAGTGACATCTATCTGGTGCAAGCCGATCGGCTGATCCAGCGAC
>VFQM010002224.1_pt1 | contig 14847 bp, 11 predicted proteins | sample 3512391 | NCBI WGS metagenome assembly VFQM01 (sample SAMN10412369, study PRJNA504923) | tailings metagenome | isolation source: Replicate 1 from Balatoc abandoned mine | place: Philippines
CATCAAGACGCACCTGGTCGACGCCAAGACCTACGACCGCAACCTCGCCATCTACCCAGACGACCTGCTGGCCTTCGTCAAGGAGACGCAGCCGACCGAGTGGGCGAAGTTCAAGCGCTGGCACAACGGCCAGTCCGAGGCGATGTTCGTCAAGCGCGTCGCCAAGCAGCTCGACACCCATGGCACGTTGCATATCCTGCGCCATGGCTTCAAGGACGTCGATGCCAAGTTCATGCTGTGCCAGTTCAAGCCGGCACATGGCAAGAACCCGAAGCTGGCCGAGGCCTACGACAAGAACCGCCTGACCTGCATCCGGCAGCTTCACTACAGCATGCACAACGAGAACAGCATCGACCTGGTGCTGTTCGTCAACGGCCTGCCTGTCGCCACGTCTGAGCTGAAGACCGACATGACCCAGTCGGTCCGCGACGCCATCAAGCAGTACAAGAACGACCGCCCCCCGAAGGACCCGAAGTCCAAAGAGCCGGAAGCGCTGCTTCAGTTCAAGACCCGAGCCCTGGTCCACTTCGCGGTATCCACGGACCTGGTCTACATGACGACCAAGCTGGCCGGCGAGGAGACGTTCTTCCTGCCGTTCAACATCGGCAAGCCGGACGGCGTGGACTACATGAGCGCCGGCGCCGGCAACCCGCCCGCACCGGCAGGCAAAGGCTACCCCGTCTACTACCTCTGGGACTTCGTCTGGCAGCGCGACAACTGGCTCGAAATCCTCGGCGAGTTCATGCACCTCGAGGTGAAAGATGTTGAGGTCAAGGGCAAGAAGGTGACCAAGGAGACGGTCATCTTCCCGCGCTTCCACCAGCTAGTTGCCGTCAAGGAGCTGCTGACTCATGCCAAGGCCGAAGGGCCTGGCAAGAGTTACCTCATCCAGCACTCGGCCGGTTCGGGCAAGTCAAACTCCATCGCCTGGACGGCACACCGGCTGTCGAATCTGCACGACGCCAAGGACAAGAAGGTCTTCGACACCGTCATCGTCGTCACAGACCGACGTGTACTCGACAAGCAGCTGCAGGACACCATCAGCCAGTTCGAGCACAAGAAAGGCGTGGTGCAGGTCATCAGCGACAACTCCGCCCAGCTGGCGAAGGCGCTGAACGAGGGCGTCCCCATCGTGGTAACGACCCTCCAGAAGTTCGGCCACATCCTGGATGTCATCGGTGACCTGGGCAAGCGCACCTTCGCGCTCATCATCGACGAGGCCCATTCCAGCCAGTCCGGCTCAGCCGCTGGCAAGCTCAAGGCGGCGCTCACCAAGGGCGCCAAGAAGAAGCTGACCGCCGAAGTCGACGGCGAGGTGGTCGAGGTCGACGCCGACGTCGAGATTGACCCGGAGGACCTGACCTCCGAGGACATCATCAACAGCGTCGTCGCGAGCCGCCAGCGCCCGGAGAACGTCTCCTACTTCGCCTTCACGGCGACGCCGAAGGGAAAGACGCTGGAGCTCTTCGGCCGCACGAACCCGGAAACGGGCGTGCCGATGCCATTCCATGTCTACTCGATGCGCCAGGCCATCGAGGAGGAGTTCATCCTCGACGTGCTGAAGCACTACATCAGCTACGCCGCCTACTACCAGCTCGGCTCGCTTTCGGATGACAAGCTCGTGCCCCAGGCGAAGGCCAAGAAGGCCCTGTCGCGCTACGCCAAGCTGCACCCGCACAACATCTCGCAGAAGGTCGTCGTCATCGTCGAGCACTTCCGCGGGCATGTGATGGCGAAGCTCGGCGGCAAGGCCAAGGCGATGCTGGTCACCGACAGCCGCAAGGCTGCGGTCCGCTACAAACTGGCCATCGACAAGTACATCAAGGACCAGAAGTACGACCTGCGCACGCTGGTGGCCTTCTCAGGCAGCGTCGTTGACCCGGACTCCGGGCCGGACGAGTTCACCGAGGCCAGCCTGAACCCGGACATCAAGGGCCAGGAGCCCTCTGAGGCCTTCAAGGACGACGTGTACCGCATCCTGCTGGTGGCCAACAAGTACCAGGTCGGCTTCGACCAGCCGCTTCTGCACACGATGTACGTCGACAAGCGGCTGTCGGGTGTTCTGGCTGTGCAGACCTTGTCCCGCCTGAACCGCATGTACCCGAGCAAGGAGGACACCTTTGTCCTGGACTTCGCCAACAAGCCGGAGGACATCCTCAAGAGCTTCCAGCCGTACTACCGCTCGGCGCAGCTCCAGAACGTGACTGACCCGAACATCGTCCACGAGCTGATGACCAAGCTCATCAAGGCGAACGTGTTCCTGTGGTCGGAGGTCGAGGCCTACGCCGACGTCTTCTACAACCCCAAGGTGAAGACGCAGGCGGCGCTGACCGGCTTCCTCAAGGCGGGCTTCGACCGCTTCGAGGACCTGGACGACGAGGAGCAAGAGCTGTTCCGCAAGGACATGGCCTCGTTCGTGCGGCTCTACGAGTTCCTGTCGCAGGTCATCCCGTACAACGACCCGGAGCTGGAGAAGCTCTACGTCTACGCCAAGGGCCTGCTGCCGCGCCTGGCGGAAGCTGGCCGCTCGGATGTGCTGTCACTCGACTCCGACGTGCGCCTGACGCACTACCGGCTGCAGAAGCTGGGCGAGAAGGCGCTGGACCTGGAGTCCGGCGAGGTCACGAAGCTGGCCGGCATCACCGAGGCTGGCAGCGGCGCGGCGTTGCCTGACGAGAAGAAGGAGCTCCGGGAAATCATCACCAAGATGAACGACCTGTTCTCCGGCAACATTAGCGAGGCGGACTTCATCGGCGCGCTGACTGCTTGGAAGGGCCACCTGCTGGCGAACGAGACGCTGGCCGAGCAGGCCAAAAACAATACCGAAGAGCAGTTCGCGATGGGCGACTTCAAGGATGTGCTCACGGGCATCGTCATCGACGCGCAGGACGCTCAGAACAACATCGCAGACCAGCTCCTCAAGGATGAGCGCATCTTTGGGGTGATGCAGCGGATGCTGGCCAAGATGGTTTGGAAGCAGTTCCAGCACGGCGCCGGAGCTTAAAGATTGTCCGTCGCCCTTGCATTTGAGATTCTTGCCCGCGTCGCCGAGCGCAGACCGGCGGACTTCGTTGGACTTGGCGTGGTCTTTTATCGCCAGCTTGACTCGATACCGATGCTCTCGCTGGGGGACCAGCGCTGCTGCAACCTGCCTTTGCCAATCAGCGGAGCAGAAGCCATCGCGTCAACTTTGGTGAAAATCTCAAGTGCCTCGTCGCCATGGCACGACGGGTTCCACCTGGTCGAGTTCACCGGTCCTGCGCTAACCCACGTCTCGCAGTACTTGGCCCCTCCCGTTGATACGCGCGGCACCCAGGTCTTGGGGAGCCAACGGCCAACGGGAGCGCGTCACATGACCGCGCTCTTGGTCTCACAGCTCGAGGGTGTCGCCTGCGTGGGGCTCCTGCCCAGCCACGCGGAGCCGACAGTCTTTGAGAGAGGCGTTCTCGTACCACGTGGGCAACAGCCATGAACCTTCTGAGCCTGACCTACCAGGAGTTCGAACGACTCTTGAAGGCCTTCACGATGGTCACAGCCCTGCTGACCGTACTGGTGGTGCTAGTTCGCTGGCTAGGGCTAGGTACGCCGCTGGCCACCGCAGCGTGGCAGGGGTTCACGCTTGCACTGAGTGCCTCGACCCTGGCGTTTGGCTTCTTCGCGCGTTGGACCTGGAAGTCACCACGGCTCGCAAAGTGGCTGAAGCGCCCTGTCGTCCATGGGCTCTGGCGAGGGACACTTCGAACCAACTTCCGGACTCCCGACGGCAAGGAACTGCCGGAAATCGAAATCGCCTTCGTCGTACGTCAGACCTACCTGACGCTATCGATAGAGTCGTACACGAAGAGCCAGGAAGGCGAGTCGAAGGTGGAGGCCTTGCTTCAAAACGCGAAGACCGAAGCGACCCGCATCAGCTATATCTTCGAGCTGCGACGCCAGTACCAGGGTGAGAACAAGCTGACGACCGGCGCCGGTGAACTGAAGCTGCTGGACGAGGGCCGCCGTCTCAAGGGTCACTATTGGACTAACTCTCCGACTCAGGGTGACCTTGAGCTAAGCCTTGTCACCAGGGACTGCGAGAAGGTCGACTGCTTCGAGGCCGCAGAGCGCATCTGGCTGCCGAAGCCAGCCAAGACTGCAGCACGTGCCTCGGCCGCGAAAGTCTGAACGGGCACCTACCCGTTACGCCGCTGAACTCACCGCTGGCGTAGCGCCAGAGCCCCTTGGGTCGACATAGCCCGGTGCCAGTCGCGCGTTACTCGCGCCGTATAGCGCCAGCGGGTCACGAAGCCACAGCGCGAACTCTCGTCCCTGCAACCTATGGTCGGGCGAGCAGTCCACCGACCACAACCGCATCAAGTAGCCCGCGTGCACCGCGCGAACCTTGATGCGCAGGACGCCGTCCGGCATGTTGTAGTCCATCAGCACAGCTTCGGGCTGCGGGTAGCCCGGGTGCGGCACCACCTCCAGCTCGATGATGCGGCTCCACTGAATGTCGGCCTCTGCGGTCTCATCCTTCGAGATGACGCTGCCAGGGACCTCGGCCGACTCCGAGATACGTGTCAGCACGAAGTCCCGGAAGTCGCGGTTCTTGCGGTCGAACGCTCGCACGTGCCACCGCACTGAGTTGTAGACCAGCGCCAAGGGAACGATTTCCCGCTCCGAGTGACCGCTCTCCACTGAGATGTACCGGATGCGCACCGCTTGCTTGCGGTGCATCGCCCTGGTGATGGGCGCGAGAACGTCAAGCTTGGGCACGCTCAGAGCGACCGGGAGCTCGCAGCGCACCAGTGACGGCGGAAGTTCGCCTACGCCCTCTCCGAAGCCTTGCGCCAAGGCGCTCATCACCCGCTGGGGCTGGTGGTCGAAGACGGGCACGAACCCCGGAGCCGTCACGTAGGCCTTCGTGGCCCCATCGAGCTGGAGGTTGCCCGGTGCAATGAGCTTGTACTGCGCGATGTCCCGCGTCGCTGCCGCCGGCGCGGTGCCGAAGCGGTCGGCCAGGTCGGCGCGACGAAGTTCTCCCAGGAAGTAGAGCCTGAAGTCGATGTGCGACAGGCGCTCCTGTTGGGCCCTGGGCAGGGCCGCCACGGCGCGGCGCGCCTCGCTGCGTTGCTGGTCATCCATCAGTCTGATGATACCCGACCCGCGCAGTCGACATCATCTCCGACGATGCTTTATCTAATCATAGTGATTAGCTATACTGCTCGCCATGGATACAATCACCCGGTCGACCGGCCTCAACCAGCCTTTCCAGGGAGCGGGACAGGCCCGGCGGCGAGGAACACCCTCATAGATGGAGACGCAACCTGCGAACTGAAGTGCCTGACGCCGACCAACCCTTCCACATCCTCGCCCTCTCGGGCGGCGGCTACCGTGGGCTCTACACCGCCACGGTGCTGGCCGAGCTCGAACAGGCGATGGGCGCCCCGCTGGCTCGCCGCTTCGACCTCATCTGCGGCACGTCGGCCGGCGGCATGCTGGCGCTTGGGTTGGCGGCTGAAGTGCCGGCGTCCGAGCTGAAGCAGCTGTTCGAGGAGCACGGCAAGCGCATCTTCGGCCACACCGGCTGGCTGCGGCGCATCTTCGGCTTCTGGGTCGGTGCCAAGTACCGGGCCACGGGCCTTGAAGCGGTTCTGGCCGACCAGTTCGGCGACATGACCATCGGCGACCTCAAGCACCGAGTGCTCGTGCCCACTGTGAACTGCGCGACCGGCCGCGGTCAGTTCTTCAAGACGCCGTATCACCCGAAGTTCGAGTTCGACCACAAGATGAAGGTCGTCGATGTAGCTCGTGCCACGACGGCCGCGCCCGCGTACTTCCCGCTGGCCAGGAACAACCGCGGCGTCTTCGCCGACGGCGGACTGGTCGGAAACGCACCGGGCTTCTTCGGCCTGCACGAGGTGAGGCAGTTCCTGGCCCCTGACCGCTCGACCCAGGTGCGGGTGTTGGCCATCGGGACGATGTCGATTGGCGCGACCGTGCGTGGCTCCGCCAGCCTCGACCGCGGTGTGCTTGGCTGGGGCGCCGACCTGTTCAACCTGGTGCTGTCGGCCCAGGAGTCGGCCACGGACTACATGCTCAAGCAGTCACTGGGCGACGACTACTACGTCATCGACGACAAGACGACTCCAGAGCAGAGCCAGGACATCAAGCAGCTGGACCTCGTCACCGTGGGCTCGACGCTGACGCTGCGTGACCGGGGCATGCACTCGGCCCAGGTTGCCCTTGGTGACGACAAGTTCGCGGCCTTCCGGAGCCACGCCGCAGCCCCCGCTCAGTTCTTCCACGGCCCCAACAAGAACGTCTGAAAGTGACTCAGCCATGCTGAACCTCAGTTCCCTCTTCTTTACCGGTGACGAGTCGGAGCAGTGCCTGCAGGCTGAGCTCGACCTGGATTCGCACGAGCGCGACTACATCGCCGCCGCGAAGACCGCGGTGCGCGAGGCCCTGCGCACGGGTATCCCGCGCGAGCTGCGCTTGCTGGGCTACTACGACAAGGACATCCCGACCCCGCGCTTCTTCACTCAGGGCTCCTGGGCCTACAAGACGCTGAACTGCCCGGCCAAGAAGCCGCAGCAGGCCGACGTCGACGACGGCTGCTACCTGCCGTTGAGCTTCTTGTCCCAGACTCGACGCCCGAGCATCGCGGCCACGGTTTTCTTCACGGTCGCACAGAAGGCGCTCGAGCCGCTCGTCAAGGAGCGTGGCTGGCTCCTCACGGAAAAGCCCACGTGCGTTCGCGTCGTCATCAGCGCCACGGCGCACATCGACATCCCGCTGTACGCCATTCCAGACAAAGAGTTCGAAACTCTCAGCGCTCGTGCCCTCGCCTACGACAGCGTGTACGCCAACTTCGCCGAAGCCATCTTCAAGGCCGAGCGCGACGCTTGGACGGCACTGCCGACCAACAGCGTCATGTTGGCGCACCGCAAGGACAACTGGAAAGAGTCCGACCCTCGCCCGGTGAAAGAGTGGTTCCTCAAGGCGGTCGACGACAAGGGCCAGCAACTGCGCCGGGTGGTCCGCTACCTGAAGGCCTACCGCGATTGGAAGTGGACCAGCGGCGGGCCGGCGTCCATCCTCCTGATGGCCGCCGCGGTGCCGCTCTTCGAGAAGCAGGAGCGCCGCGACGACTTGGCACTGCTCACGGTGGTAAAGGGGCTACCCGCAGCCCTGCGCAAGGGCGTCAACAACCCAGTCGACGACAGCGAGTCCCTGACCGACCGCCTGCGCGAGGGCAGCAAGGAGCGAGACCTGGTCGAAGAGGCGGCGGCTGCCTTCGAGCAACTCGCAACACTGCTGGACGGGGCCGTGGCCGCGAGCAACCCGGCGCAGGCATGTGCGTGGATGCAGCAGGCCTTTGGCCCGCGATTCCCGAACTGCCCGGAGCGCGTCAAAGTCGTCTCCCAACCCCCTTCCGGAACCGCGGTGCTGGCCGGGTTGATGGCTGCGGGTGCCGCTGCCCTGGCGAACGCCAATCCGACGAAGCCGGTGCCCACTGGCTCGCCGAAGAGCAACACCCTGGGCTGAGCTTGTCCAACCGTCAGGACTTCGAGACTGCGGCCGCGGCCATCGCGCAGTGGCTCGACGGACGTGAGCACGTCCACCGAGAGGCGGCTAAGCGCGACGACGGCAGCCGGTCGTGGGTAATTGAACTGCCCGGCGACTTCTCAGCTGTGTCTTGGGTTCGGCTCGTCCTGCCCGGCGGCTTTCCTGTCGAACCCTGCCGCTTCGAGGTAGACCCCCAGCTTGAGCTCAAGCTGCCGCACGTAGAACGCGGCGGCAAGCTTTGCCTCGGCATTGAAGCGCACCCCGGGGACCTTGCAGTGCCCCAGGCAGCAGTCATGCGGGGCATGGGGCGGCTGCGCACCGAGTTTCTGGACCGACTGCAGCAGCCGGGCTGGTCGGAAGCCGAGTTCCATAAGGAGCGGCTGACCTACTGGTCACTGCACTGCACCGACACCCGCCGCCCGACACGGGTGGACGGTAAGCTGGGGCGGGTTCATCTCGACACCACAGGCTTGGACACCTGGGCATACGGGTCCGTGGCTGGGTACCTTCACCCGGGCACGAAGTCTGGACGCTTCTATCGCCAGGTGGTTGCCTGCGGAACGAACGACCCGGACGCGGTGGCGCGTCGGCACGGGTGGGCGCAAGGCACCGTCGTCAAGGGACAGGCCGTCATCGTTCGACTACCCGAAGACCGCCCCTGGACCCCGACGACATGGCCCGCCCACGCCAGGCAACTTGAGGACTTGCTCCTGGAGGCAACCCACGGGGCCGCTTCACTGACCCAGCTGCTGGAGCGCGGAAAACCTGACTTCAAGAAGTACCTCAGCACCCACAAGTTCAGGACAACCGCCACAGGCCGGCAAATCCCAAAGCCGCACGCGGCGCCGCAGCTCTTCGTCCTGCTCGTTCAGTCCAGCGCTGTCTACGGCTACCAACTGCTGCCGGCCTTCGGGCCCACGTTGCGTAGCGCAACCATTCAACCCTTCGAAGTTCAACGGATGGACCCCGACTGGGCTCTAGCCCGCGACCATGACCTCGGCAAACTCCAGGCTCGCAGGTCCAAGCGCGTCTTGTTGATTGGAACGGGCTCTCTGGGCAGTGTCGTTGCGATGCTGCTCGCCCGTGCTGGGCTCGGGACCATGGTGCTGGTGGACAGCCAGCTCATGGAGGCTGAGAACACGTCGCGCCACGTGCTCGGTCTACCACACGCGGGGCACGCCAAGGCGCCGGAACTGGCTGATGAAATCACGCGGGCCGTGCCTGGCATAGACATCAAGGGCGTCCGCGCCGACGCAGTTGCTTGGCTGACGAAGCTGAAGCCAGACGAGCGCTTCGACCTCGTCGTCGACTGCTCCGCTGAGCGCAACGTTCGGCAGGCACTGACGCTTCTCCGCGCCACGAAGCTCGGCCAAGCTCCGGTAATACACACGTGGCTTGAACCAATGTGCAGCGCTGCTCACGTCGTTCTGAGCAACACGGACCTACCTTGGCCGCTTGAAGACCCGGTGAATGACCGCGTGAACGCCAGCGACCTGTCCGTTGACGACACGCGCGTCACCAATCCTGCCTGCTCCGCCGGATTCCACCCGTACGGTGCCGCCGACGTCACCCAGGTTGCGGCGTTCGCCGTAGAGCGCATCCTGACCGCGGTAGATGAGCCATCGACCCCCTCCACAGTCTGGTCTTGGGTTCGGTCCCAAGCGTTCTTCGACGCGCTGCCGATTGAGGTGAAGACTCGAGGCATCGTCCCCCAAAGTGGTGGCAGGATGGACATTGCGACGGTCACCCGCTCGCTAGCTGAAGTCCTGGGTTAGACGGTGGTCGAGAGCGCAACGTATAGGCTGGCCCAGGCTGCCTGGACGCTCAGATTCACACCGGAAGCGTTGGCAGTACTTCAGCGGCATGCACAGACTCGCTTCTTCAGCCGCGAGTCTGTTGGCCAGCTATACGCCCGCGACCTGACTGCCGCGAAGGTGGAAGTCGGGAAGGCCACTTTGCTGCAGCCGACCTTGGCCAGGTGGGCCCGTGTGCGTTTCGACGTTCAACGGGCGATGCAGGAGAGAGTGCTCATGTACTCGGAGGGCTGGCACTGTGTCGGCTTCTGGCACACACATCCCGAAGTCAAGCCGCAGCCATCTTCCGAGGACAAAGCGCTAGCTATGGAGCACGCGCGCGCCGCACTCTCCGCGACTAACGGTCTAGTTTTCGCGATTGTTGGAACGCAGCCGCTTCCAGCTGGAATGCGTGTCTGGTTTCATAACGGAATACAGCTTGACGCAATGCGACCTACTGAAGAAGACGAAGACTCAGCGAGCTAAAACGTCCGCGGGAAGTCGCGGCCGTACGCAAAGGTGCTTGGCCATGAGGGCGTCCGTCGTGTCGGCTGGTATGACCAGCGTGCGCCGCTGACGGCTTCGGGCGTTGCCCGGGGCGGGAGACATCAAGGAGCTAACAGGTGTCTTGGCAGCTCGCCGCGAGGGTCGGTCGCGGTGGACGGGCGATACACTTGCTCCGGGGCGGCGCGGACCGGCTTCACTCGCGGCACGTCAATGCCCCACGAGCCTGCAGCAGAGGGGGCACACAGCGAGGCAGGTGGGTCGGCACAGATTCGAGCTCTACCGCGACGTCCCAACCTCTTCCAGGCAGGCCCAGCGCCAACGAAGCGAGAGTACCTGTGCCAATCCAGCCCTCCGCCACCAGCCCCGAATCGCTCCTGCAAGCTCAGGAGGTCACTGCAGGCGCGGCGCTGGTGTCCGAAGACCCAGAAGTCATGGGAGGGTTGCCGTGCTTCGCCGGCACCCGCGTCCCCATTGATACGGTCCTCGCTTCTCTGGACGAGGGGCTAGCGCTGGAAGAGGTCTGCAAGTCCTACCCCTTTATCACTGAGGGGCACGTCAGTGCTGCGCGCGCGTACGCGGCGTGCCACCCACGCCCAGCGTGCGCTCGGCGCTTGGCAGAGGTATCTCCGGGGAGGCTCGTTCGCAAGTGTTCATCGGCGGGTAGCCCCGGGCCGGGGCGGTAGCAGCAATCAGCCTGCCGCTGCATCCTGTGCACGGTGCGGCGGCAACTCTTGTGAACCACAGCGACGGCTTACGCGTGCTTCTGGTTCATCGTCGGCGTATCACCCATCCTTAGCAGAACCAACGGCATATGAGCGTGCTCCCCGGCGGGCGATGCCTGTCCAGCGAAGCGGCTCAAAGATGCGGCAGGACCCTAGCAAAATCAACGGGTTACAGGCGTGTTGCCGTGAGGGCGAAGCCCAGCCGCCCCGCACACGGCCTTCCGGGGAGCCTCGTTCTTCGGACGTCTTCGTCCCCAGCGAATTATGCGTTTGAAAGCATATTCAGATTAGTTCGCCGCGGAATATGCGCCAAGACGCATAGCGCTGTTGGACAAAACATGCGTTTGGTGTTATACTTTGGTCATAATAGGCGCAGGTATGACAATGAACGCATACTCCATGGAAACACTGCCCGAGGTCGGTGAGGCCTTCAGGCAGATGAGAAAGCAAGCCGGCAAGACACAGACCGAGGTGGCGGCCGCGGTGGGAATGCGCCAGGAGGCGCTGTCACGGTTCGAGTCGGGACGAGGCGCTGACTTCTCGCTGGCCAAGTTGCTGCGACTGCTGCAGGCGTTGGACGTGCAGATGGAATTCGTGCCGGCGGGGCCGCGGCGGCCCACGCTAGACACCGTGTTGCAGGAGCGGCGCAACAACGCCAACACTGGCCCGAACGCACGATGAAGCTCAACGTCTTCGTCGGAGGCCAGCACGTCGCCATCCTGGAAAGCCAGGACGGGTTCGAGCACGCCCTCACGTACCTGCCCAACGCGGACCCGAGCCACTTCGTGTCGCTGGCCATGCCGGTGCGGACCGCCAGCTGGACCTGGCCTTCCTTGCATCCGTTCTTCCAGGTCAGCCTCCCAGAAGGCTTCTTGCTGTCGGTCCTGAAGGAGCAGCTGGGCCCCCACTTGGGCGCCAGCCCGCTGGACTTGCTGTCGGTGGTCGGGCACAACCTCATTGGCCGTGTGCAGGCCAGCGCCGGCCGCCAGCCCAACCCCGCCACCGCGCTAGAAGACCTTCAGCCGCTCTTGCACGGCAAAGCTTCGCAGGACGTGTTCATGCAACTCATGACGCAGTACGCCGCATCCGGCGTCTCCGGCGTCGTGCCCAAGTTCCTCACGCCAGAGACGCAGGCACTGTTTCGCAAGGGCACCGTAGCCACCGAGCGCTACATCGTCAAGGCCAGCTCAGACCGCCAGCCCTTCGTGGCCCTGAACGAGCACCTGTGCATGCGCGCGGCCGCCGCCACAGACGTGGACGTCGCCCGCACGCTGGTGTCCGACGACGGCCAGGTGCTTGTCGTGGAGCGCTTCGACATTGACCCAGTGAGCGGCCGTCGCTTGGGCTTCGAAGATTTTTGCAGTCTGCTGGGCCTCACCCCAGACGACAAGTACGAGTCCACGTGGGAGCGCGCAGCACGCCTTGTGCGCGATTACGTTCCCAAGGAAGCACGGCGGACCGCAAACGAGCAGCTTGCCGTGACGCTTCTGCTCACCTACGCCATCGGCAACTCCGACTGCCACACGAAGAACCTCGCTTTTCTTTACGACAGCCTCGAGGACGTGCGTGTCGCGCCCGTCTACGACATGCTCACCATCCTGGCCTACGACGCGTATGCCAACAACCCGCCCGGAATGTACGTCGACGGCCGCAAGAGCTGGGACGCCCAAAAGGCGCTCTGGCGATACCTGCAGCAGCACCTGGGAATCGAACCGGCGCGCCAGCGCGAGCTGGTCGACCGCGTCTGCAACGCGGTGGCCGGCATGGTGCCCGAACTGATGCACCACATCCGCAACACCCCTGGTTTCGAGCCAGTGGGCCTGCGCATGCTGTGGGAGTGGAACGAGGGCATGAACCGCCTGCGCGAGCGCCGCACCTTCCCGCTGCCCAACTGGGTTGACGACGCTGAAGAGCGTGGCTTCCCTCGGCCCCAACCGGCGCCACGCTTTGCATCCAAGCGAGTCGGCGAGTCGCCCCTGTTAGCGCCGCGCCAGCGCAAGCGGCCGACGCGGCCGTCATAGGACCGTACTGCGCACAGCAAAAACTCACAGGGAAGCACACACTCGCCTGGCGGACTGCGCAATGGGTGCAGTCCGAATGCTGACCATGGCGCGCGGAGAGGCCTCAGGTCTGTGCCTACGCGCACTGAGGCAATCCGCTTCAGGCAGGCTCCGCCCTCACCGTGGTAAAGCATCCCGGCGGGATTTCAGCCAGGGGTAACACACCCATAATGCTGGCCGTCCCGCCGAAAGAAAACGTCCACCAAAGTGGCCGTTAGCAACTCTTTCCGAGAACGCCTAGCCCCAGAGGTAGCCGTTGACCTCTTGGCCTCCGCCAGGGCGGGCCCTGCAGCGACCCTGCCGCCTGACGCGCATCTCGCGAGCTACGCCCTCCAACGCCCGCGCAGCATGCAGTTGCGGACTTCGAGCGCTATCCTGACTGTCCCCTCCAGGGGAACAACAAAGGACAGGGAACGACAAGCCCATGGCGAGGCGAAAGAAATCAGCACCAGGCTGGTGCCCTTGAGGTGATTAACGACGCGGCTTTCGACTTGGTTGGTGGACCGCTGGTTGTCGACCAAGGTGGCCTAGAGGTAGACCACACCGCGGCGCGCGAGCTAAGGCTAGCCCTGGCAAGTCCACTCCAAATCGACGAACGTCCTTAGCCGCCCAAGCAGGCGGCTTGCTCGCAAGCCCCTGTCTACCCGGTCGGTAGTTGATGGTAAAAACGTGTTGCAAATTGCAATACACGTGCTCGACGCCATGAACGCTGAGAAGTCGGTCGGACTGACCTTCCGGGTGACACCGAAAACCAAGCGGCTCCTCGTGGCGGCAGCTGAGCACGAGCATCGCAGCTTGACCAACATGTTCGAGGTGCTGGTGGCGGAGTTCTGCCAGCGCGCCGGGATAGTGGAAGCTGAGGCGAAAGACGCCCCAAAGAGGGCCGCAAGTTCAGGGAAGAAAGTGCATGAATGAAACCGCGAAGCTGCTAGGCGCCATCCACCCATCGCTGCAGACCCTTCATGGGTTGCCGCTGTGGGTTTTCCTGTTGGTTGTGCTCCTGACCAGCATCTTCTTCCTGGGCTACTTGGTCAAGGGAACGCAGGTCTGGTGGCAGCTGTGGTCAGCTGTTCGCAAGGTGCGGGCCTTCAGGGGGAAGAAGTCACCGCCAGACCCGAAGGCGGTGGGTCAGGCCTTCCAGTCGGAGCCGCTTAAGCACCTGTGGGAAGAGTACGACGACACCTTGCACGAACTGCGCAAAGCCGCGTCAGGTGAGGTGGCCCTGGTGGAAGTTCGCGCAACCGTGCCCGCTGAGACGATGTTCACGAGGGATGTACTCGTGGACAGCCGGCTGTTCGATGACTTCACGCGTCACCTGCCTGGCGTCCTCACGGGCCTGGGCATCATTGGCACCTTCGCCGGGCTGCTCGCTGGCCTTCAGGACTTCAAGCCGTTTCCCATCGAGGAGGCGGTAAAGGGTCTGGGGCCGCTGCTGCTCGGGGTTCAGCATGCTTTCGTTGCCTCGGGCGTGGCCATCGGTTGCGCCATGTTTGTCGTGTTTTTCAGCCGGCTTACCCTGGCGTACCTGTACAGGCTCGTCGAGCAGCTGACGCACGGCATCGACAGCCTCTACTCCACCGGCGCCGGCGAGGAGTACTTGGCCCGGCTCGTCAGGTCCTCGGAGCAAAACGCAGCTAGCACCGCCCAGCTCAAGGACGCGCTTGTGGAAGACCTCCACAAGATGATGACCAACCTGGTTGACCGGCAGATTGCCGCGCAGGAGGCATCAACGATTGCGCTCGGCAAGCACATCGGCGAAGCCATCTCGACCGCCGTCGCAGGACCCATGGAACGCATGGGTAACGCCATGGAGGCGACAGCGCGCGGAAATGGAGAGCAGGTCAACTCGATGCTCGAGACTTTGCTCACTGGCTTCATGGCCAAGCTGGAGGAAGGGCATTAACGAGCAGATGCAGCGCTCGATGGACTCTATGGCGGCTGTCCAGGCCTCGCTTCAAGGGCTGCTGGCAGACATCAAGCAGACCAACGAGCATGCGGCGACGCAGATGTCGGGCACGCTCGAGGAGGCCATGAAGAAGGCGGCCGACAACCAGCAGCTGCTGACAGACCAGATGCGGGAGTTCGTGCAGGACTTCCGGCGCCTGGTCACCGAGGAGCAGAACAAGTCCAAGGCTGCCATGGACGAGGCGGTGATGAAGGTGCTGGGTGAGGTCGCGGTGGCGATGGAGGGCCTGGAAGGCGTTCGCAAGGCAT
>VFQM010002230.1_pt1 | contig 14825 bp, 12 predicted proteins | sample 3512391 | NCBI WGS metagenome assembly VFQM01 (sample SAMN10412369, study PRJNA504923) | tailings metagenome | isolation source: Replicate 1 from Balatoc abandoned mine | place: Philippines
GGCCCGGGCCCCAGATCACCTTGATGAGCTCCTCACCGATGATCATGCCGCCCATCGTGATGAGGATCTGCTTGAGGTGCTGGCCGTAGACCGGGCGAACGATGTACCGTTCGAACACCAGCCCCAGCGCGCCCGCCACCGCCATGGCCACCAGCATCGCCGGGACCAGGGCCACGAGGTTGAGCCAGAAGCTGTCGGCGATGGCATAGGCGTTGAGCGCGCCGAACACCGTGACCGCCACGAAGGCACCCAGCGCAATGAACACGCCGTGGCCGAAGTTGAGCACGTCCATCAGGCCGAAAACGAGCGTGAGCCCCGAGGCGATGATGAAGACGATGAGGCCCATGGCCAAGCCTGCCACGGTGAGGGTGAGCCAGGTCGACGGGCTGCCGACCGCCGGCAGCGCGAGCGCGGCCAGCAGCGGCACCAGGGCCACGGGTTTCCAGTCGAAATCCTTGAGCGCTTGCCAGCGAGCGACGGGGTTGGTCGCCGTGGGGGTCATCACGGATGCGTTCATTGGTGCGCTCCCAGCGAGAGGCCGAGCAGTCGCGCCTGCATCGAGGCGTCTTCGGCGAGTTCGGCCATCGCGCCGCTGTGCACCACGCGGCCGTCGTCCATCACGGCCACGTTGTCGCCCAGCTGGCGCGCGAAGTTGAAGTTCTGCTCGACGAGCAGGATGGTGGTCTGCGCGGCCTTGAGTTCCTTGAAGGCCGCGATCATGTTCTGGATGATGGCGGGCGCCAGACCCTTGCTGGGCTCGTCGATCAACAGCAGGCGGCGCGGCTCGACGATGGCGCGCGAGACGGCCAGCATCTGCTTCTGCCCGCCCGAGAGCTTGCCCGCCGGGTGCGACCAGAATTTCTTCATCGCCGGAAACATGTCGAAGATCCACTCGAGACGCCTCGTGTCGATGTCGTCGAGCGTGCGCGCCCCGCGCGCGGCCAGCAGCATGTTCTCGCGCACGCTCAGGTCCGCGAAGATGCCCATGTTCTCGGGCACGTAGGCCACGCCGCTTTGTGCGATGTCGGGCGTGACCTTGGCCGTGATGTCTTCGCCCGCCAGCGTGATCCGCCCCTGGCTTGCATGCCACAGGCCCATGATGGTGCGCAGCGTGGTCGTCTTGCCGGCGCCGTTGCGGCCCAGCAGCATGGTGAGCTGGTTGGCGGGCACCACGAGGTCGACCCCATGCAGGATGTGGTACGCGCCGATGTGCGTGTGCACGCCGTCGAGCGTGAGCAAGGCGTTCGCGCTCATGCGGCCACTTCCTCTTCCGGGTTCACGCCCAGGTAGGCCTGTTGAACGACGGGCGAAGCGATCACCGCCTCGGGTTCGCCGTCGGCCACCAATTCGCCGTTGTGCAGCACGATGATGCGGTCGGAGAGTTCACGCACCACGTCCATCTTGTGCTCCACCAGCAGAATGGTCTTGGTCTTGTCGGCCTTGAGCTGGCGAATGAGGTTGAGGATCACCGGCACCTCGTCCACGCTCATGCCCGCGGTGGGCTCATCGAACATGTAGACCTTGGGGTCCAACGCCATCAGGATGCCGACCTCGAGCTTGCGCTGGTCACCGTGCGGCAGGCTGGCCGCACGGGCCTCGGCCTTGTCGGCCAGCGCCACGGCTTCCAGGATGCGATCGGCCTGTTCGATCAGGTCCTTGCGGTCGCTCCAGACGCGGAAGAAATCCAGCCCCGCGCCCGCCCTCGCCTGCACCGCCATGCGCACGTTCTCGCGCACGCTCAACTGCGGAAACAGGTTGGTGAGCTGGAACGCCCGGCCCAGGCCAGCGCGCGTGCGCAGCGGCGCACTCAGGCTCGTGAGATCGCGCCCGTCCAGCGTGACGGTGCCCGCCGACGCCTTGATCTGCCCCGAGATCAGGTTGAAGTAGGTCGTCTTGCCCGCGCCGTTGGGGCCGACGATGGCGGTGAGCGTGCCCGGCGCGAACGCGCAGGAGACAGCATTCACCGCCACGTGCCCGCCGAAGCGGACCGTGAGGTTCTGGGTTTGCAGCATGGCAGCCTCGGGGAGAAACAACACACCGTTCGGGCTGAGCCTGTCGAAGCCCATCCACGTGCCTGGGCGGGCCCTTCGACAAGCTCAGGGCGAACGGTGAAGCGGGCGAACGATCAGCGCTTGTTGCGGATCGGAATGTTCATGTCCTCCGGCTTGATCTCGCGGACCAGCTCGGGAACACCCCAGGCGAAGGCCGGGTCGGCCTTGATGCGGAAGTGATACATGCTCTGCATGGCCTGGTGGTCTTCCTTGCGGAAGGTCATCGTGCCCTTGGGCGTATCGAAGCTCATGCCCTCCATGGTCTGGATGAGCTTGTTGGTGTTGGTGTCGCCGTTGGTCTTCTTGAGCGCGGTCACCACCGCCATCGCGGCGCTGAAGCCACCCGCGGTGAAGAAGTCCGGCGGCTGCTTGAACTGGCGGTAGTGCTCAGCCACCATGGCGTCGTTGATCGGGTTCTTCGGGATGCCGAAGTAGTAGTACAGGGCGCCTTCCATGCCCGGGAACTGCTTGTAGGCCACCATCGCCGGCAGGATGTTGCCGCCGGTGGCGAGCTTGATGCCGTAGCGCTTGTCCAGCTCCATCTCGGCGATCTTGGCGAACGGCGTGGGCGCCCCCGACCACACCACCGAGATGTACTTGTTGCCCGGCTGGTCCTTGAGCTTGTCGACCAGGCGCAGCAGGCCGGCGGTGAAATCCGTCGTGCCCACGGGCAGGTATTCCTCGTGAACGATCTTGGCCTTCTTGGTGAAGTCCTTGGAGGCCTTCACGGCGTCGCGGCCGAACGCGTTGTCATTGGCCAGCACACCGATCACGTTGTTGGCGTTGTCCAGCGCCACGGCGTTGGCGGCGGCGTCCTGGCTGCTGTTGCGGCCGGTGCGGAAGATGTACTTGTTCCACTTGTCGCCGGTGATGGAGTCGGCCACGGCGGGCTCCACCAGCAGGATCTTGCGGTACTCCTCGGCCACGGGGAGCATGGCCAGCGCCACTGGCGAGGCTGTGGGGCCGATGGCCAGATCCACCTTGTCGTCGGCGTAGGCCGCGGCCAGCAGGCTCTTGCCCACGTCGGGCTTGCCCTGGTCGTCTTTTTCGATCACGACGATCTTCTTGCCCGCCACCGTCATGGTGCCGCCGGTGGCGTAGCTCAGGCCCATCATCAGGCCCGTGTGGGTCTGCTTGGCGTAGGCCTCGAGGGGGCCGGTCTTGCTGTGAATGTGGGCGATGCGGATCTCGCCCTTGTTGGCCTGAGCGAAGGCGAGCGTGGCCGTGCAGGCCATGGCGATCACCGCCAGACGGCGGGTGGCGTGGAACATGTCTTGTCTCCTCGATGGGTGGGTCGCGGCGCGGCGCGCCGTCCCTGTGCATTGCAGACACCGTGCCAACCCGGTGAGCCTTTGAAATCAAAGGATTTTTTTGAGAGACGGATCCGAGTTGTTTGAATTTCAGACAGCACCGAAAATCCTCGATGTCTGAATTTCAGTCAATCGTCTGAAAATCAGACAATTCGGGCGAGGCGGCCAACCGGTCATACAGGCTGGCCCGGGAAATGCCCAGCAACCGCGCGGCGGCCGTGCGGTTGCCGCCGGTGCGTGCCAGCGCCGCCGCGATGGCGCGGCGCTCCAGCTCGGCGATCTGCTCGGGCAGCGGGCGCAGGTCAGCGTCCTCGCCGGTGTCAGCCGGCAACGGCCCGGGCGCGGCGCGTTCGACCGGCGCCAGCGCGGGCAGCCCCGCCTCACGCAACACCGCGGCCACGTCATCGGCGGTGATCAAGGGTGAATCGGCGCGCAGCGCGAGTTGCTCCAGCACGTTGCGCAGCTCGCGAATGTTGCCGCGCCAGGGCTGGGCCGCCAGCACCGCTTGCGCTTGCGGGCCGATCTCCAGCGGCGCGCCACCGCCACGCGCCGCAATGTCCTCGCACAGCGCCTCGATGAGCTGGGGGATGTCGGTGCGGCGTTCCCGCAGCGGCGACACGCGGATCGGCAGCACGTTGAGTCGGTAGTACAGGTCTTCGCGGAAGCGCCCGTCGCGCACCATCTGCGGCAGGTCGCGCGAGGTGGCGGCCACCACGCGCACGTCGCAACGCACGAGCTGGTTGGAGCCCAGCGGTTCGATCTCGCCTTCCTGCAGCGCGCGCAGCAGTTTCACCTGCATCGCCATGGGCATGTCGCCGAGCTCGTCGAGGAACAGCGTGCCGCCATCGGCGATTCTGAACTTGCCATCGCGGCCCTTCTTGTCGGCACCGGTGTAGGCGCCCGGCGCCACACCGAAGAACTCGGCTTCGAGCAGCGACTCGGGCACCGCCGCCATGTTCACGCCCACGAAAGGCTTGCCCGCGCGCGGCGACGCGGCGTGAATGGCGTGCGCCAGCAGTTCCTTGCCGGTGCCGGTCTCGCCCAGCAGCAGCACCGGGCTCGTGGACATGGCAGCACGCCGTGCCTGGCGCTTGACCTCCACCGCCGCCGGGCTGGTGCCCACGAAGCTGGCAAAGGTGTACTTGCTGCGCCGCTGCGTGGCGAGCTGGCGCTGCGCTTCCTTCAGGTCCTGCTCGAGCCGCGCGAACTTGGTGATCAGGGGTTGCAGCGTGGTCTCGGGGTGATCGAACAGCACGATGCCCAATACCCCGATCACCTCCCCGCCGTCGTCGCGCAATGGAATGCGGCTCACCACGAAAGTGCCGGCGCGGTTGTCGAGCAGGTCGATGAGGATGGGCTTGCCGGTGGCAAGCACGCGGTGCATCTGCGTGTTGTGCACCACGCTGCTGACAGGCTGGCCCACGAAGTCTTCCTCGCGCTCGAAGCCGAGCGCGGGCAGAAAACGGCGGTACTGGTCGTTGATCCACACCACCCGCGCATCGCGGTCCACCAGCATCATTCCCTCGCTGGCGTTTGCGAAGAGATCGAACATGGAACGCGCAGCGAGCTCCAGAATGCTCTGCGCGTCGCGGGGCAGGCGGTCGTCGCGGGTCATGGGGAGATGGTACCCCTGGGTGGTATGAGGCAGGCCCGGGGTTTCCATGCTCGGGGGCGGGTGACGTACCGCTTTTGTGGCGGATGTCAGGGCGGTACCCCTGGCTTTGGGGGCGCAACTGCGGCGGTCCTCGCTGCGCGAGGACTTCCCTGTGGTGCTCGGAGGCAGGGCGCGCGGCATAACTCGCTGCATGCGCTGCGCGCATTCCGCTCAAACAGATGCCGCGAGTCAGTCATGGAAGCGCGCTGCGCGCGCCGCCCTGCCCCCTGCGCTCCTCGGCGCCGCACATGCGCCCCCAAAGCCAGGGGCACCGCCCTGACGCAGGCACTGTTGGTATTCCACCGGTGGCGTGCCGATACCTCACTGGCCGAGGGCTTGGGCTGTGTGGACGGGGGCGCCTGTGCGCTGGCGAGGAGCACAGGCTGCGTGGCCGCGCGCGCAGCGCGCTTCGTAAACTGACTCACGGCATCTGTCTGAGCGGAGCGGGCGCGGCCCGCGCAGCGAGTTATGCCGTGGGCCACGCAGCCGAGCACCGGAGCGAACCCCGAAGGGGCAGCGCAGTGAAGCCCCCGGCCACACAGCCCAAGCCCTCGGCCCGCCACCCAAGGTGGCACGTGAATGCAGTGAGCAGACTCAGCGCCGCCGAAGCGCCAGCAACCGCGGCACCACCAGAACCCCCACCACCACGATCAACAGCGTGAGCGACATCGGCCGCTGCACGAAGACCATCCAGTTGCCCTCGCCGATGGACAGCGCGTTGCGCATCTGCGCCTCGGCCAGCGGCCCGAGGATGAGGCCCACGATCACCGGGGCGGCAGGGAAGTCGAAGCGGCGCATGAGCACCCCGAGCAGACCGATGCCGAGCATGAGGAACAGGTCGAAGGCACTCTGGCGCATGCCGTACACGCCCACGGTGGCGAAGATCAGGATGCCCGCGTAGAGCTGAGGCCGCGGAATCTTGAGCAACTGCACCCACAGGCCCACCATCGGCAGGTTGAGCACCAGCAGCATCACGTTGCCGATGTAGAGCGAGGCGATCAGCGCCCACACCAGCGTCGACGAGGTCTGGAACAGCTGCGGCCCGGCGTTGATGCCGTAGTTCTGCAGCGCAGACAGCAAGATGGCCGCGGTGACGGTGGTGGGAATGCCCAGCGTGAGCAGCGGCACCAGCGTGGCGGTGACGGATGCGTTGTTCGCGGCCTCGGGGCCGGCCACGCCTTCGATGGCCCCGGTGGTGCCGAAGCTTTCCTTCACCTCGGGACTGGCAAGCTTGCGCTCGGTCGCGTAGCTCAGGAAGGTCGGGATCTCGGCGCCGCCGGCCGGGATGGTGCCGAACGGAAAACCGATGGCGGTGCCACGCAACCAGGCAGGCCAGGAGCGGCGCCACTCCGAGCGGGTCATGTGCACCTTGGTCAAGCGGTTCATGGTGGTCTGCATGCGGCCTTCGTACAAGGCGTTGTAGAGCGCCTCCGTCACCGCGAACAGGCCCACTGCCACCAGCACCACTTCCACGCCATCCATGAACTCCAGGATGCCGCCGGTGTAGCGCACCTGCGCGGTGATCTGGTCAATGCCCACCAACCCGAGCGAAAGCCCGAGGAACAGCGCGGTGAGGCCGCGCAGCGCGCTCTTGCCGAGCACCGCGCTCACCGTGGTGAAGGCCAGCAGCATGAGGCAGAAGTACTCGGGCGGGCCCAGGCGCACGGCGAATTCGGCCAGGAAGGGCGCGAACAACGTGACCAGCACCGTGCCGATGGTGCCGGCCACGAAGGAGCCGATGGCGGCGGTGGCCAATGCGGCACCGGCACGGCCGTTGCGGGCCATCTTGAAGCCTTCGAGCGCGGTCACCATGGTGCCGGTCTCGCCCGGGGTGTTGAGCAGGATCGACGTGGTCGAGCCGCCGTACATGGCACCGTAGTAGATGCCGGCGAAGAAGATCATCGACGCGGTGGGTTCCACCTGGCCGGTGATGGGCAGCAGCATGGCCACCGTGACGGCCGGGCCCAGGCCCGGCAGCACACCAATGGCCGTGCCGAGCGCGCAGCCCGCCAGCGCCCACAGCAGGTTGATGGGGGTGGCAGCGGTGGCAAAGCCACCCATGAGTTGGGTGAGGATGTCGCCCATGTCAGGCCTCCCGCCGGGCCGCCCCAAGGGAGGCCTGCGCCCCCTGGGAGGGCAGCGAACAAACGAAGCGATGTGCGTTGGGGCACATGGTCAGATCCAGCCGCTGGCGCTGATGCCGGGCAGGTTCACGGCGAGCAGCTTCGTGAACACCCAGTAGACGGGCGCCGAGATCAGCACACCCGTCACCACGTCGACAAAGGTCCGCCGAACCCCGCCGCCCGCACGGCCCTCGCTCAAGCGCAGGCCGCGCACCGCGAGCGTGTAGCACAGCGTGCAGCTCAGCACGAAGCCGATGGTGGTGATGAGCGAGGCGTTGGCGATCACGCCCACGGCCACCCAGGCGAGCGCACGCCAGTCGCCCTGTGCCGCACCCGAGGGTACCTCCAGGTCGCGCCAGCCACCGTTGAGTGCCTGCCACACCAGCACCACGCCGCACACGGCCATGGCCGCACACATCACCCACGGCAGGAAGTCGGGCCCCACGCCCGAATAGCCTGCGGCCGAGGGAATCTGCCAGGCGCCCACGGCGAGCACGGCGGCCACACCCAGCGCGCCCAGGCCGATTGCCACCTGGCCCGCGCGTGAAGGCGCGGCCTGCTGCATCTCGCTCATCGCTCGCTTTCGTCAGACCATGCCGGCGCGCACCATGGTCGCGCGCAGGGTGGAGAAGTCGCGGTCCACGAACTCCTCGAAGGCCTTGCCGGTCAGCAGCGCGGGCGTCCAGTTGTTCTTCTTCACCGCCTCGGCCCAGGCCTTGCTCTGCGTGGCCTTGACGATCATCGCGACCAGTGCGTCGCGCTGAGCCGGGGTGATGCCGGCCGCGCCGTACACGCCGCGCCAGTTGCCGATCTCCACGTCGATGCCCTGCTCCTTCAGCGTCGGCACGTTGATGCCGTCGAGCCGCTTGCCCGAGGTGACCGCGATCGCGCGCATCTTGCCGCTCTCGATGTAGGGCTGGAACTCGCTGTAGCCGCTGCCGCCCACGGTGACGTTACCACCCAGGATGGCGGCCACCGCCTCGCCGCCGCCACGGAACGGCACGTAGTTGATCTTCGCGGCGGGCACACCCACGGCCTGCGCAATCTGCGCCGCGGCAATGTGCTCGGTGGAGCCGCGCGAGCCGCCGCCCCACTTGACGCTGCCCGGGTCCTTCTTGAGCTGCTCGACCACGTCCTTCATGGTCTTGAGCGGCGACTCGGCCGGCAGCACGAACACGTTGTATTCGGTGGTGAGCCGTGCAATCGGCGTGACCTGCGTGATCGACACCGGCGGCTTGCCGGTGATGATGCCGCCCAGCATGACGGCGCCCATCACCATGAGCGCGTTCGGGTCGCCCTTGCTGGCGTTGAAGAACTGCGCCAGGCCGATGGCACCGGCGGCACCGCCCTTGTTCTCGAAGGTGACCGTCGAGGCCACGCCGGCATCGCGCAGAGCCTCGCCAAGCGCGCGGCCCGTGCCGTCCCAGCCACCGCCCGGGTTGGCGGGAATCATCATCTTGATGTTGGCGTTGGCCCAGGCCAGCGAGGGCACGGCGCCGGCAGCGGCCAGCGCGGCCAGGGATTTGAGGAAGGTATCGCGACGCATGGTTTGTCTCCTTGGTTGAGGGAACTCGACGCCGGGCATCTTGCGCCGCAGCGCTGTCAGTTGGCTGTCCTGACCCTCCGGAGAAACCCTGATGTCTGCCACCGGATAATCCGCCACGGATGAAGCTGCTGCTGATCGAGGACAACCCCGCCATGCAGGCCACGCTGAGCCGCTCGTTCGAGCGGCGCGGCCTGCAGGTGGTGGGTTGCGACAACGGCTTGCGCGCCGTGGAGGTGTGGCGCCAGACGCAACCCGATGCCGTGCTGCTGGACCTCTCGCTGCCGGGCAAGGACGGCCTGGAGGTGCTGGCCCAGGCCCGCGCCGAGGGACTGCACACGCCGGTGATCATCCTCACCGCGCGCGGCACCGTGGGCGACCGCATCCTGGGCCTGAACACCGGGGCCGACGACTACCTGCCCAAACCCTTCGACCTCGACGAACTGGAGGCCCGCGTGCGCGCCCTGATGCGGCGCAACAGCGGCAGCGACGCCCCGCCCGCCACCGCCTGGTGTGGCATGGCGGTCGACCGCGACAGCGGCGTCGTCTACCACCAGGACAAGCCGCTCGAACTCACGCCACGCGAGATGGCCCTGCTGCGCGCGGTGCTGGCCCGCCCGGGGCATGCCATCGCCAAGGAACGGCTTTTCGAGCTGGTGTTTCCGGGCGAGCGCGACGTGCAGCCCGAGGCGATCGAGGTGGTGGCCTACCGCCTGCGCAAGAAGATCGCGCACACCGGCGCACAGTTGGTCACCTTGCGCGGTTTGGGCTACCTGCTCAAAGCCGGATCGACATGAAGCCGCGCGCGCGTTCGTTGCGCCGCACCCTGCTGCTGGGCATTCTGCTGCCCGTATTCGGCTATGTGGTGTTCAACACCTCGGTGCTGTACCGCCAGGCACTGGCCGCGGCCGACACCGCGTACGACCGCACACTGCTGGCGACGGCGAAGTCGCTGAGCGAACAGCTGCAGGTGCAAGGCAGCGGCGATGACGTCAGCGTGCAGGCCACGTTGCTCTACTCGGCGCTCGAGGCCTTCGAGGCGGACAACCGCAGCCGCCTCTACTACCGCGTGCTGGGCTTCAAGGGTGAGATGGTCTCGGGTTTCGAAGACATGCCCGAGCCACGCAAGTCGGTGCCGGTGAACAGCATCTACGCGGCGCTGGTGAACTTCTACGACGACGAATACCGGGGCGCGCCTGTGCGCATGGCCGTGCTGCTGCAACCGGTGGCCGGTGTGCAGGGCCAGGGCATGGCAGTGATCCAGGTGGCCGAGACGCTGGAACTGCGGGAGACGCTGGCGCGCCAGATCCTCATCGACACGCTGTGGCGCCAGGCCGCCATGCTGGCCGTCATCGCGTTCGTGGTGGTGCTGGTGGTGCAGCTGGCCACCCGGCCGGTGCGAGAACTCAGCCAGGCGCTGGTGCAGCGGCGCGAGGACGATCTGTCGCCGCTGCCCACCAGCGACGCACCGCGCGAGCTGCTCCCGCTGCTGGACGCGACCAACCAGCACATGCAGCGCTTGTCGCATCTGCTGAATCACCAGAAGCGTTTCGTGCGTGACACCTCGCACCAGTTGCGCACGCCGCTGGCGGTGCTCAAGACGCAGCTGCAATCGGCCCGCCGCGGCGACGTGGAGCCGCGCCAGGCGCTGGAAGAAATCTCCCACACCGTGGAGCGAGCCACCGAGCTGGCCAACCAGATGCTCGCGCTGGCCAAGGTGGAGCAAATGCGCCAGCACCGCGATGCGCCCGTGAGTGACTGGGCCCAGACCGTGCGCGCGGTATCACTCGACCTCTCGGCCCTGATCGCCGATCGCAACCTGGATTTCCAGCTTGACCTGCCGGGACGCACGCCCGTGCGCGCGCACGAGTGGGCGCTGCGCGAGGTCACGCGCAACCTGCTGCACAACGCCATCAAGCATTCGCCAGCCGGCGGCACGCTGCAACTGAGCCTGCACCACGAGGCCGGGCAGGCCGTGCTGCTGGTTCGCGACAGTGGGCCGGGCATTGCGCCAACGTTGCGCGAGCGTCTGTTCCAGCCTTTCGCCACCGACCACGGCGCCGGCCCCAGCCTGGCGGGCTCGGGCCTGGGCCTGGCCATCTGCCTCGGCATCGTGCAGTCGATCGACGGCAACATCTCGCTCGACAACCGCGTGGTCGAGGGTGCCGTGCTTGGGCTGGACGCCACCGTGAGACTGCCCATCGAACCCTTGACATGACGACACCCGACACTTCGCCGCGCGTGCGGCTGGACAAATGGCTGTGGGCTGCGCGCTTCTTCAAGACGCGCGCCCTGAGCGCTGAAGCCATCGACAAGGGCCAGGTGCGCGTCAACGGCCAGGTGGCCAAGGCCTCGCGCGAACCCCGCGTGGGCGACACCATCGAGTTCCGCCAGGGTCAAGACCTGCGGGCCGTGGTGGTGCGCGGCCTGAGCGCGGTGCGGGGCAGCGCGCCCGTGGCGCAACAGCTCTATGAAGAAACCGCCGAGTCCATTGCGCGGCGCCTGGCCATGGCCGAGCAGCGCCGCCTGGCCCCGGAGCCCGCTCTGAGTCAGCCCATGGGTCGCCCCACCAAGCGTGACCGGCGCACCCTCAAGGATTGGGGCAGTCGCTGGAGCGCCTCGGTGGACGACGAGCGCGACTGAGCTGTCTTCAGCCCTTGCGAAGCCCGAGCCACATCACCGTGGCCACCACGATCAGGCCGCCCGCGACCTGAATCGCCGCGATCGACTGCCCCAGGAACACCCAGGCCAGCACCAGGGCAAAGATCGGCTCGATGTTCATGATGGCCGAATTGCCCACCACGCCCAGGCGCGGCAGCACGGTGAACATGATGGTGAAAGCGGTGCCGTAGAGAAAGGTCAGGCCCAGCAGACCCCACCAGCCCGGCAACGCATTCGGGAAGTGCAGGCCGCCCTGCGTGGCGCTCGCGACCAGCGCGATGACGGCCACAATGCCCATGGTGCTGGCGGTGCGCACACGGCCATCCAGGTCACCCGCCTCGTGCTGCGTGAACACCAGCGCCAGGCCGAAGCTCGCCGCCGCCGCGAGCGCAAACGCCACGCCCACGCCGATGCGCGCCCAGTGCCCGCCCGCGCCCAGGCCCGAGGCCGCGCCCGACACGTCGAGCGCGAGCGCGAGACCGAGCAGCATCAGGGGCATGGCCTTGAGCAGGTGAGGTGCCGGTTTCTGGCCGTAGACCACGCGCGCCCACAGCGCCGTCCACAGCGGGTAGGTGTTGAACGCCAGCAGCGCCAGCGCCACCGGCAGGCGCGCCACGGCGGCATACAGGCACAGGCTCTGGATGCCGATCAGCAGACCGATCGCGGGCAGCGCCTTGCGGTGATTCGCCTGCAGCTTCAAGGGCACGCGGTAGGCCAGCAGGATGGCCGCCACCACCAGCGCCGTCACGCCGCTGCGGAAGGTGACGGCGGTGGCCACCGTCACGCCATGGTCGAAGGCCAGGCGCGCGGCCACGTGGTTCGCGCCCATCATGAAGGCGATGAGCAGCAGCGTGGCGAAGGCGGTGCGCGAGAGGCTCTGGGACATGGGCGTGGTGTGCGACGGAAAAAACAAAGGCGCCCCGGGGGGCGCCTTTGCATTCGAACACTTGGCGGAGTGAGAGGGATTCGAACCCTCGATGAGGCTCTACACCCCATACTCCCTTAGCAGGGGAGCACCTTCGGCCACTCGGTCATCACTCCGGAAGCCCCGCATTATGCCCCAAAGCACAGCGCGGGACGACCGCTCAGCCGCCGATCTTGTCGGCGGTCTGGTCGAGATCGAACTCGCGGTGCAGGGCACGCACGGCGAGCTCCATGTACTTCTCGTCGATCACGACGGAGGTCTTGATCTCCGAGGTGGAGATCATCTGGATGTTGATGCCTTCGGTGCTGAGGCAGCGGAACATGCGGCTGGCCACACCCACGTGGCTGCGCATGCCGATGCCCACGATGCTGACCTTGCAGATGCGGTTGTCGCCCACCACGTCGGCGGCACCCAGCAAGGGCAGCACTTGCGCCTTGAGCAGGTCCAGCGTCTTCTGGTAGTCGTTGCGGTGCACCGTGAAGCTGAAGTCGGTCTTGCCGTCCTTGCTCAGGTTCTGGATGATGACGTCGACCTCGATGTTGGCGTCGGCCACCGCGCCCAGGATCTGCGCGGCAATGCCGGGCTTGTCGGGCACACCGAGCACCGAGACCTTGGCCTCGTCGCGGTTGAAGGCAATGCCGGATACGACGGCTTGTTCCATGGCTTCGTCTTCCTCGAAAGTGATCAGGGTGCCGGAGGCGGCTTCTTCGTTCAGATCGATGTCCCAGGGCGTGAAGCTGGAGAGCACACGCAGTGGCACGCGGTACTTGCCCGCGAACTCCACCGAGCGGATCTGCAGCACCTTGGAGCCCATGCTGGCCATCTCGAGCATTTCCTCGAAGCTCACGCGCAGCAGGCGGCGCGCCTCGGGCACCACGCGCGGGTCGGTGGTGTAGACGCCGTCGACGTCGGTGTAGATCAGGCACTCGGCGGCCTTGAGCGCCGCCGCCACGGCCACGGCCGAGGTGTCGCTGCCGCCGCGGCCCAGCGTGGTGATGTTGCCGCCCTCATCGATGCCCTGGAAGCCGGTGACGATGACGACCTTGCCGGCGGCGAGGTCGGCGCGCACACGGGCGTCGTCGATCGACTCGATGCGGGCCTTGGTGTAGGCATCGTTGGTCTTGATGGGCACCTGCCAACCGGCGTAGCTCACCGCCTCCAGGCCTTCGGCCTGCAGCGCGATCGCCAGCAGCGCGGAGGAAGCCTGCTCGCCGGTGGCGGCCAGCATGTCGAGTTCGCGGCCGTAGGCCTTGCTCTGTTTCGCGGGCGCCAGTTCCTTGGCCAGGCCGAGCAGGCGGTTGGTCTCGCCGCTCATGGCGCTGGGCACCACCACCATCTGGTTGCCGGCCTTGTGCCACTTGGCGACACGGCGGGCGACGTTGCGGATGCGCTCGGTCGACCCCATGGAGGTGCCGCCGTACTTGTGAACGATCAGGGCCATGAATTCCGGGCCATTCAAAGGGAGGGTGGGCGAAGCGCTCGCCGCTGCGGGTGCCACAGAGACCGCTTAGGCTCGGGCAAAACCGCGGGATTATACCGAGGGGGTAAACGCCAGCCGGTCGCCATCACGCACCAGGAAGCCATCGGCCACGCGCAGGCGGATGGCATGGCCGCGCGTGCGGCAGGCGTCGATCTGGTCGAGCAACTCGTGCAGCTGCGCCGCACTGGGCGCCACGCCGTGCGCGCCGCGCAACCAGCGGCGCAGCGCATTGGACTGCCGGTCGCGCGACAACGTCTGCAAAGCGGCAATCGACGGCGGCGCACCGGTGTGCGCCAGGTCCATCGCTGCCAGTTCATCGAGCAGGCGCTGGGCTTGCGCCGCATGCGCGGCCGTGCGCGACAGGGCTTCCCGGTAGCCCTCGAACGCCTCGGCCCAGGCCGGCGCCAGCACGCGGCGAATGCGGTTGCGCGTGAAGCGCAGGTCGGCATTGCTCGGGTCTTCGATGAAGGTTTCGCCGACACCGTGCAGGAAGTCGCGCAGGGCTTGCGAACGCAGCCCGAGCCAGGGCCGGCCGAAGCGAACGCCCTCGCGCTCGAAGGCCTCGGGCATGGCCGCCAGACCCGGCAGCCCTGCTCCGCGCGACAAGGCGAGCAGCACGGTCTCGGCCTGGTCATCGAGGTGCTGGGCCAGCAGCACCCACGCGGCGCCGGCGTCGCGCGCCAGGTCGGCCAGTGCAGCGTAGCGAGCGATACGGGCCGCGTCTTCCGGGCTCTGGCCCGCGGCCGCGCGCGCATCCACCCGGCTCACGCGCAGCGCGATGCCATGACGATCACAAAGGCCGCGTACCTGCGCCTCGAAGCCATCGGCCGCGGCCTGCAGGCCATGGTGCACGTGTAGCGCCAGCATGCGGTCCGGCCAGCGCGCGTGCGCGGCCAGCAGCAAGGCAGTGGAGTCGGCGCCGCCGCTGCAGGCGACGGCGATCGGCCCCTCGGGCCTCGCCGATGGGCCCCAATGACGAAGGGCCCAGTCGGCAAGCGCCTGGGCCCCGGGCCATGCCGCCGCGGCGGTGGCGTCAGCGCTTCTCGCGCGCTTCGGCCTTGGTGTCGGTGAAGCGGCC
>VFQM010002231.1_pt1 | contig 14821 bp, 8 predicted proteins | sample 3512391 | NCBI WGS metagenome assembly VFQM01 (sample SAMN10412369, study PRJNA504923) | tailings metagenome | isolation source: Replicate 1 from Balatoc abandoned mine | place: Philippines
TTGACTAGGTGGACTACAGGGACTAGTTTACCTGGAGCATTACATCTGTCGCAGGCTATAGTCACTAAGAACCGAGTGTATCTACTAGGTGGAGGTAATGGCGGTACTGTTTCTACAGTTTACACAGCACCTATTAATGCCGATGGTACTCTTGGGGCGTGGACTACAGGTACTAGTTTACCTGTAGCGTTTCGAGCTTCGCAAGCCATTGTAACTAAGAATAGGGTATATCTGCTAGGCGGATATGTCAGCCGTGATCTCACTACAGTTTACACAGCGCCTATTAATGCCGATGGTACTCTTGGGTCGTGGACTACAGGTACTAGTTTACCTCACGGTAATCACGCTTCACAAGCTATCGTTACTAAGAACAGAGTATATCTGTTAGGCGGTAATTATGCCTACACTGTTCTCACTGCCCCCATTAACTCAGACGGTACCTTGGGGGAGTGGTCTATTGAGGTAGGTCTACCAACCCCTTCTTTTTATTCACAAGCTATAGTTACTAAAAACAGAGTATATCTGTTAGGTGGGTACAATGGCAGTTATAGATCTACGGTATATACTGCTCCTATTAACGCTGATGGTACTTTGGGTACTTGGACTACAGGTACTCCTTTACCTGAAGTGTTAGGTTGGTCGCAAGCTATAGTTACTAAAAACAGAGTATATCTGTTAGGTGGATACAATGGTTCTGGAACGGTTTCTACCGTATACATTGCTCCTTTTTCTGGCGGTTTAAACGACTATTCCGCGTTTTACGATGGAACCTACTCATCACCAACTAACAGCAATAACTTCCGCTTACCAACCCTAACACCGGCAACACCAAGCACTTACGCGTATATTAAGTTCTAACTAAAACCACCAGACAACCAAAAGTTGTCTGGTGGTGACTAACCTCTCGAATACAAATTCGGTGGTCCTTACATGAACTAGGAGTATAGTAATGAAAGTGAAAATACACAGACAAGGCGGTTATAGTTCGGGTAATATTACTGAAGAACGTGGTGATCTTTACGGTTCAGTTACCTTACACCAAGATCCAGTATTAGATTTACAAGCTGTTAATGTAAATTATGTCGACCAAACTGCAACTTCTATTCCTGCTGGTCGATTTGCTACAGGTGTAATCCCTAAAGAAGCATTACCTGGGTTAACAGGAGATGTTATTAAACCAGAAGGGACCGATACGATAGCAATTGCCCCTACTGGTATACCTAATAACTCTACACATAGTAAAGTAACAATTAACAGTAAAGGACAAGTGATTGGTAGTGGGGTTCTTATCGAAACAGATATCCCTAATCTTCCTTTCGATAAACTCACAAACACACCCACAACCTTAGAAGGATACGGTGTTAGTGACGCTCTTCCTCTTACAGGTGGAGAAACGCAGGGTGTTCTTCAGGTAACCGAAGTAGGGACTGAAGATAATGCGTTAGCTAACTTAGCCTTCCTGGACTCTCAGAGTGGTGGTTCTGTTAGTTCTGGTGTAAACGTAGGTGGGGTCATCTACCGTAACTCCCCGATTACCCCAGCAGGGTTCTTAAAGTGTAATGGAGGGGAACTTAGTAAAACTACTTACGCTAACCTTTACAACGTAATAGGTGATACGTTTTCTGGGTCCACCAAGATCCTTTATGGTGGTGAGGCGGGTAAACCGTGGATGTCTCAGTATAGTTATAATACCACGCAGAATACCAGCGTTATTACCTGGCAAACAGAAACCTCTCTTCCCTTTAACGTATCTTTACACCAGATTGTAATGACTAAAAACTACGCTTACTTGTTAGGTGGCTGGGACGGTACGACTAACCTTAACACTATCTATCGAGCCAGTATTAATGACTCGGGTATTATGGGTGCTTGGACAAACCAAGGTACTCTTCCTGATAACATCGCCCAGTCTCAAGCACTGATCTTTGCGGGTACTCTCTACCTTATCGGTGGACGCAATAACTCCGGGCGCGTTAGTACGGTGTATAAGTGTGATATCAATGAAGACGGTACGCTAGGTACGTGGTCTTTACACAACAACCTACCATACGTTTTAGCGTTAACCCAGGGGATTGTTACTGGTAACCGCGTCTATTTGTTAGGAGGTGTTGACGCTACCGGTACTACTAATAAGACCCTTTATGCCGAGGTAGACGCTGAAGGCGTTATCGGTGAGTGGGTACAAGGACCTGTACTTCCCGGGAACATCAGTCACAGTCAGGCGGTACTCACTAAAAACCGTGTCTATTTGTTAGGCGGATGGAATGGTTCTGCGGTTATCTCTACGGGTATTACAGCAACTATCGACGAGAACGGAGTAATCGGTACTTGGTCGTCGATCACGTTACCCTTTGGTCTTACTTTAGGTCAAGTAGTGGTGGTGCGTAATCGTATCTACTATATCGGTACGGGTGTAGCTAGTGCGCCTATCGACGAAAACGGTATTATTGGGGCGTGGGTCACTACTAACAATACCCCGGGTACTAACACCGACTCCGCTAAACGAGGTCGTCAGATCGTAGCTACGTCTAGTCGCCTTTACTTAGTAGGCGGTGAAAGCGCTAACGGTTCAGCGGTCTTTAATAACGTATTTTCGTTTGTGTTTAGCGGTGGTAAGAACCAATACTTCTATAACCAAGTTTACACCATGTCTAGTCACTCGGGCGGTAAACCGTGGAGTCTTCAATACGGTCTCAACAACAAAACAAATAACCTCACTACTGCGTTAGTTACCGGTACTTCGTTACCAGCCGCTCGTATGGGTGGACAAGTTATTGTTACTAAAAACCGAGTCTATCTGTTAGGTGGTCACACTGGTACAACCGCTGTTAACACAATCTACACCGCACCCATTGATAGTAATGGTATTGTCGGTGAATGGACTTCTTCGGGGACCTTACCGGCTAACAGTTACAGTAGTCAGGCGGTTGTCACGAGGACACGTGTTTACTTGTTAGGCGGATGGAATGGTAGCAAGGCTTACAACAACACTTATACTGCAGCCATTAATTCCGATGGTACGTTAGGCAGTTGGACTGCCGGAACAAACTTACAGAGCGCAATGTACGTGGGACAAGCTATCGTTACTAAAAACCGAGCCTATATGGTAGGGGGTTTCTTACAAGCAGGAGCTACTTCGGCTGTTTATTCAGCACCCATTAACGCGGACGGGACATTGGGTACGTGGGCAGTTGTTGACGCTATGCCTGGTGCTCGATATTACTCGACTATATTTATGACTAATAACTATGTTTATTTGGTCGGGGGTAACGACGGAAGTTACGTGCCAACGAACAGTGTTTATCGTGCTCCGATTAACAGTGACGGCACCTTGGGGAGTTGGGTCACTTACGGTACTCTTCCTTCGACATCAGTCAACTCCCACGTAGTTGTTACCAAGACGAAAGTTTATTTGTTAGGAGGTGTGGTGTCAGGTGGTTCTTGGAGAAACGGATACACTGCTACTATTGACGATAACGGTAATCTCGGTAGTTGGGAAACACTCTCCGACCTCACAATCACCATTAAAGAAGGATCGGTATTTACAACTAACAGTAGACTTTATATAGTGGGTGGTGTTACACCAAGCGGGACGTCTGCTCAGACAGTGTATCTTCCGTTCTCAGGAGGGGTCAACGATTACATGGGTTTCTTTGACTCCTCTTACTTAACGGCTATTAACCCTAACACGTTTAAACTTCCTAATATCACCACTAAGCTTCATTTAACGGAAGCCTATATTAAATTCTAACAAGACAAGCCAGACTACCCAAGGAAGGGTGGTCTGGTCTTATTTGCGTTCAGGTATTTTGTGGTCTTCATTCTCCGGTCATAGAGGTACAGGATATGCGTTATAAGGTATTTATTCGGGGCGGTCATTATAAAACAAGTTTAGGTCCAAATGGTGGTGAGGCAACTGGGCCTATTCTGTTATCACGTGAACCTCAGGTACAACTAGAGGCGGCTACTAAACAGTATGCTGACAATAAAGTCACTAACATCGATGCTTCTGCTTATACGTCAGGAACTATTGCTGTTGAACGCCTACCGGCATTTACCGGCGATATTACTAAATCAGAAGGTAGCGCTATTATTAATATTACCAGCATAGGTGTATCCGCTGGATCATATACTAAAGCTACGGTTAATCAAAAGGGACAGGTTACTGCTGGTACTGTGCTAATAGAGTCAGATATACCTAATCTAGACTGGAGTAAGATTACTAGTGATAAGCCCACTACGTTAGTCGGGTACGGTATTACTGACGGCTTAGCTCGTACTAATCCAGTAATGACTGGAACACTGAAAGTGAACGGTACGTTTACTACTGACGAGCAGTTAGTTAACAAAGAGTTTGTGGACACTACACTTACCCCTCGTAACTTAGTAGGTGATATCGATTTTAAATTAGTGTCTACTACACCAGCCAAGTACCTTCGTTGTAACGGCGGTCAGGTTAGTAAGACAACCTACCCAGAACTGTATGCTGTAGTAGGTGAACAATACACCGCACGACACACTCCTGGTAACGGACGACCCTGGGCGCATCAGTTTGACATTAACTATACTCAGGACAATGCGGAATTAGATGCTTGGTTTGAAGTTAGTACAAAATTACCTGCTCCGTGTGCTTGGGCAGAAGTAATACTAACTCATGACCGGGTACTATTATTAGGTACCCTTAACAATGCGATTACGGAAGATCCCGTTTATTTTGAATTATCTAACAAGATTTATAGTGCAACTATTAGTTCCACCGGGACCCTGGGTCTCTTTACTGAAGTAGGTACTCTACCTAATACAGCAGGGCTTGCTGCGCACTTTACTACTAAAAACAGACTATATCGATGTGGTGGCGAACACGACTATATTAACTACACCAATAAAGTATATTATTGCGATATTAACGCCGACGGAACGTTAGGTTCGTGGATCACGGGTCCGGACCTACCTTACGATGTTACTCATTGTAAGCCTGTAGTTACTAAGGATCGTGTTTATCTTATCGGTGGCGGCAGGGAAGGGTCTAACTCCCTTAACTCGACCCAAGTGTTTACCGCGGCAATCGACCCCAACGGTATAGTCGGGAGTTGGTCTGAAGTAGCACCTATTCCGCGTGGGTTTATCGGACACAGTGTATTCACTACACGTAACCGAGTTTATCTCATTGGTGGGTACAGTCAGGTTGGAACTGGTATAGGTCTGAACGTCGAGGACAACTATTACGGTGAAGTATATACTGCACCAATCGACGCTGACGGTTTTATAGGTACCTGGTCAAAGGTAGCTGACCTTCCGGTTAAGAACTACACCGGGGCAGCTTATGTCACTAAGTATCGTGTTTATATTATCGGTAATTTAAACCATCTCGGGGGTGTGACGGGTGATTTAATCACCGCACCTATTCTAGAAGACGGCACTATTGGTACTTGGAAAGTTTACCCCGGTATGGCTCCAGCAGTTAGTGGTGGATCGGTCGTAGCTGCTCCTAACTACTTATATTATTTCGGTGGCGCAAATAATCCACCGGAAAAACCTCTCGCACCCGTTGCTAGCGATAAAATCTATCGTGTACCTATTCTTGCTAATACTCGTGACTACACTAAATATTACGACGGATCTTGGATTGTCACTAACAGCGATAGCTTCCGGTTACCCACCGTAACTCCTCCTTATAGTAACTCTTACGCGTATATTCGATACCAGCAGTAACTAATAAAGACAGACCAGAGGAAGTCCTCTGGTCTGTCTATTGTTTAATCGTCTACTTTTATAAAACTAATAATAACGTCATCAATAAGCGTATAACCGTTTGGTTCTGATTGTAATATCTTATTAAGACCAATACGGGCATTAGTATCCACGATCTCTATATATTCTTCATTAAGTTCAGTGAACTGGTCAATACTAATACCTTTAACAAACTCTTTTAGAGTGCCATATAGGTTAGTGAGTAGAACAGTCTTACTGAGTTTATTATTTTTATAAAGATAGTCTTCAATACCCGAAAGAATAGTTTCTTCGATACCCTTACGAGCATTACTGTCCTCATAAATTCGATTGGTCACATGTACCATCACTCGGAAATCCTGAGTGGATCTAATGTAACCTGTCTTTCCTTTATATCGTACTTTAACATCGTCTAGGTTTTTAGGAACTACCATATAACCTACTGTATTGTCTAACAAGATGTTTTGCATCTGCTTAGCGTTCTCTACAACCTTTTCTGTGAGGTAGGTTCTAAGAAACTTAAGGTAGTCTTTAATTAGTGAGCTAGTTGCTAGTGTTGCTTTATAATCTATAAATAGTAAATTCATATACCGAACAAGATCCCTTGTTCCGATAGGAATAGGTAGTCCGTCGTCATTATACATAATATCACCTTTACGGTATTTTAAAACAGGTTCATCACTGTCACCCGCTAACACCAAATCACCTACGTGGTGAATGACTTCATTGTTACTGTTATAAACAATAGACTCATATCGTAAAGGTACGTCTTCTTCGTAGGTCATATATTCATCTGTTCCTACACTAGTATGTACTCGTGTATACAAATGTTCTAACCAATCACCAAACTTAACGTCAAGAGACTCTAGGGTAATTACTGCTTTGTCAATCGACAAGAAACTACCGTAAATGTACTTATCGAGTTCACTGGCTTTAAATTGCAACGGAACTGAATTAGAAACATAAATTAGTTCAATAGTGCTGTTTAGCGGGATTGCTACTTGAATATAAGCTCCGTTACTGTCCTTAAAATTATTAATGTGTAAGAGATTGTTCTGATCAATATAGTAATCTGTAACAATATCAAACCGATAGACCGGGTTAGTTTCTAAGGTAGTAAAGAGTCTACCTTCTAGATAGAACATACTCTCATTACTATCCCTATAAACTAGATACGGAGTTACGTTAGTTTCGCTAAGTGATTCAAGGTACCGTTTAAGATTAGCTAATACATTTAACGTAAACCCATTTTCTGTCTTAACTAAATTGGCACTAGTCGTATTGATACCTATCCGTGTAGTCGGGTTAAACCCTTTAAAATTTACTTCCTCGATAGAAGGGTTATTTAAATCATAAGCACGCAGTGAAGTAGTATCACCGCTGGTGTCTAGTATATAATGGTAGAATAGACTCATGTACCGATGAGCGTTCACTTCCATAGTTAACTCAATATCCGACATAGCTTTTAAAGCGACATAACGATCGTAGTCGAGTAACACTAGACCATCATTGGTTAACTCAAATACTGTTCCTTCTGGAATGATAGTGATATCTGAGTTGATCCCGAATACGTTATTTTTGTTAGTGGACATATCTGTAACAGTGGTCTTGAACTCGATCAAGTCCATGTTTAACTTAGTAATAGGGTAACGACTGGGTGAGTTAGGGATATCGCATTCTAATAGGAAAATACGGTTAGTAACGATATCTACGTCACGAATAACCCGGAAGTTATTTTGTTCTCCGTTAAATTCCAGTTGGCGATTAGTGACGGGTAGCTTGCGGTCACCGATACTATTACTAATAACTGCTTCTTTAAGGTCTTCAAAACTAATGGGTCCTTTACCACCCACTACCTTATCGTTAATGTAAATTAACTTCGTAATAAGCTGCAGTGGTTCGGTGGTGTCGTTTAGTTCTTCATCCGGAAATACCGGGTTATATTCGGTTTTAAAGTCATCTATCTTATAATCACCGAAGTTAATATTAATAGGTCCTTTGGTCGTATAGGTTACAAATTTAACCTTACTACCCAGTCGACCAGAGTTAATATAGACCGGGGGAATATAGTATTCAATTTCCTTATTGAGTTGATTTACTTTTATCGCACACGTCGGGTTATATATATCATAGACCTGGTCAGTGTGTGTAACGATCATCTCTTCCCAACGGTTATTGATGAAGTGATAACAACGAAAATAATAGAAATCCCGGTCAGGGTTATAGTTAATAGTGTCTTTGAATAACTTACTCTTCTCTACAGGAATTTCAGTCATCTCTAGATCTACCTCTGGTGTGTAGATCTTAAAGTTAATGTAAGTTTCTTCCTGATTGAAGCTTGTTAATTTAAAATCAATATAGTTTGTTTTAATCGGAAACACGCTGTTGTAATCTTGGTTTTCGAACTTAACATCGATTACACCGTTTTCGGTTTGCCGTATAATGATAGCAGCCTGGAGTGTAAACACAAAGCTATCAATCGTTAGTTTAAGGTTACGAGGTAATGTTAAGATATATTCCTTTTGAACAGGATCGTACTTTGCTTTAGTTTTAAAGTCACTAAAAAGAATCTTATAGTCCACATAAGCCCAACTCGGTTCAGCGAAACGACCTAAGTAGTCTTTGTCGGACATGTGTAGATATAGGTCTTCTTCGTTATTGGCTAAACGAGGATAGCGTTTACGGTTAAGTAGCGTGAACTCTTGAATAGCATAAGCGGTATTAAGACAGTTTGTTTCTAGAAGATAGATAAAGGGGTTAGAAGGATCAACTAGCTCTACTTTACCATCTACCATATCCTGACAACGGTTAATGGTGGCGTTAAAGATACCGTTAGGGTGGTATCGGTAGACTGCTAAGTTGTTTAACTCCTGTTGAATATCTATACTCTTAGACGGTGTGATATCCGGCATGTCACTTCTCCAATGAACAATCTAAAAAGGAAGGTATTAAGTTTGTCTCAACCAAACAGAATTCGAAGGTTATTTCTTCATATTGAAGTTAGAAGCTTTCGTCCACCATTCGAACTGGTTGTTATATAGATTTATATACGGATAACATCTAAAGTTTAGGTTATTGATGCCCATCCCTGTAAGGTTACCGTCTCGATTGGCAATTAGGTAATGTGGTACCTTTACATAATCTGTATTGGGAATATAGTAAGGAACGTCACCTTCTTCCCTTGCTCTACTCTCTACACTCGCGTTACTAAGGTCATGATCTAACACCTTTCGCATATCCGGATTAAAGATAGAGACCGTTTCATTGAACGCTAGTTTAAGGTAATCCTCAAACGCGATAAACCCCATACTTCTAAACCGAATACTGATCTCGGAGTTCTTGGTGTTTAGTGGTGTATCTACGTTATAATCAAACAGCATACCTGTAGGTACGTTGACTGGGAAACTAGCACCGGTTGCTCCGATATACGTGACATACCGCTTAGTCTGATCTAATACGATACGATAGATCCGAGTATTGTAATCAATCTCGTTCTCCGTAATCATATCCAGGTACGGATTAAGGATACCTTCAAATACTAAAGACTCGTATTTAATCCAATTATAGAAGAAATAGAGAAGCGGATTACCACGTGTGTTACGGAAGGTTACATCTACGTCAAAACTCTCGTAGTGGTTAGTTACCCCGTCCACAAAGGTATGTTCTTCCCCGTACAAACCTGCTTCACTGGTGTGTGTAGGAACGGTAAGATCTGGCCAACCACTCACACTGATAATGTTATTTGTCAGCGTAGGTATAAAGGCATTATAAGGGTCTACAAAAGGGCAAGTTAGCTTAGCATTATGGTAGAGACGAGGGTCCAGCATTAGCCTAGTGTAACGCTGATAACTGCTGGCTTCACTGGTTAGTAGGTTATAAAGACCACGATAGTTACTCACATTGAGCGTAGTAAGGTTTAGCTGTGGTCTAGTGAAGAACGTAAAACCGTAACTATCCTTCGCTCTGGGTAACGGTTTACCTGTTTGATTGTAGTTAATGCCGTATAGGTCATTACCGAGACCACGGAGCATGCTACCCACCGGTAAAGCGGACATTAACTGGTCTATTGATTCATTAAAAACAATTTCGTCACTCATGTTGTTCCCTTTTAGAAGAAATGAAAACTAACTAATTAACTAAGACTTCCTTTTTAAAGGGAGTTTTTTCTTTCTCACTTAACGATACGAAATACTAATTCCTAGGATATTTTGGAACCAAACCTTCTAGAGTAAAGTAAATAAACTTCTACTCGAGAAACCTTCAACCGATTTGTGTAGGAATTATAAACATGGCAACCGGCGCGGAAATGTCACCACGTTTTTTAGAATCTATTCGAAATATTCTTGTTACATACAAAGGTACCGTAGGTAGCCCTCTTTCTATCTCCGACGTATCAAAGATCGCTCGTATCGAACCTATTACGCTTGTATCGTCTAGTTTGTCTAGTACCAAAGAACTATATAACGTACTACACGGTGTACTCAATATTTATGCTGCCTACTATCTACAGGCTGTGGGTATTCTGTCCGCTCAACTAGCTGATGTACGTATTCTTAAAATTCTTGATAAAATTAACCCTGACCGAGATGTTAAAACACTATTGACTTCTGGTTACATTGCCGCTGAGTCGTTTGTGAATTCCACACTAACCCTTAAGAACTGTAAATACGGTTTCCCTGTACCCGGTACCACAGTAGCCACAGAACACATTTTCGACGAAGATGAAGGCCTTCACCTAGGGACTTCTATTCAGCGTTTAGAAACGTTTGAGAAGCTAGGTAGCGCTGTAGGTAAGGTAGTGGAAGTTAAATTCAAGGTTCGTCCGGCTGATAGTAAATCTGTCGGTGACGAGACTACTATCCCTGTAGTGGTTAAGCTGGACACCATGATTATTCCTTCGGATGTACTGAGTACTATCCTGGTTTCTAATAAAAACGAAATCACTTTAGGTTCTCGTTTTGAACAGGCCATTCGTGGTCGTATTGGGTTTATTAAAGACTTTATTCTCTGTTCTGATCTGATTAAGACTCAAAAGAAGACGATGATCAAAGACCCTACTGGGGCTTATGCTGCTCTACTGAAACGTATCAATAACTCCCGTATCTACTCGGCACTGTCCGGTAACATCTCTCTGGCTGGTGTTTCTAGTATTGTTGTTATTTCCGACGAAGACGAGAATCTTATTCAGCGTTTCATCGGTGGTAAACTGACTAACGAACAAACTCGTGACATCGTGTTTGACAACACTTCCGCTATGATGATTGTCGTAGTGAGTGAAGCCTGGGAACGCGTGACTATTTATATCCGTGACACCTCTTCGTACAGTCAGAGTTCATTCGATGCCTTTAAAGGTTCTGCCGATAAAGGTAATAATAACATCGGTGATATTCTTAAGTCCCTCACTGCTGGTCAAGCCCCCTCGTTCTAAGGAGTAGTCATGTCTCTAAATTTGGTTGGATTTATTAAATCACTGCTTCCTAGTTTCCAGAAGTCTGACATTGAAACAGATATGGAGATTTCGCTGGAGCACGTTCCTGTAATTATCGAACACTATTCTTCATTAGGGGTAGTGATTAAAGACGCTCCTATTCAGAATAAACAATCCAAAGACCTTATTAAGACAATCTACAAAGATATCGATAAAGCTAAAGTAAAGCTCTCTCGTAATAGTAATATCGGACAAGATATTGTTACCATGATGAGTAACGTTAAAGTCAACGGTGAATACCTTCTGAAAGAGATTTCAGATAGTATCAATGACACCATTATGTCTCAAGCGCTTACCGCGTATAAGTCCAACCTTCTTCGTACCGTACCTCATTTCTACTTTATCACGCGATATGCCTTAGATCTTCTCAACTTCCTTTACATCAAGGAAATTGAACATGCTAAGTTAGAGACGGATAAAGGGTACGGTATTAACAAGAAACAAGAAGAGTTTCTGGTTAAGAATGCCTGGATGTTTAGTCGTCTTATGGCACTATACGGTAGTGACCCTGAACACTTCAAGAAACAAATGGAATCTCTTTCGGATGTTACTATTCCTAAAGACTCCGTAGAAGAGGTGGTTCAGCAGTTCTCTTCGGATCGACTGGATATCTTCAATAACCTCCCTAACGGGTTTATTGGTTCACCTATCTACTCTATTCGGTTAGTCTTTGCTCAATGGGAAGCTGACCGTTACCGTAGTCTTAAGAACAAGCGTAAGCTTCTTGAACTTCGTTTATTACACCTTAAACTTCAGAAAGAACAAGGTGTTTCTGATACTAACACAGAATCTGAGATTATCTACTTACAGCAAACTGTTACCGATATGGACTTTAAGTTAGCTAAAATTGAGGCTGATCTTGAATGAGTAAGGAAATGATTTTGGTAAGCTCGGGATTCATTATCCCGAGTAACCGTTTGTTCAGTGTGGTAACCAAGGACACAACTTACCGTAACAGTATTCTTAGTAAGAAGAACGGTACAGGTAAGGATGTTATTCTTGACGAACTCATTAAAGCTGGTACACTTAACTCTTCAGCTACCTGTAATGATCTTTATGCCGCCTACGTTCACGACAGTAGTGCTGATAACTTACTCAACCTCGTTGACACTATCGCCGAAGTGTTTAAGGGGTTATCGCTTAAAGACTTTATGATGACACAAGCTAAGAATACCTACCTATCTCCTTTGGGGTTTAAGCTGTGTATGGACTTAGCGACCGATAAACTTCACAAGACGTATCGTGAATACCTGGTATCTCCTTCGTTCTTCCGTGTAGCTAAGCCGTCCGAAATTAGTTCGGATGAAATAGCTGCCCGTATAAGTTCCGTAGAGAAACTATTTACTAACAGCTATCACTTAAACTTTCTAACGGTTATTGCTGGTATGATGGCAGATAAAGGCCCTCTGGCGGCGTTCTTCCAGTACGTACTAACAGACTCTAACCGAGGTGGTATGTATGGGTAAGCTATTTGCTTTTGAAGATGATAAAGAAAATAATAACGAGCTTATCATTGATAAGCTCTTAGAGAAAGGTAAACAAAAAGCTTCTCCTATGTCCTTGACAGCCGATCTACTTAAACAACGTGATCAGGTTAATAAGGATGTAGAAGAGCATATTGAAGAGCAAGAGGAAGAACGAGAAGAAGCGTCTGAGGAACCAGAGGAAGAAGATACTTCTGATGATTCCAAGGATGACTCCGAGTCTACGGATGAAGACAAAGAGAAAGAGTCAACCTCTGACAAAGACGATGACGCTGCTGCTGAAGACAAAGACTCTTTGAGTTCTTTAGTAGGAAGTGGTCTTAAGGAAAAGGACGAGTCCGGTAACGATAAGAAAGACGATAAAGAAGGCAGTGAAGAAACTTCTACCGAATCCTTCGTTATTCGTCCTACGCTAAGTAATCTATTTACTCCTATCAAGTTAGCCCACGAACAATACGTGGAACAACTCAGTAAGTACAATCTAGCTATGGAAGCACTTCCGACTGAACAACAACCTGTTGTTTATGTTAAGGAAGCTATTATTGAGGCTATTGGTCGCCTGACTAAAGTGGCTAATAGTTATATCGATAACACTAACAGCGGGATAGAGACTTACACTAAATCTCTACTTACTCTGAATGAACGAATTACCGTATTCTCCCAGCTTGTGGATAACGGTAAACACCAGTTTACTCATAAGCTAGTTAAGGATAAGGACTTACTCACAGCCGTTAGTTTTAAGGGTCACTCTGACCCACGGGAGACTTCACGTGCATTGCTGAAGTATCTTAATGAGTCTAACAAGGCAATTAGTGTTGCGGTTAATAACGGGTTTAACGAACTCCGTAACGCCTTTACTAGTAAAGACTTCAAGGTAGAAGGTGAAGACTTAGTCTACGCTAAACAACTACCTGGGTTCATGATGGTCAAAGTGGCTATTGTCCCTTACTCTAATTACCTAAAAACAAAAATAGAAAACTTCCACTACTACAATATCAAAGCCTTAAAGTTAGAAGATGTTTATGAGTTACCAGCTATTTCTATTACCGAAGACAAAGATATCGAATATATAGTGAAAACACTTAACGATCTGATTATCTCTGCAGGTGTCAGTATTGACACCCTTAAAGGGATTACAGAACACTTTAATTCATTTGTGAACAATCTTAAAGTCTTGTCTTACGATGTACAAAACGACAAATACAGTAACTTGACTGAGTTAGGTATAGACGGTAAAGTACAAGACTTTATTAAGTTCAAATTAGCTATGGAGGCTTCCTTCATCAATATCAACATGAGTATGAACTACATCTCGTCGATATCTAGTGTACTGGATATCTGTTTAGAACTCTCTGAATAACCTCCCGAATATATCTAGGTACGATCAATTATATGGTCGTTAGACTATCTAGATAGTATCAACTTTTCCAAGGAAATGAATCATGAGTAAGCTTTTTGCATTCGAAAACGCCGATGTTGTTGGTGATGAAGTAGAACTGGAAACCCCAGTAGAAGCCGGTGAAGTTGCCGACGCTGAGCTGGAAGTGGTAGAAGAAGTTGGTGAACTGGAATCCCAGGAAACCGCCATCGACGAAGGCACCCAAGCCGCTGATCAACTGGAAGAAGTAGAAGCTCTGGTCGAGCAAGCTGCTGAAGAAGGCGAAGGTCTTGATCCGGTAGCTGCTGAAGCTATCCGCATTGCCGTCGAAGCTATCTGCGCTCGCGTAGGCGCTAACCCGAAGTCCATGTACGCTCTGTACGCTACTGAAAACTTCCAGTCGGCTTCTAGCCGTAAAGCCAATACCCGTTTCGCTCTGGAAGGCGTTTCCGAGTTCCTGAAAGAACTGTGGGCCAAGATCAAAGCAGCTATCGCCAACCTGCTGGACAAAGCCACTGCTTTCTGGAACAAGCACTTCTCCACCCTGAACCGTACCCAGAAAGCTCTGGAATCGATGAAGGCTAAGGTAAGCGCTTCCAAAGGTCGTCCGAGTAACGAACTGATTTCTGTTCCTAGTGGTCTGGCTTCGATCTTCCCGACTAAGGGTGATCTGGGTATCGACGAAGTTAAAGCATTTGGTGCTGTTGTAGCTGCGTCTATCCTGGCTAATGGAGATATCTT
>VFQM010002232.1_pt1 | contig 14819 bp, 15 predicted proteins | sample 3512391 | NCBI WGS metagenome assembly VFQM01 (sample SAMN10412369, study PRJNA504923) | tailings metagenome | isolation source: Replicate 1 from Balatoc abandoned mine | place: Philippines
AGTTCGACCTCGACGATCTCGCCATGCAGCTCAAGCAGATGCGCAACATGGGCGGTCTGGGGATGCTGGCAGGCATGATGCCGGGCATGAAGAAGGCCAAGGCGGCGATGGCCAACTCCGGCATGGACGACAAGGTGCTGATCCACATGGAGGCGATCATCTCCTCCATGACAGCCAAGGAACGCGCCAACCCCGATCTGATGAACGCCAAGCGCAAGAAGCGCGTTGCGGCGGGCAGCGGCACGGACGTTCAGACGGTCAACAAGGTGCTGAAGATGCACCAGGAAATGTCGCGCGCGATGAAGCAGATCAAGAAGATGGGCGGCCTCAAGGGCCTTGCCGCGATGTTCGGCGGCGGCATGGGCGGACCTGGCGGACCGATGGGCGGGATGCCCGGTCTGGGCGGTCCGGGAGGTCTCCCCGGTCTCGGCGGCGGCATGGGCGGGCTCCCCGGCCTCGGCGGACCGCCCCGCAAGAAATAGTTTCGGTTCAGAAGTTCCGGTTCAAGTGTTCAATTCCATCGAAAGGTAACTCCCATGTCCATATCCATCCGGCTCTCGCGCGGCGGTGCCAAGAAGCGTCCCTATTACCGCATCGTCGTCGCCAACAGCCGTTCGCCCCGCGACGGCAAGTATCTCGAGCAGATCGGCACCTACAACCCGCTGCTCGCCAAGGATTCGGCCGACCGCGTGAAGATCACCGAAGACCGCGCCCGCTACTGGCTCGGCGTCGGCGCGCAGCCGACCGACCGCGTCGCCCGCTTCCTCGATGCCGCCGGCATCAAGGAGCGCGCCGCGCGCGTGAACCCCAAGAAGGGTGAGCCGGGCGAGAAGGCCAAGGAGCGCGCCGAAGAGCGTGCCGCCAAGATCGCCGAGGCCGAAGAAGCCGCGCGCGCCGCTGAAGAAGAAGCCAAGGCCGCTGCCGCTGCCCCGGCTGCCGAAGAAGCCCCCGCCGCTGAAGAGGCTGCCGCTGAGGAAGCCCCCGCTGCTGAAGAAGCTGCCACTGAAGAGCAGGCCGAAGGCTAAGCCATGAGCCCCAAGCCCGTCACCCTTGCCGCCATTGCCGGCGCGCACGGGGTGGCGGGCGAGGTGCGTCTGAAGCTGTTCGGCGAGGGGATCGCTACGCTGGCGAAGCAGAAGAGCTTCAATGATGGCGCGCTGACCCTCGTGAAGGTGCGCGAGGACGGCAAGGGCGGAGCGATCGCCCGCTTCGCCGAGAGCACCTCCCGCGCCGATGCCGAAAGGCTTCGCGGCACGGTGCTGAACGTCCCGCGCGATGCGCTGCCCCCGCTCGCCGAGGGCGAATTCTACCACGCCGATTTGCTGGGCCTGCCGGTTTTGACCGACGCAGGGGACACGGTCGGCAATGTGCTCGCGATCGAGAATTTCGGTGCCACCGACATCATCGAGATCGTCCGCGACCCTGCACCTCAAAAGGGGCCGAAGACCTTCATGGTCCCGATGATCCCGGTCGCAGTGCTGGGCTGGAACGAGGAGCGGCTTGTGATCGCAGCCGGTTTCGCCGAAGACTAGGGGCGTGAGCCCGCCCACCGAAGACGCCCTCTGGCAGCGCATCGCCGATCACGGCATCGGCCCGGACGACGCATCGCTCTCCTTTACCTCCCGCCTTGCGCGCGAGAACCGCTGGACCTTGGCCCACGCCGAGCGGGTCGTCGGCGAATACAAGCGTTTCTGCTATCTTGCGGTGACCTCCAATGCCGAGGTCACGCCATCGGACGCGGTCGATCAGGCCTGGCACCTTCACCTCACCTACAGCCGCGACTACTGGCAGATATTCTGCCCCGCCGTGCTGGGCGCTGACCTCCATCACGGCCCCACACGAGGCGGCCAGGCTGAACGCGCGCGCTTCTACAGCCAATATGCCGATACCCTTGCCGCCTACGAGGCGACCTTCGGCGAGGCTGCGCCGGCCGACATCTGGCCTTCCGCCGCCCGACGTTTTTCCGTCGATCCGCAGGGTGTTCGCGTTAACCTTTTCGATGTTATTGTTCTCGAACGCCGGGTCGCGCTGGCGCTGGGTCTGCTTCTCCTTGCGGGAGGCTGGCTTGCGGGAAGGATGATGTGATGGAGCTGTTCTCGTCCTGGACGGGCAGCGATTTCCTGTTGTTCTATGCAGGCTTGCTCGGGTTTGCGTGTGTTGCCGCCTGGTGGATTCCAGTCCGCTTGCGGGCGCCGGGGAGGCATGGCGCGATCGATGATCTGGAAAGCGTCGCCGTTCTCGCGGGCGGTCCCGATCGGCTTGCCGAGTCGGTGCTGGCCGATCTTTACGTGCGCGGTGCGCTGAATGTGCATGGCAAGGGACAGCTGGCGGTTGCCGATGGTGGCGTGGGCGGGAGCCCCGCAGCCAAGGCGCTGCTGGCACTTGATCCGCCGCTCACCACCCATGCCGCAAGAAAGGCGCTCGTCGTCCATGCCGAGCGGGTCGCGGCGCGGCTGCAGCGCGCCGGACTGCTGCTCCGGCCGGAGGAGCACACGCGTCTGTGCTGGCTTTCGATCACGCCCTTTGCGGCGTTGCTGCTGCTCGGTCTGTACCGCCAGCGTGCAGGAGACGCGATCGGCGAGCCGACCGGGTTTCTCGTGATCCTTCTCGCGGCGACTGTGCTTTGCGCGATCATCCGCTTCGTCAAGAGCGATCCGCGCACGCAGGCGGGGATCGCGGTAGCGAGGCAGCTTCAGGATCGCAGCACTCGTACAGCGCGCGCTCCTCGCCCTGAGGAGGCGGCAATGGCGGTGGCGCTGTTCGGCACGGCGGTGCTGGTCGGCACGCCCTGGGAACCGGTGCATGCGATGCGCCAGCAAGGCAGCGGCGATGGCGGCAGCACCGAGGGCAGCAGCGATGGCGGCAGTGACGGTGGTTCGGGCTGCGGCGGAGGCGGCTGCGGCGGTTGCGGGGGCTGATTTCCGGGCGTAAGCGGCGCCGATGACCTTCGCTGCGACCATCCTGACCCTTTATCCCGAGATGTTCCCCGGGCCGCTCGGGCATTCGATTGCGGGCCGCGCGATGGCCGAGGGCAAGTGGGCTTGCGAGACGGTGCAGATCCGCGACTTCGCCACCGACAAGCACCGCACCGTCGACGATACGCCAGCAGGCGGCGGGGCTGGCATGGTGCTCAAGTGCGATGTGCTGGCGCGGGCTCTGGACAGCGCGGCAGTGGAGGGACGTCCGATCCTCGCCATGACCCCGCGCGGGCGGCCGATCACGCAGGCGCGCATTCGTGAACTCGCAGCCGGCGGCGGCGTCGTCATCCTGTGCGGGCGGTTCGAGGGCTTCGATGAGCGCCTGTTCGAGGCCCGCCCCGCAATCGAGCAGGTCTCCCTCGCGGACATCGTGCTCTCCGGCGGCGAGATGGCGGCGCTCACCATCCTTGACGCTTGCATTCGGCTGCTTCCCGGCGTAATGGGCGCGGCCTTGAGCGGGACCGAGGAAAGCTTCGAGAAGGGGCTCCTCGAATACCCGCACTACACCCGACCTCAGGAATGGGAAGGGCGCACGATCCCCGAAGTGCTGCGATCGGGGGATCATGCGAAAATCGCGGCGTGGCGAAAGCTGCAAAGCGAGAACGACACACGGTCACGCAGGCCGGACTTGTGGGAGCGCCATGAGGGTGCTCGGGTCCAGCCTGCCTCTGGCGCGCGGCGCAAAACCAAGGAACCGGACCAGTGAACCTGATCCAGCAGATTGAAGCCGAAGAAATCGCCAAGTCCGGCAAGGACATCCCCGAATTCCGCGCAGGCGACACCGTCCGCGTCGGCGTGAAGGTGAAGGAAGGCAACCGCGAGCGTATTCAGAACTATGAAGGCGTCGTGATCGCCCGTTCGAACCGCGGCATGGGTTCGAACTTCACCGTGCGCAAGATGAGCTTCGGCGAAGGCGTCGAGCGCGTCTTCCCGCTCTACTCGCCGATCGTCGAGAGCATCACCGTGGTCCGCCGCGGCGTGGTGCGTCGCGCCAAGCTCTATTACCTGCGCGGCCGCACCGGCAAGAGCGCGCGTATCGTCGAGCGCAAGGCGACCGCGCCCAAGGCGTAAGGTTTCCAGTCAGCGAAACATGAAGGGCGGCTCCGCAAGGGGCCGCCCTTTTGCTTTGAGGCACTTGCAAACACCCCCCGTCATTGCGAGGAGCATAGCGACGAAGCAATCCAGACCCCTACGGGCTCAACCCTGGATTGCCCTGCCGCCTGTGGCGGCTCGCACTGACGAGGTGAGCTTTGGATGCGTTCGGTTCTTGCTGCGGTTGCCCTGTCCTTTTCCACCTGTCTGGCCACGCCTGTTCTGGCGGAGACGCCCGCAATGGCTGAGGCTGCGCCCACCCTCACCTTCGAGCGCGTCTTCGCCTCCCCCGGCCTCGATGGTCCCGCGCCTCGGCAGGTCAAGCTCTCGCCTGATGGACGCTTTCTCACCCTGCTCAGGAACCGGGCCGATGATCGCGACCGTTATGACCTTTGGGGTTTCGACATCGAGACCCGCGAATGGCGGATGCTGGTGGATTCGCAGAAGCTGGGAAGCGGGCGCGAACTGTCGGAAGACGAGAAGATGCAGCGCGAGCGCGCGCGTGTGGCGGGGCTGAAAGGCATCATCTCCTACCAGTGGGCAAGTGATAGTTCGGGCGTGCTGGTGCCGCTCGATGGCGATTTGTTCCTCGCCCGGCTCGATGGCACCGTGACGCGGCTGACCGATACCGAGGGGACCGAGCTCAACCCGAAGCTTTCGGCCAAGGGCGGTTTTGTCAGCTTCGTGCGCGATCGGCGGCTGTGGGTCGGTCCGGTCGGCGGCGAGGCGCAGCCCGTCACCCCGCAGGAGGCCGAGACGATCCGTTGGGGCGAGGCCGAATTCGTCGCGCAGGAGGAGATGAGCCGGCTTCAGGGCTATTGGTGGAGCCCCGACGACACGCGCATCGTTGTCCAGCGCACCGATGAAGCCAGCGTCGGCATCGTCACCCGCGCGGCGATCGGTGCGAAGGGCACCAAGGTCTTCGACCAGCGCTATCCTGCCGCCGGCACCGACAATGCGGTGGTGGAACTGTTCGTGATGGACCCGGATGGCGGCAACAAGGTGCGGGTCGATCTAGGCCTCAACATCGACGTCTACGTTGCCCGGGTCGACTGGGCGCCGGACGGTAGCGCGATCTACGTCCAGCGGCAGGACCGCGCGCAGACAAAGATCGACGTGCTGAAGGTCGATCCCGCGACGGGCGCTGCGCAGGTATGGTTCACCGAGAAGGCCGCGCGGCCGGATTACTGGATCAACCTCTCGGACAATTACCGCTTCCTCGCCGATGGCTCGCTGCTGTGGTGGTCCGAACGCGACGGTTACGGACACTTTTACCGCTATGCAGGCGGACAGTGGCAGCAGCTAACCCGCGGAACCTCGCCCGCCACCACGCTCGTCGGGGTGGACCAGGCGGCGGGCACCTTCATTTATCAGGCGACGGCCGACGTGCTGACCCAGCAGATCTACCGCGCGCGGCTGGACGGAACGGGGGAGCCGGAACTGCTCACCGATCCCGCCTTCACCAACAGCGCCAGCATGGATGGTGCGGCCCGGCTGCTCTACGTCACCCGCTCGGGCCCGAACCAGCCGCCGCAGTCCTATCTGGCGACGCCGGATGGCAGGCAGGTGGCATGGATCGAGGAAAACCGGGTCGAAGGCGATCATCCCTATGCGGTTTTTCTCGCCAGTCACGTCACCCCCGAATACGGCACGATCGCGGCCGAAGACGGGACGCCGCTGCACTGGATGATGATCAAGCCGAAGATGGAGAAGGGCAAGCGTTACCCCGTGTTCTTCAGCCATTATGGCGGCCCAGGGCCGCAGATGGTGACAAAGGGCTGGGACGGGGCGCTTGCGCAGTCGATCGTGGACATGGGCTATATCTATTTCGTCCTCGACAACCGCGGCTCGGCCAACCGCGGCGTCGATTTCGAACAGCCGCTCTACCGCGCGATGGGCGGGGCCGAAGTGCGCGACCAGAAGGCGGGCGCGCTGTGGCTCAAGAGCCTCGACTTCGTCGATCCGGCCAAGATCGCGACCTATGGCTGGTCCTATGGCGGGTTCATGACCTTGAAGATGCTCGAGGCCGATCCGGGGCTCTATGCTGCCGGCGTATCTGGCGCGCCAGTGACCCGGTGGGAGCTTTACGACACCCATTACACCGAACGCTACATGGGCGACCCGCGCGAGGTTCCCGAGGCATACGAGGCATCAGGCGCAATCGCGAATGCGACGAAAATTTCCGACCCCATGCTGCTGATCCACGGCATGGCCGACGACAACGTGGTGTTCGAAAACGCGTCTGAGCTCATCAGCGTGCTGCAGGAAAGCAACACCCCCTTCGAGATGATGCTCTACCCCGGGTATACCCACCGCGTTTCGGGCGAGAAGGTCGGCCCGCACGTGTGGAACAGCATTTTCCGTTTCCTCAAGGCCCACGGCGTGACGCCTCCATCCAAGGAATAGGTCTGCCAAACGCCGATAGCGGTTGCGCTTGGCGCACCTGTCGCTATTTCGCGCCTGCGAAGTGATAGGAGAACACCAAGTGGGTTACCGGGTGGCAGTGGTCGGCGCGACCGGCAATGTCGGACGCGAAATGATGCAGGTCTTGGCGGAACGCGAGTTTCCGTGCGACGAGGTCGCCGCGGTTGCCTCCTCGCGCTCGACCGGCACCGAAGTCGAATTCGGCGACACCGGCAAGATGCTCAAGTGCAAGAACATCGAGCATTTCGACTTCGCTGGCTGGGACATCGCCCTGTTCGCCGCAGGGTCCGGCCCGGCCAAGGAATATGCCCCCAAGGCGGCCGCTGCCGGGTGCATCGTGATCGACAATTCCTCGCTCTACCGCATGGACCCCGATGTGCCGCTGATCGTACCGGAGGTAAATCCCGATGCGATCGACGGCTACACTGCCCGCAACATCATCGCCAACCCCAACTGCTCGACCGCACAGCTGGTGGTGGCGCTGAAGCCGCTCCACGATGCCGCGACGATCAAGCGCGTGGTCGTCAGCACCTACCAGTCGGTCTCGGGCGCGGGCAAGGCGGGCATGGACGAGCTCTTCACCCAGAGCCGCGCGATCTTTGTCGGCGATCCGGTCGAGCCGCAGAAGTTCACCAAGCAGATCGCCTTCAACGTCATCCCGCATATCGACAGCTTCCTTGATGATGGTTCGACCAAGGAAGAATGGAAGATGGTGGTCGAGACCAAGAAGATCCTCGACCCCAAGATCAAGCTGACCGCGACCTGCGTGCGCGTGCCGGTGTTCGTCGGCCACTCCGAAGCGGTCAACATCGAGTTCGAGAACGAGCTCAGCGCCGAAGCCGCGATGGACATCCTGCGCGAGGCGCCCGGCGTGATGCTGATCGACAAGCGCGAGGACGGCGGATACGTCACGCCCATCGAATGCGTCGGCGACGCCGCGACCTTCGTCAGCCGCGTGCGCGAGGACCCGACGGTCGAGAACGGCCTCACCATGTGGGTGGTTTCGGACAACCTCAGGAAGGGTGCCGCGCTCAACGCGGTGCAGATCGCCGAATTGCTCGGGCGTCGGCACCTGAAGAAGGGGTGAGGATCATGCGCGGTGCCTTTCTCGCAGTCACTGGGGCGCTGGTGCTTGCAGGCTGCGATAGCGGCGAGGTGCCTAGTCCCGCCGAACGCCAGCAGGGCGAGGCGGCAACCGCCCCCGTCGCCGCCAATGCGGTCGAACTGCGCGGCGAGGGCCTGACCGCTGGTGCGGAGGCGTTCTACTTCGCTGCCGGGCAGACCGAAGTCGAAGCCGCGCTCGAAAGGGCTCTCGGCCCCGCGATGCGCAGCGGCGAAAACCCCGAATGCGGCGCTGGGCCGGTGACGTTCACCGATTATGCCGGCGGGCTGACAGCGCACTTTCAGGAGGGGCGACTTGTCGGCTGGAACTGGCATGCCCCGCAGGACGGGGATGTCCCCGCAAAGGGCATGATCGCGCTCCCCGGCGCTGTGCAACTCGGCACGGCCCGTGGGGTCGTCGAGGCCGCACCCGGTTTCGGCAAGGTGGAAGGCAGCACGCTGGGCGAGGAATTCGCTCTCGGCGGCAAGATCGGCGGCTTCATCGGCGGCGACAAGGTGGAGATGCTCTACGCCGGGACGCAGTGCTTCTTCCGGTGAGCGGGACCGAGCACTTTGTCAGCTTCGATGGCACGCAGCTTGCCGTCCATGTCGAAGGTGATGGGCGCCCCGTCATCCTGCTGCACGGGCTGTTCTCCTCCGCTCACATGAACTGGATCAAGTGGGGGCACGGCGCGCGCCTTGCCGCCGCTGGCTTCCGGGCGATCATGCTCGATTTCCGCGTCCATGGACAAAGCGCGGCACCGCACGACCCGGCCGCCTACCCTTCCGGCGTGCTGGTGCGCGACGTGGCGGCGCTGGCCGAACATATGGGAATTGAGCCCGGCGGCTTCGACCTTGTCGGCTTTTCGCTCGGCGCGCGCACCGCGATTCATGCGGTCGGACACGGCATTCTGGAGCCGCGTCGCCTGTGCATCTGCGGGATGGGGGTGGCGGGCCTCGGACAATGGCAGCGCCGCGCCGCGCATTTCAAGCGGGTGATCGACGAATTCGACACGATCCGGCCCGGCGATCCGGCCTTCACCGCTCGCACCTTCCTGAAGTCGCAAGGGGTGGACCGGGTGGCGGCGCGGCTGCTGCTCGATGCGATGGACGATTTCGACCTCGCCCGCTTGTCGGAGATCAGAATGCCCACTGCGGTGATCTGCGGGGACGAGGATCAGGACAACGGCTCCGCGCCCGATCTTGCCGCGATGCTGCCGGATGCTCGCTACATCGAGGTGCCGGGCGGGCACCTCAACAGCGTGACCAAACCGGAGCTGGGCGAGGCTATCGCAGCCTTCCTGTCGGCCTGACGCTGGCGGGTTGATTCCCGCCGTCCGCGCGTCCAAACCTCGCGTCATTGTCACACGACCGACGGGAACCCCAATCATGATATTCGCCGCCCCGCTGCTGCGCTGCGCTGCCGCCGCGCTTGCGATCGCCGTCGCCGCGCCGCTTGCCGCGCAAGAGACGGTCGCCCCGACCACCGCCCCCGCCGACTATCCCGAAACGCCGGAGGGCGCCAAGGCATGGCTCGCTGCGGTCGAGGCCGATCTGGCCGCCTTCTCCAAGACCTACAGCCACGTCTCGTGGATCAACGCGACTTATATCAACCACGACAGCGACACGCTGGCCGCGCAGTATGGTGCCGAGCTGACGGTAAAACAGGTCGCCTACGCGAACGAGGCCGCCCGCTTCGCCCGTGTCGCCGGCCTCGACGCCGAGACGACGCGCAAGCTCGACATGCTCAGGAACGGCATCTCGCTGCCCGCTCCCAATCGCCCCGGCGCTGCCGAGGAGCTGAACGAAATCGCGACGCGCCTCGGATCGGCCTATGGGCGCGGCAAGGGCACGCTGAACGGCAAGCCGATCAACGGCAGCGACATCGAGGCGGAGATGGGCAATCTCGAGCGCACGCCGGAAGAACTCAAGGAAATGTGGGCAAGCTGGCACGACAATGTCGGCGCGCCGATGCGGTCGGACTACACCCGCATGACCGCGCTCGCCAACGAGGGTGCCAAGGAGCTGGGCTTTGCCGATTTCGGCGCGATGTGGCGGTCGGGCTATGACATGCCCCCCGAACAGTTCGCCGCCGAGACCGAGCGGATGTGGCAGGAGGTGAAACCCCTCTACATGGCGCTCCACACCTATGTCCGCCGCAAGCTGAACGAGAAGTACGGCGATGCCGTGCAGCCGCGCACCGGCCCGATCCGCGCCGATCTGCTCGGCAACATGTGGGCGCAGGAATGGGGCAATATCTATCCGCTCGTCGCGCCTCCCGGGGCTGGCGATATCGGCTATGACCTTACCGACCTGATCGCGAAAAAGAGCCTTGATCCGGTCGGCATGGTGAAGGTGGGCGAGCAATTCTTCTCGTCCTTGGGCTTTGCGCCGCTTCCCGAAACTTTCTGGGAGCGCAGCCAGTTCACCAAGCCTGCCGACCGCGAAGTGGTGTGCCATGCCTCCGCCTGGGACATCGACAATGTCGATGACCTGCGCATCAAGATGTGCATCAAGACCAACGGCGATGATTTCGTGGTGATCCATCACGAGCTTGGCCACAACTATTATCAGCGGGCCTATAACAAGCAGGATTATCTCCACCTCAACGGAGCGAATGACGGGTTCCACGAGGCGATCGGCGACATGATTGCGCTGTCGATCACCCCCGAATATCTGGTGCAGATCGATATGCTCTCGCCCGAGGACGTGCCGAGCGCCGACAAGGACATCGGCCTCCTGCTGCGTCAGGCGATGGACAAGGTCGCGTTCCTGCCCTTCGGCCTTCTGCTCGACCGCTATCGCTGGGGTCTCTATGACGGCTCGATCCCCGAGGCCGCGATGAACACCGGGTGGAACGACCTGCGCCGCCAGTATCAGGGCGTGGTCCCGCCGGTTCCGCGCGATCCTGCCGGGTTCGACGCCGGCGCGAAGTATCACATCCCGGCGAATGTCTCCTACACCCGCTACTTCCTCGCCCGGCTGCTCCAGTTCCAGTTCTACAAGGCCGCCTGCGACACGGCCGGGTGGAAGGGGCCGCTCCACCGCTGCTCGTTCTACGGCAACAAGGAGGTCGGCGCGAAGCTGAACGCTATGCTGGAGATGGGCGCGTCCAAGCCCTGGCCCGACGCGCTCGAGGCTTTCACGGGCGAACGGCGGATGAGCGGCAAGGCGATGGCGGAATACTTCGCCCCGCTGAAGAAATGGCTCGACGCGCAGAACAAGGGCGAGAAAGCCGGTTGGTAGGCAGGCGCGCGCCCATGGTGGTGGGCTGGCGCGAGGTCGTCAGCCTGCCTGACCTCGGCCTTGTCGGCATTCCCGCCAAGATCGATACGGGCGCGCGCACCTCGTCGCTTCACGCCCATGTGCTCGAGGATTTTCAGCGCGATGGCGAGCTTTTCGTGCGTTTTGCGGTCGACTGGGGCGGGGTGCGCCATCACTGCGAAGCTGTCCATGTGGACGTGCGCGGCATCACCTCGTCGAACGGCGACCAGCAAACGCGGTTTGTCATAAAGACGCCGCTCTCGATCGGTAATCTCACATTCCGGGCGGAAATCAGCCTGGCGGACAGGTCCCAGATGCAGTTCCCGATGCTGATCGGGCGCACCGCGCTGCGGCGGCGGATGGTGGTGGATAGCGGTCATTCGTGGCTGCAATCGCCCGCGATGTCGCATATGGGGCGCCTCCCGCCGGCGGATCGCCGGTCTTGAAAGGGTCTTCATGAAAATCGCGATGCTGGCGCGCAACGCCGACCTCTATTCGCACAAACGCCTGAAGGAGGCCGCCGAGGCGCGGGGGCACACGCTCGACATCCTCAACACGCTGCGCTGCACGGTCCACATCGCCAGCCACCGGCCGCAGGTCTTCTACAACGGCGCGCCGATTGACGCCTATGATGCCGTTATCCCGAGGATCGGGGCCTCGATCACCAACTATGGCCTTGCAATCCTTAGGCAATTTGAGATGACCGGAATCTGGTGCCTGAACGAGAGTGTCGCCATCGGCCGCAGCCGCGACAAGCTGCGCAGCTTGCAGATCCTCGCCAAGTACGGCCTTGGCCTGCCGCTCACCGCCTATGCCAATGACCCGAAGGCCGCCGAGGAGATCATCAGGGCCGTCAAGGGCCCGCCGGTGGTGATCAAGCTGATCGAGGGCACGCAAGGCATCGGCGTGGTGCTGGCGGAAACCATGTCGAGCGCAAAGTCGGTGATCGAGGCCTTCCGTGGCGCCAACGTCAACATCCTCGTGCAGGAGTTCATCAAGGAGGCCGGCGGCACCGACATCCGCGCGCTGGTGGTCGGCGGCAAGGTCGTCGCGGCGATGCAACGCACTGGCGCGCCTGATGAATTCCGCTCCAATCTGCACCGCGGCGGCAGCGCCAGGGTCATCAAGATCACGCCGGAAGAACGCTCCACAGCGGTCCGTGCGGCCAAGCGCATGGGGCTCAACGTGTGCGGGGTCGACATGCTGCGCAGCAATCACGGGCCCGTCATCATGGAGGTCAATTCCTCCCCCGGCCTCGAAGGGATCGAGAGCGCGACGGGCAAGGATGTGGCGGGTCAGATCATCGACTTCATCGCGGCCAATGCCACGAACGGGACGACCAAGACCAAGGGCAGGGGCTGACCGACAGAATCCCGCCGCCCGGGCAATGTTTCACGTGAAACGCCGGTTCTGAAGGGGGTCTGCCAGGGGTCTGCGGGGGGTCTGACACGGGTCTGCGCGGGTCTGCGCGGGGTCTGGCAAAGCCCAGTCGTCATCCACCCCGCCGCCGCCGGCGCAGTGGCGGATCTTTGCCCCCGCCGTTCACCGGAACGGCGGCTCGTTGAACGCCCGCAGCTTCCGCGAGTGCAGCCGGTCGCCCTCGTCGCGCAGCATTGCGCAGGCGACGAGGCCGATCTGGAGGTGGGCGGCGATGGCTTCCTCGTAGAACTTGTTGGCCTGCCCGGGCAGCTTGATCTCGCCATGCAGCGGCTTGTCCGACACGCACAGCAGCGTCCCGTAGGGCACCCGGAAGCGATACCCCTGCGTGGCGATGGTCGCGCTCTCCATGTCGATGGCGATGGCGCGGCTCTGCGAGAAACGCTTGGCCGACGAGGAGTAGCGCAGCTCCCAGTTGCGATCATCGGTGGTGACGACCGTGCCGGTGCGCATCCGCTGCTTGAGGTTCGCGCCCTGCACGCCGCTCACCGCCTCGGCCGCGCTTGCCATGGCCTGCTGGACCTCGGCAATCGGCGGAATCGGCACTTCTGGCGGGAGGACCGGATCGAGCACGTGATCGTCGCGCAGGTAAGCATGAGCGAGCACGAAATCGCCGATCTTCTGGGTCGAACGCAGCCCGCCGCAGTGGCCGATCATCAGCCACGCATGCGGGCGCAGCACAGCAAGGTGATCGCAGATCGTCTTGGCGTTGGAGGGGCCGACGCCGATGTTGACCAGCGTGATCCCGCGCCCGTCGTCGCGGATCAGGTGATAGGCGGGCATCTGGTGGCGGCGCCATGCAGTATCGTTCAACTGGCCCTGCGCGTGGGGGGTCGGCTCGCGGATGTCGAGCCCGGCCGCGCCGGTCAGGGCGATATAGCCATCCTTGCCGATCTGCTGCGCACCCCAGTTCACGAATTCATCGACATAGCGGTGATAGTTGGTGAACAGGATGAAGTCCTGAAAGTCGCTGACCTCGCTGCCGGTGTAGTGCTTCAGCCGCGCCAGCGAGTAATCGGTGCGCAGGCCATCGAACAGCGAAAGCGGCATGTCGCTCATGCCGTCGATCTCGATTCCGTCGGCGAGTTCGTCGCCGATGAGGGCAAGATCGGTCGAGGGAAAATGCGCGGCGATGTCCTGCGGGGCGATGCCGACCATTGCCGCACCTGCCTCGCCGTCGAGCACATAGGGGAAGGGGATTTCCTGCCGCGAGCGGCTGACCGTGACCTCGACCTCGTATTCGGCGGCGATCAGCTGGAGCTGTTCGGTGAGATATTGTGCGAAGCGATCGGGGCGGGTGACGGTGGTGGTGTAGGTGCCGGGCGATTCTAACCGCCCGAAGGCGCGGCTGCGATCGCGCGGGGCGCCGATGCCGTTATAGCGCACGGTGATCTGCGGATAGGCATAGGAGCCATCGGCGCGCCTGGCAGGGGCGGGCAGAGTGCCGTCGCGCCCGAAGGCGATCACGTCATCGCGCAAGGCGCGCACCGCGTCGTCGTAATGCTGCTGAAGCTGGGCGAGGATGGCGGGAATGTCGATCATGGCAGTTGTCTCTGCTCCTTTGTTGTTATCGTTGTGTTGCAGCACCTTTGCGCTTGGCGACGCTGTTTACAAGAAGGGCGCGAAGATCGAGGTGATCTTCGCGCCCTTGCTGTGTTTCGGGCCGGTGAGGGCCGGATGGCTTACGCGTCGTCGCCGCCGTCGAGCAGTTCGGCGGGGATTTCACCCGGCTCGAGGCTGGTGTCGATGCGGGTCGCTTCGGCCTGTTCCTCGATTTCGCGCTGTTCGTCGTCGAACATCGCCTTCAGCACGTCGACGCCTTCGCTCTGCAGCTTGGCTTCGTCGTCCGAACGGGCGACGTTGGCCTTCACGGTCACGCGCACTTCGGGGTGCAGGGCCACGGTCACGTCGTGCATGCCGATGGTCTTGATCGGTGCAGCCAGGATGACCATGCGCTTGTCCACGACATGGCCCTGATCGGCGAGGCCCGCCACGATGTCGCGCACGCTGACCGAACCGTACAGCTGGCCGGCGTTCGAAGCAGCGCGGATCAGCACCACCTCTGCGCCTGCAACCTTTTCACCCTGCGCTTCGGCATCGGTGCGGCGGGCGGCGTTTTCGGCCACCAGACGATCGCGATTGGCTTCGAAGACCTTGCGGTTGGCTTCGTTGGCGCGAAGGGCCTTCTTCTGCGGCAGCAGGAAGTTGCGCGCATAGCCGTCCTTCACGGTGACGACGTCACCGATCGAGCCGAGCTTCTCGATGCGCTCAAGGAGAATGATGTTCATGTGTCCTTCTCCTCTTACTTCACGATGAAGGGCAGCAGGCCGATCTGGCGCGCGCGCTTGATCGCCTGGGCCAGTTCACGCTGCTTCTTCGCCGAGACGGCGGTGATGCGCGAAGGCACGATCTTGCCACGCTCGGACATGAAGCCCTGCAGCAGGCGCACGTCCTTGTAATCGATCTTGGGGGCGTCCTTGGCCGCGAACGGGCAGGACTTGCGGCGGCGGAAAAACGGGCGGG
>VFQM010002233.1_pt1 | contig 14808 bp, 14 predicted proteins | sample 3512391 | NCBI WGS metagenome assembly VFQM01 (sample SAMN10412369, study PRJNA504923) | tailings metagenome | isolation source: Replicate 1 from Balatoc abandoned mine | place: Philippines
CGACTGGCAGGAGATTGCCGTCTACGTGGTCCTGCCCGAAGGGGCTTTCCGTTACGAGGCCCGGGACCACCGGCTGGCGCTGGTCAAGGCCGAAGACCTGCGCGCCCACACCGGCCTGCAGTCCTTTGCAGCCACGGCGCCGCTGAACCTGGTCTACGTGGCCGATTTCGCCGCGATGCACGACACGCGCCCCGACGAACGACCCTTTCTGGCGGGTGCGGACGCTGCCTGCATCGCACAGAACGTGTATCTCCATTGCGCCGCGCACGGCCTGGGTACCGTGGTGCGCGCGCTCATCGACCGCCGTCAGCTGGCCCAGTCCCTGGGGCTCAAGCCGACCGAGCGGATCGCGCTGGCGCAATCGGTGGGGCTGCCGGTCCTTCCCCTGGCCTGACGCCACCCTACGGCGGCGGCAACGCGCGCATCACCGGCACGTAGAGCGACATCGGCCCGCGCACCACGAGCAGGGCCACGGTATCGGTGGAGAGGCCTGCCAGCGCGGCATCGAACTCGGCGGGCGTGGCCACGGGTGTGGCGTTCACGGCGACGATGCGGTCGCCCGGCTCCAGTCCGGCCAGCAAGCCCGCGCCGCCCGCGCTCTGCACGTACAGACCGGGCTGCAGTGTCGATGTCCGCTCGGGCGCTGCGAGCTGGAGTCCCAGTCGATGGGGCAAGGCAGCGGTGCCGGCAGGCCGGCCCACGTCGGCGCCGGTGGGGAGCACGCGCAGACGCACGCGAAGCGTCTCGCGCCGCCCCGCGCGCCAGACCACCACGCTCGGCGTGGCCCCGGGGGGCAGTGCGGCCACCGCATCGTCGAGCTCGTCGCTGGAAGCCACCGTGCGGCCATCGATGGCCAGCACCACGTCGCCACGCCGCAGCCCGGCGCCGGGTGCGGCGCCGGCTTCATCGGAAGACACCAGAACACCGCCGGGCTGCGGCAGACCAAAGGCACGGGCAAGTGCGGGCGAGAGCGGCTGCGTCGATTTTTCGATGGCCGACGGCGGCCGCGTGGCGGCCTGCCGCAGGCGCTCGGCAACCTGCAGTGCACGGTCGATGGGCACCGCAAACGAGATGCCGAGGTAGAAGCCCGCCGAGGAAAAGATCATGGTGTTGAGGCCGACCACCTCGCCGTCGGCGTTGAACAGCGGGCCACCCGAGCTGCCGGGGTTGAGCGTCACGTTCATCTGGATCTGCGGCACCCCGCCATAGCCCGGCAAGACGCGTGGCTCGGCACTCACCACGCCCACCGTCAGGGTTTGCTCGAAGCCGAACGGCGCGCCGAGCGCGCCGACCCAATGGCCGGCACACACGCGCGCGGTGCGCGCGAGGGGTGCCACCGGCAGGCCTTCGGCCGCCACCTTCAGCAAGGCCACATCGGCGCGCCGGTCAATGCCGACCGTGCGCGCCGGCAACCATCGGCCGTCGCTCAGCACCGCCCATACCTCGCGCCGCTGGATCACCGCGTGCGCGCTGGTGAGAATGAAGCCGTCAGCCGAAAGCACGAAACCCGAAGCGGTGACCCGTTCGGCCAGCGCCGGCCCGTCCTCCTGCGGCTCGCCAGGCACCGGGCCGTCGGACATCGGAAACACATGCTCGGCGTCACCAGGCGTCGAATCGCCCCACTCGCGAACCGTCAGCAAGTGCACCAGCGAAGGCCGGTTGCGCGCGACCGCCTGCACGAAGTCCGGCGGTGTGGCGTCCGTGCGGCCAGGGCAAGCGGGCGCGGGCTGCGCGAGCACCAAGGGGGTGCAAGCCACCCACGCGGGGACGATCAGGGCAATACGGCAGGAACGCGCCCACAAGTGCTTCTTCATGGTTCGGCAAGCGTAGGGGCCTGGTGGTGGTCGCGCCTTGATGACGATCAAGTGCGGCACAGCGGGGCCACACGCGCGGCTCAGGCGCGCCGCACGCACTTGTCGTAGAGGTGCGGCGCGCGTCCCAGTGGGTCGTAGCGCGCCTTCAGCCGTGCGTAGTGCGCCATGCCGTACGTGCGATCAAAGACCTCGCGCTCGAAGAAGCTGTCGGAGTACAGCGACTTGATGCCGCCCAGGCGCAGCACCGCGTCTTCCACGCGGCGGTTGAGGTGGTTGGGCGCCCGGCTTGCGGGCACCGTCACCACATCCCAGAAACCGAAGTTGACGTTCAGCCCGGCAGGCAGCGGGTATAGCGGAAAGCGCGGTGGATCGCTCCCGCGCACCGGGCAGACCCAGACCGGCCAGATGCCGATTTCGCTGCGCAGGAAATCGAGGAAGACGAGCGCTTGCGCGATCGGGATATCCACGTCCTGCACCACGCTTTCGTGGTGGCGGTGCAGCAAGGCATCCAGCCGCTGCGTGGCCCGCCAGCGCGCGTTCCAGCGCATCCAGCGCGTGTAGGTGCGCGATTTGAGGTAGCGGGCCCCAAGCAGGCGGCGCAGCCAGCGGTGCTGCAGGCCAAAGCGGCGCGAGCACCAGAACCAGTCGGTGTCCCAGCGCCACAGGTAACCCGCGGTGGTGAGCGTGTCGTCGGCTCGGCGGCGCAGCGACTCGTGGTAGATGTCGAGCCCCGTGTAGTCGCTCGTGCGCGCGGCCGCTGGCACGAAACGCCCCACGCTGAGCACCTGTTCGTGCGGACCGAACAGCACGCCGTCGACGAAGTCGGGCGCATCGGTCCGTGCGCCGTTCCCGCACTCACGCGCCATCGCGTCGAAGAAGGCGCGTGGGTCGCTGAAGCGGTGGTGCTGCACGTGCACGAAGGGCCGCGTGGGCCGGGTGCGCAGGCGCACGGCAAGTGCGTACCCGAGCGTGCCGTAGGCATTGGGGAATCCGTGGAAGAGGTCGGCGTGCTCGTTGTCGGCCGTGCAACGCACGATCTCGCCGTGCGGCAGCAGCACCTCCAGTGCGCTCATGGTCTCGTGCACCAGGCCGTGACGAAACGACGTCGCTTCGATGCCGACGCCAGCGACAGCGCCCCCCACGGTGATGGTCTTGAGCTGCGGCACCACCGCCGGCATCACGCCGCGCGGCAGCGTGAAGGCCACCAGGTCCTCGTAGGTGGTCAGGCCCTCGGCCTCCACCCAGCCGGCCGCGGTGTCGATGCCAATCACCTGATTCAGCGCGTGCAGGTCAATGCGCTGGCGTGCCGTTCGCTCGCGGTGGCGGAACAGGTTGGAGGTGGTCTTGGCCAGCGCCAGCGGTGCGTGGCCGGCACCGTGCTGCAGAGCTTCGGCCGCAGCGCGTGCGCGGGCCGCATGCGCGGCGCGCAACGGGGCTTCATCGAGTCGCAGGGGCGCCGGCGACATGCACGTGGTCCCGTGTCATGGGGTAGGAACGCTGCGTCGCGTTGCCCTTGCTGAACAGCACCTGGAACAGGTGTGTGCAACCCACGGGCGAACGGAACAGTTCGGCGCAGCCCACGAGATAGACCGTCCAGATGCGGCGGAATCGCTCGTCGAAGCGCACCGGATCCAGCGCCTGGATGACGGGCCAGCGCTCGGCGAAACGCTGCGCCCAGGCGTCCAGCGTGAGCGCGTAGTGGCGGCGCAGGTTCTCCACGTCGAGCACCTCCAGACCGCAGCGCTCCATGGCCTGCAAGGCGTCGCTGAGTGCCGGAATCCAGCCGCCGGGAAAGACGTGCTTGCGGATGAAGGGCTCCGTCTCTCGCGGTCCGATGTGACCGATGAAATGCAGCATGCCGATGCCGCCGGCATGCAGGCAATCGGCGTGCGCCTGGATGACCTCGTCGAGCTGATCACGCCCGGCGTGTTCGAGCACACCGATCGAGACCACCTTGTCGAAGCGCTCGCCGACGTCGCGAAAATCGGCCTCGCGCACCGTGAGCGTCTCGGCCAGCCCTCGCTGCGCGAGTTCCGCGCGCAGCCATTGCACCTGGCCCGTGGCGGTGTTGATGCCGGTGCCGACGGCACCGGTGGTCTCCCACGCGCGCAGCATGAAGCCGCCAAAGCCGCAGCCGATATCGACGAAACGCTCGCCACGCGCGAGCCGCAGCTTGCGGCAGACGTGATCGATCTTGTCGCGCTGTGCCTGCTCCAGCGAGGTGGTGCCGCCACGCCAGTAGGCGCAGGTGTACATCTTCAGGGGGTCGTCGAGCCATAGGCGATAGAACGGCTCGCCGAGGTCGTAGTGCGCACAGGCATTGCGCTTGGCCTGCGCACGGTCGCGGTTGCTCTGGCTGCGTTCGAGCAGGCGGTTCTCCACCCCATTGACGAGCGAGGCCTGCAGGTCAAAGCCGGCGCGCAAGGCCGCAGCGATGGCGGTGCCGAGGTCACCCACGATATCGACATGGCCGTCGAACCAGGCCTCAAGCAAGCCCATGTGGCCGCGCAGCAGCGTGGCCGCGAGCGCGCCCTCGGTGTGGAACTGCAGGCCGAACGCCGGTGGGCCCTCGCCGCCCGCCAATCGGCCGCCCCCAGGCAGCGTGACGTCGAAGGCCAGGCCAGCGCGCCGTGCCAGTTCGGCAAGCACGGCCGCGGCGGGGGTCATGCCTGCACCGCTGCCAGCGCTTCGCGCACGCGCTGCTCCAGCTCGGCCTCGCCGACATGGCTCAGATCGAGCGGCACGCTGGCCTTGAGCAGACGCTGCGTGCCCTCACCCAGCGCCTCGCGCAGCGTGCCGAGAAAGGGGTTGCCGGCGAACACCACCAGCGATCCATAGGCGTTGCTGCGCGCGCCCTCTTCCAGCCGCTCGGCAAGCTCGTGCGCAAAGCGCTGTTGCTCCTTGCGGTGCGCGTCGCTGCGCGGCTCGTAGGCCGTGGCACCGAAGCCGCGGTCGGCGCGTTCGCGGCCAGCCCGGTCGTCGCCGAGCTCACCGCTCTTGAGGCGTGCCTCGGGGTGCACGAAGGCGGCGATCTGCACCATGGGCAGGCCGCGCTCGCGCTGCAGCAGCCGTGCGTGCGCAGCACAGGCCACGAGAAACCATTCAACAGCAGCCATGTCCGTCTCCCGGTGGCGCGAAGCACCACTCGGGTTGCACGATAGGCGGGCATGGCGGGGCACACATTGACACATCGCAAGTTCCGCCCGTGCGGCGCGGCGCACAGTGGCGCACATGTGAGGTGGTTGAACAGGAGCGCAGCGCCATGGCCCCATTCCAGCGAATCCTTGTGCCGGTGGACGGCAGCGAGACATCCACGAAGGCGCTCGATGCCGCGATCGGCCTGGCCCGCGCCATGGATGGGCAGGTCCGCGTGCTGCACGCCGTCGACGAGCTGATGTACCTGACCGGCTACGAGTACAGCGGCGAACTGTTGGCGGCCGCGCGCGAGGCCGCCAGGCAAGTGTTGGACGACGCGCAAGCGCGAACCAAGGCCGCCGGCGTGGCCTGTGATGCACAACTCATCGACGATCTCGGCCCGCGCCTGGGCGATTCGGTCGCGCGCGCGGCCCGCGAATGGAAGGCCGATCTGATCGTGCTCGGTACGCACGGCCGGCGAGGCTTGAATCGCCTGCTGCTGGGCAGTGGCGCAGAGCAGGTGATCCGGCTGGCGCCCGTGCCGGTGATGGTGGTTCGGCCGGACGACACACCGTGACGCGGCGCGCGGCCGCTCTTGTTGCGCACAACCGGATGGCACGCCGTTGAAAACCCGGACCCTCGGTGAGGTCTCGTGTTGTTTTCAGGGTTAACCCTTACAAATGTAATCAGACGGTTATCTGCAGCGCATGGGATCACTGGGGTCGGCCCGCACGGTGCGGGCGGCGCGAGCCCTCCAGAAGGGGGCTCGGGAACCCCATAACGGAGTAACCATTCCACGCAAAAGAGCCTGATTGCTCTGGCCGCCCTGGCCACCCTCAGCGGCGCCGCCCTGGCGCAATCCAGCGTCACGATCTACGGCCGCCTCGACGCCTCCGTCGGCGCCAACAAGGCGGGCGCTCCCGGCACCGCCCGCAGCGTTTCGCAGCTCGAGAGCGGCCTGCTGACCACCAGCCGCCTGGGCTTTCGCGGTACCGAGGACCTGGGTGGTGGCATGAGCGCCATCTTCCAGCTCGAAGGCGCACTGAACGTGGACAACGGCACCGCCAACGGTTTCCGCTTTGACCGCGTGTCCATCGTTGGCCTGCAGGCCGGCTTCGGTACCGTCAAGCTGGGCCGCCACGACACGTCGTTCGACGACATCCGCGACATCACGGTCAGCAGCGCGCTGTGGGACTCGGAGTTCTCGCCGACCAAGATCGCTTACGCGAACGGCGGTGCCGCCATCGGCGGCGTGGCCGTCGGCCACGCGGCGGACTATTCGTCGCGCGCTGACAACCAGATCCGCTACGAATCGCCGAACTTCGGCGGCTTCACCGCCGGCGTGAGCTACGGTCTGGACGAGCAGGCCGCCCCGATCAAGCGCGACGTGACTGCCTTCAACCTGCGCTACCGCGCGGGTGGCCTGGACGCCGGCCCGGGTTACCAGGAACAGGACAACGAGGTCGCCGCCAGCAAGCGTGAGTACACCACCCTGGCCGCCGCCTACAACTTCGGCGCCTTCCGCGTCTCGGGCGGCTACAACATGGCCGAGCAGGGCGCGATCGAGTCCGACGGCTTCGTGATCGGTGCCAACATGCCCATGGGTCCGTGGGACTTCTCGGTGGCCTATGCTTACAACAAGTCCGAGAACGCCGGCGTGGATTCGGCCAAGTCCAAGGGCCTGTCGCTGGGCGCGACCTACAGCATGTCCAAGCGCACCCGCCTGTACGCGGCCTACCTGACCGGCGATGCCGAGAACGGTGCCGGTACCGAGATCGCCGAGCGTCGCCTGTACGCCGTGGGCGTGCGCCACGACTTCTGATGACAGCGCTTCGGCGCTGAAACGCCGCAGGGGCCTCGCGGCCCCTGCTTCTCCAAGGTTTTGACAGCCATCGCTCCTGACCGGGCGGTGGCTTTTTTCATGCAACCTCAGGCGGCCATGCCGGGGTTGCCCGCCATGCCCACGATGGTCGGGGTGTTGATCTTCACGCCCTTGATGACCTTCTTGCTGCGCAGGTGCGCGGCCACCACGTCCCACACCGGTTCGCCCTGCACGTTTTCCTGCACCGAGGCCCAGCCAGCGACCTTGTACTTCTTGTCCGCTTCGATGGGTTTTCCCTTGAGCGTCATGTTCTGGATGCGCGAGCCCATGCGCTCGTTGGGCGCGATGCTGTAGCCCATGCCACCCACGCGCACCATGTCCCCGCCCTGCTGGTAGTACGGGTCGGGGTTGAAGATGTTGTCGGCCACGTCTTCCAGAATCTCCTTGATCTGCGCGCCGGTGAATTCGTTGAGCGTGGTCGCCGGGTAGGTGATGGCAGTCTGGTCCATCAGGTGTTCCATGGTGATGGTGTCGCCCGGCAGCAGCGAGGTGCCCCAGCGCACGCCCGGTGAGAACGACAGGTCCGCCCCCTTGACCTCCATCAGCGCCTCACAGATGACCTGGTCCCACGAGCCATTGAAGTTGCCGCGGCGGTAGAGCAGATCTTCGGTGACGGCGAGCTTTTCCTCCAGCTTCGCCTTGTAGGGCGCACGCACGCCGTCGATGAAGGCTTGCATGTCGGCATCGGGCGCCAGCAGGTTGGCAAAAATGGGCATCAGCTTGTAGCGGTAGCCCTGCACCTTGCCGCCGCGCACGTCGAAGTCGAGCACGCCAAGGAATTTGGTGTTGGAGCCGGCGTTGGTCACCAGCGTCTGGCCGCCGGGGTTCTTCACCACGGTGGGTGCGGGCATGCCGTCGTGCGTGTGGCCGCCCAGAATGGCGTCGATGCCGCGCACGCGCGAGGCGAGCTTCAGGTCCACGTCCATGCCGTTGTGCGAGAGCAGCACCACCACCTGGGCGCCCTTGCCGCGCACCTCGTCCACCATCTTCTGCAGGTGGTCCTCCTGGATGCCGAAGGTCCAGTCGGCCACCATGTAGCGCGGGTTGGCGATCGGTGTGTACGGAAAGGCCTGACCGATCACGGCCACCTGCACCCCGTTCTGCTCGCGCAGCGTGTACGGCTTGAACACCAGGTCCTCGAAGTCGGTGGTCTTGATGTTTTGCGCCAGAAACTCGATGTGGCCCTTGAGGTCCTTCTCGACGATCTCCTGCACACGCTTCGCGCCGAAGGTGTGTTCCCAGTGCGAGGTCATGATGTTCACGCCCAGGCGCTTGCACGCGTCCACCATGTCCTGCGCATTGGTCCAGAGCGAGGTGGCCGAACCTTGCCAGGTGTCGCCGCCGTCGAGCAGCCAGGCCTGCGGGCGGCTGGCACGCAACTGCTTCACCAGGGTGGCCAGGTGCGCAAAGCCGCCAACCTTGCCATACGTCTTCGCGGCCTGCGAAAAGTCGAGGTAGCTGAAAGCGTGCGCCTGCGCCGTGCCGGGGCGGATCTTGAAGTGCTTGAGCAGCGCCTCGCCCACCAGGTGCGGCGCCTTGCCACGCGCCTCGGCAACGCCCAGGTTCACGCTGGGCTCGCGGAAATGCACCGGGGTGAGTTGCGCATGGCAGTCGGTGAAGTGCAGGAAGCTCACGTTGCCGAAGGCCGGCACGTGGTACAGGCGCTCGCCGGCGCCGGGCGCAGCGGCAAGCGCGTCGCGGTGGTCCAGCGCCATGCCGGCGGCACTGGCCGCGGCCAGCATCTGCAGAAAGTCACGTCGGCTCAGGCTCATGAGGCACTCTCTTCAAGAAGCAAACACTGATATTCAGAAACGCAAAAAAGCCCGGGCGACCTTGCCGGTCGCCCGGGCCGGTGCGATCACTTGTTCACGGGCGAGTTCGGATCGAGCAGCAGTGCCATCACGTGTTTCATCTGCTGCTCGGTGAGGATGCCCTTGTGGCCGGCGCGCGGCATCTGCGAGCAGGCGTTGTAGGCGCGCGCGTTGTACAGCTTGCCCCAGGTGTACTCGACGATCGCCTTGGAGGCCGCGGCGTTCGGGTCGGTCACGCCACGCAACTTGCCGTAGTTGTAGAGGCTCGGGCCGAGCGTGCCGAAGGAGATCTCTTCCTTGCTGATCTGGTGGCAGTTGTAGCAATTGCCGCCGTTGGCTGCGCTGGCCTGGTCGCTCCAGGTGAGGCCACGGCCGCTTTGGGCAATGGTCTCGCCCTGCTTCCAGTCACCGAGAAACTTCCCGTCCGACGGCCACTTCACCGTCTTGAGGTTGGCTTCTTCGATGGCTTTGGCAAGTTTTTCGTCAAGCGGCTTGCCCGTCACGTCGGCTTGCAGGCAGGCAGCATTGGCCTGGTCCTGTTCGAGGCGATCGAGCGTGGCGATGCCGCGCGCCTGGAACGAGTTCTTCATCATGTCGGCGCTGGCCTTGTCAACCTCGGCAGGCGACGGCGGCAGCGAGCAGGCAGCAAGCAGTGCGGCCAGCGGCAAAAGCGCGAGAACGGTCTTCTTTTGCATCGTGTGTCTCCTCTTCAGCGCTTGATCGTGGGAACGGCGGATTCGGCGCTCTTGGCGTTCACGCCCATGTAGACGCTGAGCGCGATGGTGGCGTCGCTGCCGAACTTGGGCTCTGGCCAGCGCATCTGGCGGAAGCAGTCGTTCAGGCGCAACTGCATGCCCCACATCTGGGCGTTGGAGACGCGATAGGCCGGCCAGGCCGCAAAGCCAATGCCATCGCCGGGGTTCTTCGTGAGGTTGGGCAGGTCCTGCAGGCGGATGCGTTTGTTGTCCTCGCCGTGGCAAGACGCGCAGGAAAAATCGTGCGTGCCGCCGCGCGTGAAGAACAGGCGTTTGCCGGTCTCGTACATGAGTTTTTCCTGCGCGTGCGACTGCGGCAGGTTCATCTTCATGCCCTTGGAGGCCGTGGCCACGTAGGTGGCCAGCGCGGTCACGTTGGCCATCTCGCCGCGGCCGAAGGCGGTCTTGCGAACGTCTTCACCCTTGAAGCCCTGCAACGTCTCCATGCAGGTGACGATGCGGTCCTCGAGGTCCTGCACGCGGTTGGTGTCCTTGAAGAAGCGCGGCAGCTCGACAAACGCACCCTTGATCACGCCGGGGCCCTTGCCCAGATCGCACTGCTCCAGCGAGGCGTTCTTCGGCCCGCGCTTTTGCTTCCACAACTCCTCGCCCTTCATCTCGAAGAGCTCGGCCGGGTTGCCGTCCTGCAGCATCTCGCGGTACTTGGCGATGCCTTCGGCCGCGGACGGCTGCGCGTGCGCGGCGGATGCGGCCAGCAGACCGGCAAGCGTGAGAACCACGCGGGTAGCGGTGCGATTCATGGGTGTCTCCTCGATGTTGTTGTCGGCAAGCGGGAAATCAGGCGATGGTCGCCTCGTCGGTGCGCGCGTCGTTCTTGTTGTCGCTCCATTTCACGACCACCTTGTCGCCCTTGGCGCCGCCCTTGAACTTGAAGGACAGGAACGGGTTCTGGGCCACGGCACCGGTGAACTGCGCCTGCAGCACGACCTTGCCGTTGTGCGTGCACTCGACATCGCGGATGAAGTGACCAGGGATGAGGTTGCCCGCGCTGTCGCGGCGGGTGCCGGGTTCCATGACGTGCGACATGAGCACGCGGACAGTGGTTTCGCCGTCGGCAACGGCGGCGCGGATGCGCATCGGATCAGCCATTTGGGACTCCTGTGTACGTGGGTTCTGATGAAGGGTGCGCGCGCTCAGCCGCCGCAGCCGCCCAGAGTGACCTTGGTTTCCTTGGTGGCCGAGTAGAGCTTGCCGTCGGCCTTGACCACGGCGATCACGTTGGAGCTCTGGCCCATCTTCAGTCGGGTGGAGACTTCGGGCACCGTGCCGGCGGGAATGGTGAAACCGGCCGCGAGCGGCATCGGATTCTTCTCGACGACGAGGAAGATCTCGGTGGTGTTGGGCAGCTTGCTCGAGGCACCGATGGGCACCACGGCGCCGTTTTCGGCGATGTCGGGAGCGATCACGGTGACCTGATCGCTGTTGGCGGGCGTGCCGCCCAGCGCCTTGAGTGCATCGGCCAGGGTCTTCACTTCGAAGCTGGCGCGGTCGAGCGCGGCGTGGGCCTGACTCTGGGTGATGATGCCCATGGCGACCAGGCTGGCGAATGCGCCGGTGGTCTTCAGGGCGTCTCGGCGGGTGTGGTTCATTGTTGAACTCCTGTGCGAAAGCAATGCGGTCGTGCAGTGCGGTTGTCGGGTCAGTGGTCGAGTGTAGCGAGCGGGTCGGCACGCGGCCGCTCACGGGTCTTGTGACAAGCGTGCGGGGAATGCGGTGGTGGGATCGTGCGTAGCTTGCAACCTCCGGCGGCCAATGGTCAGGGTGAAAACCACTAGATGCGAATATTCGGAATTCACTTCGGGCCAGCCGCGATCCAGCGGGCAATGGCCTGGGCGTCGGCGTCCTTGAGCTGCGGCTGAGGTGGCATGGGCACGGCGCCGAACACACCGCTGCCACCGGCCTTGATCTTGGTCGCGAGATAAGCCTCGAGATCGGCGCGCCCCTTGTGCTTCGCGAGGATCTCGGTGAAGCCGGGGCCGACGATCCGGTTGCTCACGCCATGGCAGGCGGTACAGCTGTTGCTGGTCAGCAGCGCCTTCACGTCGGGGCCGTCAGTGGCTGCCTTGGTTGCCGCGGGCGCCGCCGCCACCACCACCGGAGCGGGCGCTGGCCCGCTGCCCACCGGGGCGCTGCGCGGCGGCTTGGTGGTGTCGGCGCCGCGCACCGGGCCCACCACGCGGTTCTGCTCTAGCACGTTGCCGTGCGCATCGCGCGCGAAATCAGGCAGGGAGGAGCGCACCTTCGCCTCGGTCGGGCAGTCCTTCATGCAGGCGGTGTTGCTCACATCGCCCTTGCCCGAGACCTTCCACAGCGGTTCGTGGAACACCATGCCGTTGCGGTTGGGCATGCGTTGCTGCACCTCGGCGATGTTGCGGTCCGACAACGTGAAATCAGCCGGCACGATCTCGGCGAGGTTGAGCATGTACGCCAGCACACCATAGACCTCGTCGGTCTTGAGCGACTTGGGCGCATTCCAGGGCATGGCGCGGTTGATGTAATCCCACAGCGTGGAGACGGTGGCCGCCTTCATGAAGGTGGTGCGCTGCGGGTAGTTGTTGCCCGGTTCGAGGTTCTTCACCCGGCCGCGTGCGATGTCGGCCGCGGTGGTGCCGCCCACGATGGGCGTGAACACCTCGTTCGATTCGCCGAACACGCCGTGGCAGGAAGCGCACTGCGCCTCCCACACCTGCTGGCCCATGGCCACGCTGCCGGCGCCTTTGGGCAGGCCCTTGAAGTCGGGACGCACGTCGATGTCCCAGGCCTTGATCTCGGCGGGTGTGGCCTCACGGCCGATGGACTGCCACGGCTTGTCCTGGGCGAAGACGGTGCTGGCCAGAAGCGCCAGCGAAAGCATCACAAGAGATCGCATCGCGGCCACCATCAGTACACCTGCACGTTGAACACTTCGCCACTCTCGGCCACGCGCCACGACTGGATCGCGTTCTGGTGGTAGATCGAACGCGTGCCGCGCACCGCGCGCAGCTGGTTGATCTTGGGCTGCACATAGCCCGTGCTGTCGATGGCGCGGCTTTGCAGGATCGCGGGCTTGCCGTCCCACACCCAGTCGATGTTGAAGCGCGTGAGCGCCTTGTCGAGCACGGGGCCTTCCAGACGCGCGGTGCGCCAGTTGCGCCCGCCGTCGAAGCTCACATCCACGCGCTTGATCGAGCCACGGCCCGACCACGCCAGGCCGCTCACGTTGTAGTAGCCCTTGTCGAGCAGCAGCTGCCCGCCCGAAGGCGTGGTGATCACGCTCTTGCATTCCTGGATGCCGGTGTACTGGCGATGCGTGCCGTCGGGCATGAGGTCGATGTAGTGGATCGACTCGTCCTTCGTGGCCCACTTCTGGTCGCCCACCTCGAGGCGGCGCAGGTACTTCACCCAGCTCACGCCCTGGATGCCGGGCACCACGAGGCGCAGCGGGTAACCGTTCTCGGGGCGCAGCATCTCGCCGTTCATGCCCCAGGCGACGATGCAATCGTCCATCGCGCGCTCCATGTCGATGGTGCGCGTCATCGAGGAGCCGTCGGCACCTTCGGCCAACACGTACTTGCCGAGTTTCTTGTCCACGCCGCACATCTCGAGCAGGGTGGACAGGCGCACGCCGGTGAATTCCGAGCAACTCACCATGCCGTGCGTGTACTGCACGGTCGGTAGCGCCACATTGCCCCACTCGGGCGCCGAGTTCGCGCCGCATTCGATGAAGTGGATGCGCGACACGCTGGGCAGGCGCATCAACTCGTCCATGGTGAACACGCGCGAGCGCTTCACAAGGCCATGCACCATCAGTCGGTGCTGGCTCGGGTCGACGTCCCACCAACCCTGGTGGTGGCGCTCGAAATGCAGGCCACTGGGCGTGATGATGCCGAACAGGCCCTGCAGCGGCGTGAAGCTGACGGAGGCCTGTGGCACGCGCGTGAGTCCCGGGCTCTGTCGGCGCTGCAGGTTGGCCTCCCATTTGCTGGGCTGGCCGTAAGCCGGGTCGGCCACAGGCCGCCCGAGGCCGCGTGTGTGCTCGGGCAATTGCAGGATGGCAGGGTCACCATCGCCCGTTGCAGCAGCGCGCGCGCGTGGCGCCTGGACTGCGGCGATCGCGCCAGCGCCCATGGCCAGCGCCTTGCCCATGAAGCTGCGGCGCGCCTTGCGCGCCTGCTCCATGCGCGCGGCGTCGAGGTGGTTTTCGGGCGCGGGCAGCACGCGGCCGATGGTGTGATGAAGCGCGTCCGACACGGCTGAGGTCCCTGAAAGGTATCGCTGGACGGGCAATATATCGTTACTTGCTGATATTCGGATGGGTACAAACCCTTGGTGCTTTTTTCTCCGGAGCGCCGTCCAATGAACCCGCCGTCCGAAAGCGCGCTCCGCACTGCTACAGTTTTGGAGGCAAGCATTTCCACCCGAAACCGGAGACAACGATGCGAAACACGAGGAGATGGCTGGCGGCCGCGGCGCTGCTGGCCCTGGCAAGCGGTGCTCAGGCCCAGGTCAATCAGGTCCGTGTGTGGGCCGCGGCCTGCGCCAACTGCCACGGCACCGACGGCAAGGCCCAGCCGGGCATGGTCGCCCTGGCGGGGCAGACGAAAAACGACATCGAACAGAAGATGCTCGCGTTCAAGAACGGCCAGCGGCCCGCGACGATCATGCACCAGATCGCCAAGGGCTACAGCGACGAGCAGATCGCACAGATCGCGGCCTACTTCGCCGCACAGAAGCCCTGAGGAGCCCCACCATGCAAAGACGTCGTCTGATTCAAACGCTGGGCGCCAGCACCGCACTGGCAGGCCTGGGCGCGCTCGGTGGTTGCGCGTCCGTGGGAGGCAACCAGCCCAAGGTGGTGGTGGTGGGTGGCGGCTACGGCGGCGCCACGGCCGCCAAGTACCTGCGCCTGTTCTCCAGCAACGGCATCGACGTGACCCTGGTCGAGCCGAATGCCAACTTCGTGTCCTGCCCGATCAGCAACCTCGTGGTGGGCGGCCACAAGACGCTGGCCGACATCACCGTGCCCTACGACAACCTGGCTCGGCGCCACGGTGTGAAGGTGGTGCGCGACATGGTCGAGAGCATTGACGCCGACAAGCGCACGGTGAAGCTGGCCAGCGGCGCCACGCTGCCCTACGACCGGCTCATCCTGTCGCCCGGCATCGACTTCATGCTCGACACCATCCCGGGCCTCAACAAACCCGGCGCACAGGAAAAGGTGCTGCACGCCTGGAAGGCCGGCCCGCAGACGGCCATGCTGCACGAACAACTCAAGGCACTGCCGGACGGCGGCACCTACGCGCTGTCGATTCCGCTCGCGCCCTACCGCTGCCCGCCCGGCCCCTACGAGCGCGCGTGCATGGTGGCCAGCTACTTCAAGGTCGCCAAGCCGAAGAGCAAGGTCATCGTCT
>VFQM010002234.1_pt1 | contig 14803 bp, 13 predicted proteins | sample 3512391 | NCBI WGS metagenome assembly VFQM01 (sample SAMN10412369, study PRJNA504923) | tailings metagenome | isolation source: Replicate 1 from Balatoc abandoned mine | place: Philippines
GAACTCTCCTCACTAACCACCAACCACTAACCCCTAACCACTCCTCCATGCTCACGCTCTGGCGTCAATGCTCGATCGCGACTTGTGATGCGGCCGGCCGCGTCTTCGAACACGGCGCGTTGCTGACGCGCGACGGTGCCATCGAATGGGTCGGCAACGAGGCCGACCTGCCCGCAGGCGTGCGCCCCGACCGCACGCACGACCTCGACGGACGCTGGGTGACGCCGGGACTCGTCGACTGTCACACGCACATGGTGTTCGCGGGCCAGCGCGCAGCCGAGTTCGCACGTCGCACGGCCGGCACCAGCTACGAGCAGATTGCACGCGAGGGCGGCGGCATCCTCAACACGGTGCGCGCGACGCGTGCAGCTTCCGTTGACGACCTCGTGCTGCAAAGCGAACCGCGTCTGCGCTCGCTGCTGCAGGAAGGCGTGACGACGGTCGAGATCAAGTCGGGTTACGGCCTCGAATTCGAGACCGAACGGCGCATGCTGCTGGCCGCGCGCGAGCTCGAAGCGCGCCATCCCGTGCGCGTCGTCACCTCGCTGCTCGCCGCGCATGCGATCCCCCCCGAGTTCGCAGGTCGTGCGGACGCGTACGTCGACGAGATCTGCGAGGGTTTGATGCCTCGGTTGTCGCTGGAGCAGAGGCTCGTGGATGCCGTCGACGCCTATTGCGAGACCATCGCGTTCAGCGCGGCGCAGTGCGACCGGCTGTTCACGGCGGCCGCGCGTCACGGCTGGCCGGTGCGTCTGCACAGCGACCAGATCTCGAACATCGGCGGCGCGCGCATCGCGGCACGCCACCGGGCGCTGGCGTGCGACCACCTCGAGTACGCCACCGAGAGTGACGCTGCCGCACTGGCGCAGTCCGGCACCGTCGCCGTGCTGCTGCCGGTCGCGTACTACGTGCTGGGCGATCCGCGCCTGCCGCCGCTCGAGCACTTCCGCGCGCACGGCGTGCCGATGGCGGTCGCCAGCGACGCGAACCCGGGCTCGGCGCCCGGCGCCTCGCTGCTCGTCGCGATGAACATGGCGCGGCGCCTGTTCGGCATGACCAGCGACGAGGTGCTGCGGGGCGTCACCACGCACGCGGCTCGCGCGCTGGGGCTCGGCGGGCGCTGCGGCGCACTCGCGCCTGGGTTCGACGCGGATTTCGCGGTCTGGTCGATCGACACGCTCGACGAGCTCGGGTACTGGATCGGCTTCAATCCCTGCAGCAGGGTCGTGCGCGCCGGCGAGACCGTGCTCGAACGCGACGCGTGACACGGGTGTACGGCATGGACCACGACGAGCAGGAATCGATGTCCGCCTGGGCTGGCCGCGTCGACGCGCACGACGGCAATGCCGGTCGGCGCTGGCACCAGGTCGTCCAGCCCTGGCGCGACGCACGGGGCCGGGGCGTGGTGCTCGTCGGGTTCGCGAGCGATGCCGGCGTGCATCGCAACCACGGCCGTCGCGGCGCCGCGGACGGGCCACGCGCGCTGCGCAAGTACCTGTCGAACCTCGCCTGGCACGGTGGCGACGACACCGCGCTGTACGATGCCGGCGACGTGGGCGTACCCGGCGACGACCTCGAAGCGGCACAGTCCGACTATGCCGCGCGTGTCGCCCACGCGTTGCAGACCGGCCATCGCGTGCTCGGCCTCGGTGGCGGTCACGAGATCGCATGGGCCTCGTACCAGGGCGTCGCACGCGGCCTGGCCGAGGATCCACGGCTGACCCGGCTCGGCATCGTGAATTTCGACGCGCACTTCGACCTGCGCGCCCCCGAACAGCCCGGTCGTGGTACCTCCGGCACGCCATTCCTGCAGATCGCGCAGTCGCGCGCCGCTGCGGGCTGGCCGTTCGACTACCTCTGTCTCGGCATCAGCGAAACCTCGAACACCGCCGTGCTGTTCGAGCGCGCCGCCACGCTCGGCACCGGCTTCGTCGCCGACGTGGACATCGAAGCCGTCGCCACCGAGGCGACGCTGCGGGCCTTCATCGGGCGTTGCGATGCGATCTACTGCACGTTCTGTCTCGACGTGCTGCCGCCTGCCGACGCGCCCGGCGTCAGCGCACCGTCCGGACTCGGCGTGCCGCTGCAACGCGCGATCGCGCTGTTGCGCTTGCTGATCGCCGAATGCCGCCGTGGGCCGGGCCCCGACAAGCTGGTCATGGCCGACGTCGCCGAGCTGAGCCCGCAGCACGATGCGCCCGACGCCCGTACCGCACGCGCGGCGGCGCGCATCGTCTACGAGCTGGCCGCGATCAATCGGTGACGTCGGGCTCCACGAAGCACCAGCCCACCTCGGGATGGGCCTGCTTGATGCTGCGTTCGAGCGCGTTGATCTGGGCGACCGCGACCTCGATCGAGAGGCCGGGGCTCATGCGCACCTTGGCGGCAAGCACGACCTTGGGCCCGAACTGCAGCGTAATCGCGTGCAGCAGTTCGTCGATGAAAGGGTCTTCCTCGATCAGGGCAACGAGGCTGCGCTGCAGCGCGGGATCGGCCGATCGGCCGATCAGCAAGGTGCGGATCCGCCGCGCGAGGAAGAGCGCGACGACGATCAGCACGACGCCGATCGCGATCGAACCCGCCGCGTCCCAGCGCGTGTCGCCGGTGAGCGCTGCGAGCGACACGAACACGAAGGCGATCGTGAGCCCCGCGAGCGCCGCGACGTCCTCCCCGAGCACGACGATGAGCTCGGCGTTGCGCGTGTGCTCGAGCCAGTCGCGAAAGCGCCGTCCGCGGCGGACCTTGCGGATTTCGTTGAGACAGCCGCGAAGGCTCGCCGATTCGAGCAGGATCGCGATCGCCAGGACCGACAGTGCGACCCAGGGCTGGTTGAGCGGCTCCGGTGCGTGCAGCTTGTGCCAGCCCTCGTAGATCGAGAACAGCCCGCCGAGGCTGAACAGCAGCAGCGCCACGACAAAGCTCCAGAAGTACGTCACCTTGCCGTAGCCGAGCGGGTGTTCCGTCGTCGGCGGCTGCTCGGCCTGCTTGAGGCCCAGGAACAGCAGCAACTGGTTGACCGTGTCGGCGTACGAATGGATCGCTTCGGCGACCATGCTGCCGGAATGGGTCCACAGCGCCGCGGCGGTCTTGGTCAGCGCGATGCCGAGGTTGGCCAGCAGCGCAAACAGGATCGCCTTCGTCGACGAACCGTGTTCACTGCCGGCCTTGGGGCTGTCTTCGGCCACGGCCGACGATAGGCGCGGCATTCCGTCATGCGCAACGGGGCTTTTGCCGCGGCGCCGCACGCGTCGTATTCTGCCCCTCCCCCGCCTGCCCGAGCCCAGCCGACATGACAGCCAGGATCTCCGCCCTCGCCCCGATCGTGCTTGCATTGGCCATCGCGGGGTGCGACCGGCGGCCGCAGGAGGAACCGCCCCCGCCGCCGGAGCCGAAGTCTGTCGCCACCGAAGCGGCGGCCGACCGCCACCTGCCGCCGGGGATCGACTGGTTCGCCGGCGATGTGGATGCGGCGTTCGCGGCTGCGAAGTCCGCCGACAAGCCGATCTTCGTCTACTGGGGCGCGGAATGGTGCCCGCCCTGCGCGCAGGTCAAGTCGACGATCTTCAACAAGCGCGAGTTCCAGGAACGCACGCGGCTGTTCGTGCCGGTGTACCTCGACGGCGACACCCCGAGCGCACAGAAGCACGGCGAGCACTTCGGCGTCGTCGGCTACCCGACCATGATCCTGTTCCGACCGGACGGCACCGAAATCACGCGCCTGCCCGGCACGGTCGACGTCGCGCGCTATGCGACGATCCTCGACGTCGCGCTCGCCGACACGCGCCCCGCGAAGGAACTGGTCGACAAGGCGCGCGGCGGCGACGAGCTCACGGCCAACGAATGGCGCCTGCTCGCCTTCAACTCCTGGGGCAGCGACGTCGACGGCCGCACGCTTGCCCGGGACCAGCGGGTGCCGGCATTCCACACGCTCGCACAGCGGTGTCCGGCCGGTGAGATGCCGGGTGAGTGCGCCCGCCTGTTCTTCGAATATGTGGGTGCCGCGGCGGCAGCCTCGGACGACAAACCGGCGCTCGACGGCCTCCAGCGCGCGGACGCGCGTCGCAAGCTGCTCGCGTTGCTGGCCAATCCGCAGGTGCAGGCCGTCAACGTCGACAACCTGTTGTACGGCGCCAAGGACGCGGTCGGCGTGCTGTCGGCCGAGAAGTCCCCCGAGCGCCTGGAACTGACGCGCGCCTGGACGCAGGCGCTCGACCGGCTCGGCGCCGCCGGTGCCGCGACGACGTTGTCGGCGCCGGAGCAGCTGTCGCTGGTCCGCGCCCGCATCGTGCTGGCGAAGCTCGCGGCGCCGGCGCAACCCGTCCCGGAAGCGTTGCTGCAGCAGGCGCGACAGGCCGTCGCCCAAGTCGATGCGAAGACGACCGATCCGTATGCGCGCCAGGCTGCGATCAATGCCGCGGCGAACCTCTACTGGGAAGCCGGCCTCGAGGCCGACGCCAACACGCTGCTGACCGCCGAGCTCGAGAAGTCGAAGTCGCCGTATTACTTCATGCTCGACCTCGCCGACCTCGCCGAAAAGGCCGGACGCAAACAGGAAGCCGTGCAGTGGCTCGCGCGCGCCTACGAGGGCGCCAAGGGTCCGGCCACGCGTTTCCAGTGGGGCTACAACTACCTGGTCGGCATGCTCGAGATGACGCCGCAGGATTACGCGGGCATCGAACGTGCCGGGTTGTCGGTGCTCGGCGAACTCGACGGCTCGCCCGACGCGTTCTACCAGCGCACGCGCATGCGTCTCGAACAGCTCGACACCAAGCTGCTCGAGTGGGGCCACGACGGCGACGCGGCGAAGGTCGTCGCGAGGCTGCGCGCACGCACGAGCGAAATCTGCGGCAAGCTGCCGGCCGAGGACCCGGGCCGGCAGAGCTGCGAGAAGTTCCTCAACCCTGCTGCGAAAGCCACGCAGCGCGCGTGACGACGTATTTCACGGCCGCTCGCTCTTCGGGGCTGCGGCCGGCGATCACGTCCGCCTCGTAGACGAAGTCGCCGGCGCGCACGAAGCCGCACTTCTGCATCACGCGCTGCGAGGCGAGGTTGCGCGTGAGCGTGCGCGCGGAGATGCGCTCGAGGCCGAGCGTGTCGAAGCCGTGCCGCAGCAGCGCGCGACCGCCTTCGCTCGCGTAGCCGCGGCCCCACGCGCTGCGACGCAGGCGGTAGCCGAGCTCGACGTACTCCGGCTCGATGCGGTCGTCGCGCAGGTGGAACCAGCCGAGGAACTCGCCCGTGTCGCGCAGCTCGACCGCGAAATAGCCGAGCCCCGGCTGGCGCGCATAGATGTCGAACCAGCGCGGCAGGTACGTGTCGACGTACGCGGCGCGCGGCGTCGGAGCACCGTAGGTGATGTAACGCATCACCTCGGGATCGGAGTCGAGCTCGACCAGCCGGTCCGCGTCGTCCGCGGTGAAGTACCGCAGCCGCAGGCGATCGGTCTCCAATAAGATGCGCATCTTTCCCGGGAGATCCATGCAGGCCATGACCGAGCCAGTCTACGACTTCCGCAGCGACAACGTCGGCGGCGTGGCACCGGAGTTGCTGGAGGCCGTCGTGGCCGCCAGTGCCGGCACGGCCGCGCCCTACGGCGACGACGACTGGACGCGCCGCATGACGGCACGGTTTCGCCAGGCCTTCGAGCACGAGGCGCTCACGGCGTTTCCGGTCGCGACCGGCACCGGTGCCAACGGCGTGGCGCTCGCGGCACTCGCCAATCCGTACGGCGCGATCTATTGCCACGAAACCGCGCACATCAACGTCTACGAGTGCGGTGCGCCCGAGCAGTTCACCGGTGCCAAGCTCGTGGGCCTGCCCGGCACCGACTACAAGCTCGATGCTGCCCGGCTCGACACCGCGCTCGCACTCGCGGGTCGCGGCAATCCGACGCGCGTGCAGCCGTTCGCGCTCAACCTGACGCAGCCGACCGATTTCGGCACGCTTTACACGGTGGCCGAGATTCGCGCGCTCGCCGATGTGGCGCACCGCCACGGCCTGCTCGTGCACCTCGACGGCGCGCGCTTTGCAAACGCGATCGCGGCGCTCGGCTGTACGCCTGCCGCAATGACCTGGGCTGCCGGCGTCGACGTGGTGTCGTTCGGCGCGACCAAGAACGGCGCGATGAACGCCGAGGCCGTGCTCGTGTTCGACGACGCGGTCGCGGCAAGGCTGCCGTTCGTGATGAAGCGCGGCGGCCAGGTGGTGTCCAAGGCCCGCTTCCTCTCGGCGCAGCTCGACCGATACCTTGCCGACGACCTCTGGCTCGAACGCGCACGGCGCGCCAATGCCAACGCACAGGCGCTGGCACGGCGGATGCTGGCGATCGCCGGCGTCGAGCTCGTCGGGCGTGTCGAGATCAACATGCTGTTCGTGCGCCTGCCGCCCGCGGCCGTGGAGGCTCTGGACCTCGGGCCGTTCAGGTATTACAAACTCGGGCGGGAACAGCGGTTCGTCTGCCGTCACGACCAGGAGCCTGCCGGGATGGACGCATTGATCGACACGATCTCGGCCGCGGTCGCGGTCGCGTGAGCACGCCCGCGCGCGCCCGCACGGCGTCGACCGCGTGGCTGCTGTTGGCGGCGTGCCTCGTCGTGCCGGGCAGCCCACCTCGTGCCGCCGACGTCCTCGAAGCCATTCCGCTCCACTATCGGCTCGCGGAGGAACTGGTGCCGCTGCTGCAGCCGCTGCTGCCACCGGGTGCTGCGGTCACCGGCACCGGCGACGTGTTGCTCGTCCGCGGCGACGCCGCGACGCTGCGCCAGGTCCGCGAAGCGCTCGCGACGCTCGACCGTGCCCCGCGCCAGCTGCTGATCACGGTCGGCCAGGCCACCGACGCGGCGCGCCAGTCGAGCGGCGTGCGCGGTTCCGCCACGATCGGCACGGGCGACGTGCAAGTGGGCGTCAACCAGCCGCCGGGCGCGCACCCGGGGGCGCAGGTCACGGTGCACGACCAGGCCACGCGTGCGGACGTCCAAGGCACCTCGACCGTGCGCGCGCTAGAGGGCCGCGAAGTGTACGTGAGCGTCGGCGAGTCGCGGCCGGTCACGACGACGACCGTCATCGGCGGCGACCGGCACCGTCCCGTCGTGAGCCAGGCCACGGACTACCGCGACGCGCGCAGCGGCTTCTACGCGACGCCGCGCGTGAGCGGCGACCGGGTCACGCTCGAGATTTCACCGACGCAGCAGGCGTTTGCGCGCAGTGCGCCCGCGGGCACGGTGGCGACCCAGACGCTGCACACGACGGTCAGCGGGCGCCTGGGGGAATGGCTCGAGCTCGGCGGCGTCGCAGACGAACGCCGGGACGAGGACAGTGGCCTCGTCACCTGGGGCACTCGCTCGGAATTGACGCGCTATTCCGCCTGGGTCAAGGTTGAAGAGATCCGCCAGTAGCCGCGCCGGAGGTAATCGAGGGATGGATTCCACGCGGTCGAACGCGATGACGCCGGTCATTGCCGCGAGGCTCGAGGGCCTGCACGTCGCGGTGATCGGCGCCGGCAGCATCGGCGCCGAACTGCTGCGCAGCCTCGAGTCGATGGGCGTCCGTCGCATCGACGTCTACGAGGCCAGCGGGCAGGTCGCCGCCGCGTGGCGCGACCGGCACGTCGTGCACGAGGGCGACTTCTGGGACGAGCTCACACTGGCGCGGCTGCGCGACTACGACTTCGCGTTCTGCACCGTCGACCAGCGGCAGGCACGCGAGCGCGCCAACCACAAGTGCCTGATCGCGAACGTGAGCCTGGTCCAGGCCTGGACGGAAGGCACGCTCGCGCTCGTCGGCGTGCACCCGTTCGGCATGCTCGACGATTGCGCCTGTCACGAGTGCATGCTCGCGGGCGGGTCCGCCCCGCTGCCGCTCGCGTCGCTGACGCTGAGCGTGGAGGAAGCGCTCGACCTGCACAGGGGGGACGACGGCGTCACTCCCGCCAGCATTGCCGCTGCGCTCGCCGCTGCCATGCTGGTCCGCGTCGTCGCGGGCACTTACGGCCTCGTGGCCCGGCGGGCGGTGCTCGACACCGCCGCGGGCACCGGCTCTTCGGTGGAACTGCGCCGCGATCCGCGGTGTCCGCGCTGCCACGGGCTGCAGCGGCCGGTGCCGATCGTGCACACGCGCAATCGCTGGGCGGTGTCGTCGGAAGTCGCGACATACTCGCCCTCGACGCTGGACCAGCCGGTCGAACTCAGCAATCCGATCGCCGGGCTGGAAGGGCACTCGTTTCGCGTCCGCGACCTGGCCGATCGCTTTCACGGCGGCCCGGTCCCGGCCAAGTTCGCGCTCACCGTCTTCGACGGTCGCGTCGTCTGCCTCGACTTCGAGGACGTGCGTGGCGAGGATGGCCCGGACGTCGCGGCCGGGCAGGCTCGGCCGGGCTGACGTACGGCGAGGTGACGGGGGGCGTCAGCGCGCCGTTGGTGCGGGCGCCACCGGCGTCACCGTGAGCCCCGACGCGGGCGCCGAAGGCGTCACCGGCCCGATCACTTCGAATCGCGTGACGAAGTAGTCGGTCTCGCCGAAACACGACGTCGGCAGGCCGCGGTGCTCCTCGTAGTGGATGCGCACCTGCTGGCCGACCGCCTTGTGCAACTTGTCGACGACGGCTTCGTCGCGGACGCTGAAGTGCCAGATCTGCGGTGCGACGCCGCCGACCACGTAGAGCGCGAGCTCGCCTTCGTAGGTCTTGCAGATCCAGCCGCGCTTGGAGAATTTCTGCAGGATGCCGGCGCGCTCGCCTTCGGAGTAGCTGTACCAGAGCATGAACAGCGTGTAGAGCGCGACCAGCACGCCGACAAGCAGCAGGCCGCCCCAGAGCCACCGCTTCCAGCGGCGACGCGACGGCCCCGGCATCGCCGCGGGCGGCGGTGCGACGCTCTGCGAGACTTGCGTGTTCAACGTCCGGCTCCCGGCGCTCGTGTGTCGTGTTTGCGTCCGCAGCGCGCGCTCAGAGCTGCGAATCGATCGGAACGAGTCGCAGCAGCGTCACGCCGACGCGACGCAGGGTGCTCGCGTCAGGCTCGTGCTGCGAACGTCGTTCCTTCCCCTGGACGCGATCGTACCAAACGAGTTCGCCGTCGGGCTCGAGCACGACGCGGTAACTGAGCTCCGGCGAAGTGATCAGGTCCCACTGCCGACGCAACTGCTCCGCGAGCTCGGCACTGTCGACCAGCACGCCCATTTCGGTGTTCAGCACCGCCGAGCGCGGGTCGAGGTTCATCGAACCGACGTACACCCAGCGGCCGTCGATGATCATGGCCTTGGTGTGCAGGCTCGCACCGGTGGAGCCCGTGACGCTGATCTGGTTGCGGCCGTGCTCGCTGCCGGCCTTGCGCTTCATTTCGTAGAGCTCGACGCCGCCTCCGGCGAGCTCGCGCCGCACGCGCGCATACCCGGTGTGGACCGCGGCGACGTCGGTGGCCGCGAGCGAATTGGTGAGCACCGCGACGCGCAGGCCGCGCCGCACGTGGTCGATCAGCTGCCGGGCGCCGGCCTTGGCCGGCACGAAGTAAGGCGAGACGATCAGGGCCTCGCGTTGCGCGGTGCCGATCGCCTGGTTGAGACCCGCCAGCACGCGGGAGCCGTCGACGCCCTTGCCGGCCCCGACCTTGCCCGGGTCGTCGACCAGCAGCTCGATCTTGCGGTCGCGCAGCGCGGCCGGCGCCGCGGCCAGCAGTTGCGATCGCCGCTGCACGTCGCGCAGCGCACGGACGTACGGCGTGTCGGCGACGTCCTCGCGGTACTGCAGCGCCGCCGCGAGCATGTGGTCGAGGTCCTGCTGCTTCGGCTTGCGGAAATCGAAGCGCGAGATCGGCACGGCGTTGCGACTGTTCCAGTAGTCGTCGAACTGGCCGCTCACGTCCGCGACGATCGGGCCCGTCAGCGCGACGTCGAGGTCGGAAAAGTTCGAGTGTGGCGAGGCGCCGAAGTACTCGTCGCCGATGTTGCGGCCACCGATGATCGCAATGCGGTTGTCGGCGATCCACGACTTGTTGTGCATGCGGTGGTTGAGACGGCTCGCACGCAACACCCACTCGCTCGCCCAGCCCCAGAGCCCGGAGCGGCTGTAGAACGGATTGAACAGGCGCACCTCGATGTTGGGGTGCAGGTCGGCCGCGGCGAGGTTTTCGTGCTTGTCGCGCGCGTCGAGATCGTCGATCAGCATGCGCACCCGCACGCCGCGTTCGGCTGCGCGCAGCAATTCCGCGGCTAGCAGCCGACCGGTAAGGTCCTCGTGCCAGATGTAGTACTGCACGTCGAGCGTGCGTTCGGCCGCGGCGGCGGTGGCGGCGCGGTAGGCGAACGCGACGGCGTTGCTCTCGACCAGCCGGATGCTCGACACCGTCGGCTCGTCGCCGAGCTGTTCGAGCACCACGCGGTCGAGCCGCGATTCGGCGGCCGGCGGAATCGCGTGCGAGGGCTCGATGCCGTCGAGACGCGGCGCGCTGGCGCAATGCGCGAGCCACGGCAGGACGAGCAGCAGCGCGCACGTGCGCAGCCACTTCACGGCGCGGGCTCCGTTGGCGCCCCAGCCGCCGCGCTCGCCGCCGTGCAGCGATCGACGGGCACCGCCGCGGTGCCGGCGTCGCCGAGGGCACGTTCGAGCGCCGCGCTCGCGCGTTCGAGCAGGTAGCCGTGGAACGGGTTGCTGCGCTGGCGCGTCAGCATCCAGGAAGGCACCTCGAGGACGCCGGTTTCGCCGCGGACTTCGATGCGCCCGAGCTGCACGTGCCGCTGCGTGCGTGGCGCGTCGTAGCCGTAGAGCGGATCGTCGGGCGGGAATGGCAGCGCGACGTGCGACAGCGAGAACACGTTGCGCGGCCATTGCACCTCGAGGCTGCGCTCGACCGCCTGCGTCGCGTGCGCGTCGTAGCGACGCTCGACGACGGCCAGTGTGTCCGGGCTGACATTGGTGACGAGCGTCAGTCGGTACGAACGGGACCGCTCCTCGACCAGCCGTCGCGTGAGCGGCCCCGGGTCGTCGACCAGCAACGGCTGCGCCACGGCGAGCCGGTTGACGTCGAACAACACGAGTTCGCGCTCGCCTTCACCCAGTGGCTGCAGCAGCGCATAGGCCACCGCGTCGGCATGCACCGTTGCATCGACGGTCGAGACGAACGCGAGCGTCGGCGGGAAGCCCCCGAGGCTGCCGGCCTGCGCGGCACGCGCGATGCGCCGCGTGATCGTTCGAGTCAGGCGCTGCGTCACGCCCGCGGCGCGGAACGAGAACGACTGGTACTTGAAGGGGTCGAGCTCTGGTTCGATCGATTGCCACGCGGTGCGGCCGAAACCGGGGACGTCGGACAGGCCGGTGCGGATGCGCCCGATCGCGGCCAGGCGCGAAATGCCGATTGCCGGCGACAGCAGCACGAGCTGGCTCGGCTGCGGCAACTCGTCGCGACGCTCCAGCGCATCGAGCGCATAGCTCACCGCGAGTGCGGCGCCGTTCGAATAGCCGACCAGCGCGATCGGCGCGGCCGGGCCGAGCGTCGCACGCAGGTCGCGCACGGCAAGTTCGGTCGCGGCCTGCATGTCCTCGACTTCGAGATCCAGCATGGCCGCGGGCGCCGTGCCGTGCCCGGGCAGGCGCAGGCCGACGACGCGGAAACCCTGCCGTACGAACGCCTCGCCCAGGCTGCGCAGGCTGTAGGGAGAATCCGTGAGGCCGTGCAGCAGCACCACGCCGCCGCGCGGCGCACAGGCGGGTTCGAGGACGAAAGTCAGGTTCCAGTTCGTGTCCCAGGCCGCCGGATCGCTCCGACTCCCGGTCGCAAAGCGATTGAACGGCCCGCGATCTGCCGGCTCGACGCGGTCGAGCACTTCGGTCTGGACCTGGTCCAGCAGTTGCCGCTCGAGGGCCCGGTACTGTGCGAGCGACGTGACGCGACCGGAAGCGTAGTCCCGCGCCGTGAACTCGGCATCGAGGTGCGCACGGTGCCACGGCTTCAGCTCCGGCCCGGCCCAGATGAAGTGCAACCACCAGCCCGCGCCGACGAGCAGCAATGCGGCGAGCAGCGATCCGAGCGAACGCGCCAACCACCGCAGCATCGATCCAAAGGTCATGCGTTCACTTGATGGCCGCCCCCGGTCGAGATCATGTCCGATGCGACCCCGTCTCGTAAAACCCGAATGGTCGGTTGGGAACATCGCGCGCAGCATCTCGCGCCTGGGGGTCGCATCTGCGACGGACGACATGATGGAAAAAGAGAGGGTTCCCGAGGATGAGGCTGCGACGCGCCTCGTAGCCGAACCGGCATCCTCCATTCCATCGTGCAACTGTGCCGCGCACCTGCGCGAAGTGGCGGACCTGCTGCAGTCGCAGGGCGCCGACGCGTATCGCGTGGCCGGTTATCGCAAGGCCGCCGAAGTCATCGCCGCGATGGACCCGGCCGCGATCGTCGCGCTGGTCGACCGTGCGGGCGTCGACGGTCTCGACCGTCTGCCGCACGTCGGCCGTGGCATCGCCGCCGCCATCGTCGAAATGGTCCGCACCGGGCACTGGAGCCAGCTCGAACGCCTGCGTGGCACGTCCGACCCCGTGCAGCTCTTCACCGTCGTGCCCGGCCTGGGCCATCGCCTCGCCGAACGCATCTACGAGGAACTGCACGTCGACACGCTCGAGGGGCTCGAGCTCGCGGCGCGCGACGGCCGGCTGGAGCACGTGCCGGGTGTCGGGCCGCGACGGGCGGCGACGATCCGCGCCAACCTGTACGCGATGCTCGCGCGCGACCGGTCGAGCGGTTCCGTACAACCCGCAGTGTCCGCGCCCACCGCGAAACTGCTGCTCGCGGTCGATCGCTCCTACCGTGAAAAGGGCGCGGCCGGGGCACTGCCGATGATCGCCCCGACGCGTTTCAACCCGGCGAACGAAGCCTGGCTGCCGGTCATGCACTGCGAGCGAGAAGGCTGGCAGTTCACCGCACTCTATTCGAACACTGCCCAGGCGCATCAGCTCAACCGCACGCGCGATTGGGTGCTCGTCTTCCATTACGACTCGGAAGGTGCCGAGGGGCTGCACACGGTCGTGACGGAAACCCACGGGCCGCTGATCGGCAAACGCGTCGTGCGCGGCCGCGAAGCGGAGTGTCGCGAGCTCTACGCCGCGTGACCGTGGCGCGCGGCCGCTCCGGCGGCGCGCAATGTCGCGGCAGTCAGTTCGTGCCGCGCTGAATCAGTCGCCGTGCTCCTGGCGCGCCAGCAGCGATCCGATCGGCGTCGAGTGCAGGAAGCCGTTGCGCGGGCGGAACGCAATGCGACTCCGCGCGTCATCGAGCCGGGCGGCCTCCTCCGGTGTCACGACCTGCAGCGACACCGGCAACTGCAGTGAACGCCGGATGGACGCGAACGCGCCGAGCCCGCGACGATCTGCCGCCTGCGCCGGGCGATGCCACACCGAGTCCTGCGGCCGCAGGCTGCGCGCACGCTTGCGTGGCGACGGCTCGAGCAACGGCGCGGCGTGGTGACGGCCCGGCAGGTAGGCCGAGGTGTCGACGATCGCAAACTGGTCGGCCCAGGGCCGGCGCGACCACCAGGGGGTGGCCGACGAACCGGGCCGTCGAATGTGCAGGGTGGAGGCTCGCACTGTGGTCTTCGGTCGCAGCGGAAAGTGGTGGGACGCGTCACGCATGCGGACGCCCGGATCGAACCCGCATCGTCGCGGCGACGCTGGCTCGCGCGACGACACGCATCGACGATAACCAACGCGGGGATGCATCGCGCGACGTCGCATCCAGATTCGATGTTGTGAGTGTCGACGCAACGACGCGGTGGCGCAGTGACGGCCGTCACACGGGCCGACGCGGACGTGCGGACCTACTTCGGCGACTTCAGTCGCGGGCCCGCGCCGGGGGCTTCGTACAGGCGACCCGACCCCGCGTAGCGATCCCGGTAGTAGGGTTCGTCGAGGCTGGTCTCCATCACGTCGCGGCCGGTCTGCGGTGCGTGCACGAAACGCCGCTGGCCGGTGTAGATGCCGACGTGTGTGATCTCGCGAGTGCGCGGCACGGTCCGGAAGAATACGAGGTCGCCGGCGCGCAACTGGTCGTCGTCGATGCGGTGCGAGGCGGCAAATTGAGCCGCGGCGGTGCGAGGCACGGCGATGCCCTCCTGGGCATGCGCGTACGAGACCAGTCCGCTGCAGTCGAATCCACGGCGCGGCTCGCTGCCACCGTAGCGATAGGGCACGCCGAGTTGTGCCAGCGCGTTGCGTGCGATCGCCGCGCCGGGGCCCCGGGCGGCCGCGGGTGCGGCTTCGAACGGCTCCGACGGCAGGCCCGGCTTGAACGGCGCACAGCCGGCCGCGGCGCACAGCACGAGCGTCAACGCGAGCGCGGGCGAGGCGGAACGTCGCCCCGTGACGCGTCCGCGCGAGGTGGCGGGGATGCACGCCATCGTCATGTTCACTGCCCCGGCGGCCGGACCTTGCGCGTCGGCACCGCCGCGTGCGGGTCGTCGGGCCAGTAGTGCTTCGGGTACCTGCCCTTCAATTCCTTTTTCACCTCCGGATAGCCGCGCGCCCAGAAGCTCGCGAGGTCGCGCGTGACCTGCACCGGCCGCCGCGCCGGTGACAGCAATTCGAGCGTCACCGGCACCCGTCCGCCGGCGACACGCGGAGTGTCCATCCAGCCGAAGACTTCCTGCAACCGCACGGCGAGCGCCGGCACGGCCGCCGTGTAATCGAGCGCGATGCGCGAACCGCTCGGCACGACGAGGTGGGTCGGGGCCAACTCGTCGAGGCGACGCTGCGTGGGCCAGTCGAGCAGGCCGTGCAGCGCCGCGCGCAAGTCGACGCGGGCGAGATGGTCGCGAC
>VFQM010002235.1_pt1 | contig 14799 bp, 14 predicted proteins | sample 3512391 | NCBI WGS metagenome assembly VFQM01 (sample SAMN10412369, study PRJNA504923) | tailings metagenome | isolation source: Replicate 1 from Balatoc abandoned mine | place: Philippines
GTTCAAGAAGCACCGCGTTTGAGACCAAATCGCGCGGCCCCGCCTGCGGGAGTGCGGCCGGCGGCAGTTCGACCCCGAAACCTGTCTCTCGCGCACACTGAGCCAGCTCTCCAGAACTGGCTGACGCGAAGCGCCAGCGGCACCGCATCTCTCAGCCTGCTGGAGTGGCGCAGCGCTGCGTTGCGTGGTGATGCGTGCACCGACCGAGCCGGCGAAATCCGTCGCTGTGCTCGTGGGCCAGGGGCCCGGTAGCCGCCACTGCGATCAGCGCCATCGCCACCGCGAGCGCCCGCGCAGCGTCGGCAACGGCTGCGGCCCGGCCACATAGGAGTGTGCCCGTGAACTGGTCGAGCGCGGACCATTCACGCAGCGTTGCCAGAGGCGCGAGCCGAACCAGAATTCGACCGCATCCTTGGGCAGTACGGCTGTCATGTCCCCAGCGCAACGCAACGGGGCCATGGCCCAAGGCCGCGCCGGCTCAGGACGGCATGGCCTCGGTGCGCGGTGCAGCCGGCGCCCGTGCGGCACCCGTTGTGCGTGCCTCGATCTGCTCGGCCAGGTAGAGCGCGTCGCGCGCCACACCCGAGAAGCGCCCCGAGCCCCAGGTGTGCAGCCAGGGTAGGCCGATGAAGTAGAGGCCCGGCACCGCGGTGACGCCGCGAACGTGGCCGGGCTGGCCGCGGCCGTTAAACACCGGCGCATCGAGCCAGCGGAAGTCGGGCTGGAAGCCGATGCACCACACCACGCTGGTGATGCCCGCTTCGCGCAGGTTCAGCGCCGTGCGCTCTTCGCCGGGCTCCCACACGGGCGTGTAGACCCCGCCCGGCGGGGCGTGGATGCCGTTCTTCGCGATGAATTGGTCGATGCTCGCGTTGATGCCGTTGTAGATGCGGTCGGCATGGGCCAGGTTGCTTTTCAGGTCGGGCGCGAACTGCAGCGTCTCGCCATCGGCGGCCAGGCCGGTGAGCAGGCCGTAGAGCTGCATGCCCTGGGCGGCAAAGGCGCGCAGGTCGATGTCGCGCCCGCCGTCGCGGCCTGTGACGTAATGGTTGGTGTTGTCGCGCACGCCCTCGCGCAGCGGATGCTCGTGCACGGGCAGGTCGTAGTAGCCCATCTCGGCCAGCCAGGTGACCACGTCCTTGCCGCGGTAGAAGCGCGCGCAGCGCGGCGCGTCGCCGGTGGCCAGCACCACTTCGCGGCCGGCCAGGTGCAGGTCTTCGGCAATCTGCGCGCCGCTTTGTCCATTGCCCACTACCAGCACCTTGCCCGGCGGCAGCGCCTGCGGGTTGCGGTATTGCTCGCTGTGCAACTGCAGCACGTCGGCCGGCAGGCGTTCGGCCAGCCGCGGAATGATGGGCTGGTGGTAGCCGCCGCTGGCCACCACCACCTGGTCGGCGCGGTGCTCGCCCGCCGAGGTGCTGACCTGGAAACCGCCGCCCGCCGCCGCCGCGATCGGCGCCACGCGCTGCACCGTCACCCCGGTCTTCATGGGCGCGGCAACATGGCGCACGAAGCCGTCGAGGTAGTCGATGATCTGGCTCTTCACCATGAAGCCGTGCGGATCGTCGCCGCGGTACTCGTAGCCCGGCAGCTTGCACTGCCAGTTGGGCGTGACGAGGCAGAAGCTGTCCCAGCGCTGCGTGCGCCAGGTGTGGACGGGCTCATGCTTCTCCAGCACCAGATGATCGATGCCCCGCTGCTTCAGGTAGTAGCTGACCGACAGGCCGGCCTGGCCCCCGCCGACGATGATGACGCTGTGGTGGTCCGACATGTTCACTCCTCAAAGGCAATCACGGCCACCGCGGCATCGGGCGCTGCATGGAACGGCGCCGCGGCGGCCTCGATCTGCGCCAGCTGGTCCATGGCCATCGAACAGGCAAAGCCGTACTTGGCGCGAACTCGCTCACTGGCGATGCCCAGGGCCTCGCGCGTGCGCTGCAGGAAGTCGGGCAAGGCGTAGCTGCTGCCCGGCGCGAAGTAGTCCTTGATCACCAGCGACGGCGAATAGCAGCGCTGGACGCGGCCATCGGGCCAGCGCAGGCTGAAGTGCATGGCGGGCATGGGCAGTGGCTCCTCTTTCGTTGATGGCTTCTCAATCCGCCAGCGGCAGGGTGGCGCGGTACAGCGCCGTGTGGCGCAGCGCACTGGCCGCCCAGCTGAAGCGCCGGCACACCGGCGGCGGCACGGCCACGGCCAGCGCCGCGCGGCGTGCGGGCTCGGCGGCCTGCTGCAGGGCGCGGGCGATGTCGTCAACGTCCAGCGGCTGGCAGAACAGCGCGTGGCCGGCGGCCACGCTGTCGGCCAGGTACTCGGTGAAGGGCGGCTGGTTCGACACCACCACCGGCGTGCCGCAAGCCAGCGCTTCCAGCACCACGAGGCCGAAGCCTTCGGCCAGCGACGGCATGGCCAGCGCGCTGGCCGCGCGAAACAGCGCCGGCATCTCGGCGTCGGGCAGCGCGCCCGTCACCACCACGTCCTGGCCAGCGCCGGGCGTGATGCCCGCCGCCGTCAGCACGGCCCGGAATTCCGCCGCGGCGGCGCCGTGGTCCAGCAGGCTGGCGCCGCCGGCCACCACGAGCTGAGCGCCCGGCTGCGCCGCGCGCAACTGCAGGAAGGCGCGCAGCACGCGCACGCTGTTCTTGCGTGCTTCCACGCCACCCACCAGCAGCCAGCGCTTGGCGCCCGCGCGCAGGCCCAGGCGCTGCGCCAGCGCAGCGTCCTGCGCGTCGGGCTGGGCGGTGTAGCGCGCCAGGTCCACGCCGTTCGGCACCAGCACAGCGGTGCGGCCGAAGTCACGCTGCAGCACATCGGCCCAGGTCTGGCTGACGCACAGCAGCTGGGCCGCGGCGGCCACGGCGCGCTGCTGCCAGGCGTCGATGCGTGCGTCGGCAAAGTGGTCCAGGTGGTGCACGGTGCGTGTGAACCCGGCGATGTCACCGGCCGCAGCCAGATCGGCCAGGGCGTTGCCGCCAATGCCGTCGTGGGCGTGCAGCACGTCGAAGTGCTGCGTGCGCAGCAGGCCGCGCAAGTGGGCGACGAAGGCAGGGATGCGCTGGCCGATCATCTCGGCCAGCGCCGCCGGTGCCGGCCCCACCGGCATCAGGCTCACGGCATGGGGCACGGCGCGGAAGAACTGCTGCCCCGGCAAGGCCGGCGCCACCACGGTGACGTGGTGCCCCAGCGCGTGCAGCGCACGGCCCAGCTCCAGCGTGTGCACAACACCGCCGCGCGGGTTGACGCTGTGCGTCAGCAAGGCGATGCGCAGCGGTGCGCCCGGCTCAGCCATGCGCCGCCTCGGCCGGTGCGATGAAGCGCTCGGTCGCCACGTTCCACAACACCGCGCTGTCGTCGCCCTGGCGCAGCAGCACCGCGGGCGACGCCGTCACCCGCCCGATGGTGGCCGCCGCGATGCCGCGCGCGGCAAAACGCTCGCGCACCGCGGCGGCCTGCCCGGGCCGCACGCTGAGCAGGAAGCCGTAGCTCGGAAACGCCTGCAGCCAGCGCAGCAGCGGCACCGTGCCGTCAGCCACCACGGCGGGCCGGGGAATGGCGTCGAGCGAGATCTCGGCGCCCACCTGCGAACACTCCAGCAGCATGATCGCCGTGCCCAGGGTGCCGGCCATGCTGATGTCCTTGGCGGCGTCGGCCAGGCCGTCTTCGGCGAGCTCGGCCAGCACGGCCAGGTCGCCACGCAGGCGCGAAGGCGGCACCGCGTTTCCCGCAGGGGTGGCGCCGGGGGTGGCGGCATTCCAGAACGGGTGCGGGTCTTCGAAATGGCCGCGCAGGTCGACCGCCATCACCAGTTCATCGCCGGGCCGGGCGTTGAAGCTGCTGAGCAGTTTCTTCGCGCGCCCGAGCACCGCCACGGCCAGGCCGTTGCGCTCGCTGCGGTGGTTGGTGTGGCCGCCCACGATGGGCACGCCGTAGGCCGCAGACGCGGCCGCCATGCCCTGCAGCACGGGCGCGCCGGCCGCGCCGTCGCGCGCCCACAGTGCATCGACCACCGCGATCGGCCGCCCGCCCATGGCCGCGATGTCGCTCAGGTTGACCATCACGCCCGACCAGCCTGCGAACCAGGGCATGGCCTGGACGAAGTCGTCCACGAAGCCTTCGATGGCGAACAGCAGGTGGCCTTGCTCGCCATCGGCGATGGCGGCGCAGTCGTCGCCCACGGCCACGGCCTGGGCCAGCGCGGCGCTGCCGCCGGGCAGCGCCGCCGCCAGCGTGCCCAGCGCATCGCCGATGTCGCGCTTGTGCGCGAAGCCGCGGCCGGCGCGCAATTGGTAGACGAGGGCGGCCAGCGTGCTCACTTCGAGGTCAGGCTTGTTTCAGACGCCGCTGCGCGTGACCAGGCCCGTGATCGGGTCGTGGCACGGCGGGTAGGCGGCGAGATCGGCGCGCATGAGCGTGTGCGCGCGGCCGTGCAGCAGTTCGTCGTGCAGCGGTGTCCAGCGCAACTTCTGGAACAGCGCCACGTTCTGCGCCTGCACGTGGGCCAGGAAGAGGTGGCAGCCGCGCGCGTGCGCGCTGCGCACGGCCAGTGTGATCAGCGTGCTGCCGATGCGGCCATGGTGGCGGAAGGCGGCGTGCACGGCCAGGCGCGAACCCCACCACAGGCCTTCTTCGTGGCTGTGGATGCGCACCGTGCCCACCACCTGGTCGGGCATGCCGGCCACGGTGCTCACGGCCACCAGCGTCTGCGCGGGCGGGTGCTGGGCCGCGTCGATGGCGTCCAAGTCGTCACCGACGAACACACCCTGCTCGATGCAGAACACGGCGCGGCGCAGCGCGTGCGCCTGCTTCATCTCCCAGGCGCTGTCGGCCCACTTGATGCGGAACTCGCAGGGCGCGTAGGCACGCGGCGTGTCGAGCACGGCGTCTTCGATGATCACGAGGCGCTCCCCGGCAAGGCAGCGGGCGCCTCGGTTTCGTAGGTGGCCAACGAGGAACACGCGCCGCACTTGCCGCAGCCGGCCTTGATGTCGGCCGAACGCAGGCCGGCCTTCACCACCATCGCGCCCAGCGGTTCGAGCAGGCTCTTCATCCACGCCGCGTCGGGCGCCGGGTGGTCTTCCAGCGGCGTGCCGCTGATCGGCACGAAGGGCACGACAAAGGGGTAGACGCCGAGTTCGAGCAGGCGGGCGCTGGTGGTCAGGATGGTCTCGCGCGTGTCGCCCAGCCCGGCCAGCACATAGGTGCTGACCTGGCCGCGGCCGAACACCTTCACAGCGGCCTCGAAGGCCTGCATGTAGCGCTCGACGGAAATCGCGGCCTTGCCCGGCATGAGCTGCTCGCGCAGCGCCGGCGTCAGCACTTCCAGGTGCATGCCCAGGGTGTCGATGCCGGCATCGAACATGCGCCGGTACCAGGCATCGTCGTCGGGTGGCTCGCACTGGCCCTGGATGGGCAGGCCCGGCACCGCGGCCTTGATGGCAAACGCACTCTCGGCCAGCACGGCAGCGCCGCGGTCGCTGCCAGGCGGTGTGCCGGTGGTCATCACCATGTGCTTCACGCCGTCCAACAGCACGGCGGCACGCGCCACCTCGGCCAGCTGCGCGGGCGTCTTGTGCGCCACGGTGCGGCCGGCGGCCAGGCTCTGGCCGATGCTGCAGAACTTGCAGGCCTTGCGCCGGCTCTCGTAGCGGATGCAGGTCTGCAGGACGGTGGTGGCCAGCACGTCGGCGCCGTGCAGCGTGGCGATGTGGGCGTAGGGCACGCCGTCCATCGTCTGCAGCTTGTAAAAGCGCGGCGCGCGCGGGAACTCGATCTGTGCGATGGGAATGCGGTTCTTCAACACCACGCTGCGGCCGGCCGCATCGGGCGCTGCCAGCTCATAGGGCGACAGCTGCGCGTGGCCGGTGTGCACCGGCACCATGATCACGTGGCCGTCCACGCTGACGGCCTTGTGGTCAGAGGGGCCCGCGCCGCCGCGTCGGCTGGCCACGCCGGCGTCGCGCGCCGTGCTGGCTTCAGACAGCCGCAAGCCGTGGCTTTGCAGCTCCGTCATCAGCTGCCGCTGGGCTTGGGGCGGTAGCAGGGTGGGCGTTGGAAGGCTCATGGCGTTCGCTCCAGAAAGTGGCCGTGCGGGCCGGCTGGTCGTTGACGACCAGGCTCAGCAGTTCCGGGCGGGCGTAGTGGCCCACCGAATCCATCATGCGTTTGCGCTTGCTGACCAGCGCCATGTCGAGATCGGCGATGACCAGCCCTTCGCCCTCGCGCAGCGGTTCGGCCAGCAGCACGCCTTCGGGCGAGACGATGGCGCTGCAGCAGCCGCCCCGCAGCGCCTTCTGCAAGCCGGTGTCGGGGGTGATGCTCGCGATCTGTTCGTCACTCAGCCAGCCCGTGGCGTTGACGACGAAGCAGCCGGCCTCCAGCGCGTGGTGGCGGATGGTGACTTCCATCTGGTCGGCGAAGATCTGCCCGACCATCGAGCCTGGAAACTGCGCGCAGTGAATCTCTTCGAACTGCGTCATCAGCGCATAGCGGGCCAGCGGGTTGTAGTGCTCCCAGCAGGCCAGCGCGCCGACACGGCCCACGGCGCTGTTCACCACCTTCAGGCCGGCGGCGTCGCCCTGGCCCCAGACCATGCGCTCGTGGTAGGTCGGCGTGATCTTGCGGCGCTTCAGCAGCAGCGTGCCGTCGGCGTCGAACAGCACCTGCGTGTTGTAGAGGCTGCCGTGGTCGCGCTCGTTCACGCCCAGCACCACCACCATGCCGTGCTGGCGCGCGGCGGCGGCCACGGCGTCGGCCAGCGGGCCGGGCACCGTCGGGCACAGGCCCATCAGGCGCAGGTGCTCAGGGCCTTGCTGCACCGGTGGCTTGACGAAGCTGAAGTACGGGTAGTACGGGACGAGGGTCTCGGGGAAGACGATCAGCTGCACGCCCTGCTTCGCGGCGTCGCTGATCGTCTGCAGCACCTTGGCCAGCGTGCCATCGGCCGACGTCAGATCTGGGGCGATCTGTGCCGCTGCGGCGCGAATGATCCTCATGCAGAGCTCCCGTTGACGGTCAAGCGGACGCCGCGGAACCGGCGCTGCCGGGCCGCTGGCGGCGCCCCCGGGGGGAGCGCCGCAGGCGCTTCGGGGGGGTCAAAGTGTCCAGGTGTCGAGGATGAACGCGCCGGCCTTGCGGTGCGTGAGCACGCAGTCCAGCACGTCGAGCGGGCTGATGGGCGTGATGCCTTCGATCAGGCTGGGCTCGCCGTGGCCGTACAGCGCCTGCAGCGCGAAGCGGCAGGCGTAGACCTTGCCGCCTTCGGCGATGAACTTCTTGATCTGGTTGTTGAAGTTCAGGTGGCCGGGAAATGCCTCGTCACCCAGGGTCGGGAAGCCGCGCTGGATGCCGAGCGTGACGCCGGGACCGTAGAGCAGGATGCTGGTTTCGAAACCCTTGCGCTGCAGGCGCGTGGCCTGCAGCAGGTTCACGAAGCCGATGCTGCCTTCGAAGGCCACGGTGTGGAAAGTGACCAGCGCCTTTTCGCCGGGTGCGGCCTTGACGTCCTCGAAGACCTTGTCTTCGTAGTCGACGAAGAAGTCGCCTTTCTGGTGGGCGGGCTTGGTGACCTTGGGCATGTGCAAACTCCTGGTGCGGTGGATGGATGGGCTGCGCGCCCCGCTTGCTTTGCACCCGCCATGCCAGGCCGGCGCTGGCCCAGCACCCGGCCATGCGATCAATTTCCGATCAAGCACCATTCACGCCGGCTGCACGCCCGCGGGCGCAGGGCCGCCAGCGGCCCGCGCCGGCCGCCATGACCACGACGCCGTCGCGGTGATGCACCGCGAAGAAGCCCGTGCATGCGATCAAGGCCACCGATCAATGGCGTACGCTGCACCGGCCCGGGGCGCACTGCAGCGCCGCACCCAGCGGCGACAAGCGGGCACGGCACATGCAATCAATGCCCCCATGCCGACACAGCTTGCCCATTGGCGCCGCCGCCTCGAAGCGGGGCAGCAGCCTGCCTATCTGCTGATTGCCGAGCTCATTGCCGAAGACCTGAAGAACGGCCGCCTGAGCCCGCGCGACCGCCTGCCCACCCTGCGTGAACTGGCGACGGCGCTGAACCTGAACTACACGACCGTGGCGCGCGCCTACGCCGAGGCGCGCAAACGCGGCCTCATCGACAGCCGGCCCGGCACCGGCACGCGCGTGCGCGGCAGCAGCCCCGGCCTGCCCCTGCGCGGCGGCAGCGGCGCCGAGATGAGCATGAACATGCCACCCGAGCCGGAAGACGCGGCGCTGCTCGCGCGGATGCATGACAGCGCCGCCGCGCTGATGGCGCAGGCCGACCTCTCCAGCCTGCTGCGCTACCAGGACTTCGGCGGCAGCGCCGCCGACAAGGCCGCAGGGGTGGCTTGGCTGAAGCCCCTGCTGCCGCATGCCGACACGCGCCGGCTGCTGGTGTGCCCCGGCATCCACAGCGTGCTGGCGGCGCTGATGTCGCTGCTGGCCCGGCCGGGCGAGCTGATCTGCGTGGAAGCGCTGGCCTACCCCGGCCTGAAGGCCATGGCCACGCAGCTGGGCGTGGTGCTGCACGCACTGCCGCTGGACGAGGAGGGCCTCAGCGCCGAGGCCTTCGAGCAGGCCTGCAAGACGCTCAAGCCGCGCGCGCTGGTCTTCACGCCCACCTTGCACAACCCCACCACCCTGACCACCAGCCGCGCCCGCCGCGAGGCCCTGGCCGATGTGGCACTGCGTTACGCCGTGCCTGTCGTCGAGGATGACGCCTACGGCATGCTGCCGCAGCAGGGCCTGCCGCCGCTGGCCACGCTGGCCCCCGAGCTGACCTACTACGTCACGGGCTTTTCCAAGTGCCTGGGCGCCGGGCTGCGCGTGGCCTATGTCAGCGCGCCCGGTGAGCGCCAGGCGCAGCGGCTGGCCGGCGCCTTGCGCGCCACCACGGTGATGGCCAGCCCGGTGACGGTGACGCTGGCCACACGCTGGGTGGAGGACGGCACCGCCGCCATGGTGCTGCAGGCCATCCGCAGCGAGAGCGAAGCGCGCCAGGCGCTTGCGCATCACCACCTCGCGCGCCACGGGCTGCCGGGGCCGGCCGAGGGCTTTCACCTGTGGCTGCCCCTGGCGCAGCGCTGGAGCGTGGTCGAGCTGGCCAGTTACCTGCGCACCCGCGGCGTCGGGGTGGTGGCCAGCGCGGCCTTCGCCACCGATGCCGACCCGCCCGACGCCGTGCGCATCTGCCTGGGCGGGCCGATGAACCGCGATGGCTGCGGTGCGGCGTTGCGGCTCATCGCCGATACGCTGGACCACCCCGGCCACCCGCACGCCACGGTGATGTAGCGGATGCTGACTTCGGCAGGCAGGCGCCGGCTTCGGCACGGGTTCAAATGCCAGGAAGGTCTCCAGACGGCGGCGCCCGCAGCAGTCGGCGTCTGCAATGGAGTCGGGATCGCCTGGTTGGCTGAGCCAACTGCCGACGTGCGGGCAGCATCCGGCGCCGACGGTTGTGGTCGGCTCTGGATCGACCGCTCAAGAGGAGGGCACCGTCGCTTTGCGGCTGGCATCTTGCGGCTGTGCTTTCAAAACCGGTCTTCGACCGGTCGTGGGCTTGGCGATCTCCTCGCAGTGCGCTGGCTGCTACTGGCCGGGTGCTGGTGGGCACGAACGTCAGCTTCGAGGAGCTGAAACACGGTGGACCCTCATCGTCTTGACCGGCCGGTTCGAAGAAGCACGAAGGGCAGCAGTGGGTCGGGAGTGCTCCGTCGAGTCGAGGACGAGCGGTCGTTCGACCTCGGCCCGATGCGGTTTGTCATTGGTTGAAGGGTCTGCGCCCTGGGCACCACCGCGTCGCCCGCAACGTCAGCGGTACCTCTGAAAGCGGCCGGATGAGGCGCCACCCGGTGCGAGCCCGAACGACTGCAAGGTGTCGGAGACGTGAGTTCAAGGGCTGGCGGCGACCGTCAGCAACCGCTGCATGTCAGTCGTCCCGTTCGGCTTCTACACAGGACTTCGTGACCTTGGAGAGTTTGATTTCGAGTACATCGGCGCGACAGTTCGGCACCGCTGTTCGATCTGGTGGGCGATCCTCTGAACGTCCTCGGGTGTCAGCGCTCGGGTGCCGCGCGATGTCAGCAGGCCGGCCAGCTCCTTGCCGTTGAATACCCGGACGCGCCCACGTCCAGTGCGCTCCACAAACCAACCGGGCAGCGCTAAGACGGGCAGCACCGAGACCGGCAATCCGACCGCACTCGACAGCCACTTGGCCAACCAGGCGGCTTGGCGCTCGGCCTGCTCCAACGGTTCCTTTGTCGACCAGGTGGGGAACCTGGGGGTCTCGCCGTCGAAGACCACCGTGGCGTCGGCCTTGCCGCGGCCCTGGTTCGGCTTCGTGAAGCCCTTGGTCTCGACGGCGAAGACACCCCCGGCGGCGACAACGACATGGTCGATGTTGAACTGCTCCGCCGGCAGGTCGTGGAATGTGGCGGCGCCCTGGCGCATCAGCTGATCGAGCTCCTGACCGACGGCAACTTCGGCGTCGAAGCCCGCCTTCAGGTGGTCGAGCCGGGTGCCGGCTTTCAGCAGCTTGCGCAGCATGTAGGCGATGAAGGCGATCGCCGCCAGGGCGTAGACCGGCGCCAGGTGCGCCATCTGCGGCAGGCCGCGCAGATGGCTCTGCGCGAGGAACAGCGCCAGCGCCAGCAGCGGCACCACCATCAACAGCACGAGGTCCCAGGTCAGATCGTTGTGGGCCTCGTCGAGCTGTTCACGCAGCGAGTGGCCTGGGCCACGCAGCAGCGCGATGCCGATGGGAGAGCGGCGGCTCTGCCGCGCCTTCGCCTTCCTGCGAATCAGGACGAAGAGGGCCGCGGCAGGCCCGGCGAAGCAGGCGACGAGGACGCCAAGGACGATGGCGATCTGGTTGGTGATCTCTCCCATGGATCCGTCTTTCCTGCGGCTGCCGTCACGCGGTCAGGCGCGCTGCCAGCTTCTTGGTCGTCGTCGACACGAAGCGCACGAGCCGCTCGGCCAGCGTGCAGGCCGCTGGCGTGAGTGCGGGGGCGATCTCGCGCGCGGCCTGGTCGATGGCCGTGGGCACACGGTCGGCCATGTCCCGCGCCTGCTGAGCCAGGAAGCGCGGTTGCATGCCTAGCTGCCGGGCCATCAGCGCCAGGTGCTCGGCGCCCATCTCGCCCGGCCTGACCGCGCCGCCGATCGCAAAGGCAAACTCGGGCGACAGGCCCGGGTACAGCCGCGTGCACATCAGGTCGTAGAACGGCGTCAGCGTCACGCCTTGGCCGGGCACGCTGTAGATCGACAGGTTCTTGGCGTGGCTGTCGTTGTTGCCGACGTACAGATTGAAGAACACCCAGCGCACCAGGTGGCGCAGGTCGACGGCGGGCTGCGCGCTGTAGCGGCGGATCAGATCGGCGCAGGCGGCCAAGCCCGGGCCGCCTTCCTTCTCGTACTTGCGGTCCGACACCGTGCCAGCCAGCTGGCACAGGTCGTACTGGACCAGCCGCGCCAGCGTGCCGTCGGCGCGCAGCTGACGGTCGAAGCGGCGCACGACGCAGGCTTCGGTGCGCGGTTCGTAGAAGACCTCGGCCGTCGGCAGGCCGGCCAGCGCCGCGGCGCGCATCACGATGGCCTCATTGGCGGCCGAGTGCCAGACCTTGGCCAGGCGGCGGATGTTGGGCTTGAGGATGTGCGTGGACGGCGAGGTGCCATTGGGCAGCTGCGGCACGCCGTCGTCGAAGATCGCCGGGCTGGTCTTGTCCTGCGCCCCGGCCAGCGAGATGCGGGCGCCTTGCTCGTGGATGTCGATGGCAGAAGCCGACCGCTTGGCCAGGATCGCGGCGATGGCCTCCCAGGTCGTGGCTTCGTAGCGGGGCGGTTCCGGCGTTTGGCCGGCCGCCACCAGCACGAAGGCCCCCGCGGTGTCGCCAGCCACCGCCAGCAGCAACGAGAAGAGCGTGGATGCCTTGCGCTGGGCGGCCAGGTAGTCGCGCAGTTCACCCTCGGGCAGCAGGTTCTCGAAGAAGGCCTGCACCTCGGGCGTGGCCTGTCGGCCCGGCTGCAGCGGGATGGCGGCCAGCGACATCCGTTGCCCGGCTTCCAGCCAGGTCGATGCGTACTCGAAGGCCAGCGGCGCGCTGTCGTGCACGGCACCGACCCGGTCGCTGCCGTAGTAGACATCCAGCCGATCGGGCCGTGGTTGCATCACCCGCGCCTCACAGTGAGGAGGTCGAACGAGAGGCCTTGGTGCGCACCACCACCTCCAGGCCCAGCAGGTCCATGAGATCCAGCACCTTCTGCAGTTGCACCGTCGGCTTGCCGTTCTCCAGGTCGACGATGAAGCGGTTGCCGGTGTTGCCGAGGCCGGCGAGGTCGAGCTGCTTCAGCGCCAGCCGCTTGCGCTGCTCACGGATCACAGCGCCCAACTCCACGGAGGAGCGGATCGGCGCCTCTGAGCCGGTGGAGTGACCGAGCGGTAAGTCTTGGGCCGACGACGGCATGGTAGGCGCTTGAAGTTACCTTTCGGTCATTTTCGATGCCGACCCGCTGGAGGTCAAGCGAAAAGTGACTGATCGGTAATCAGCGTCTCGCCTGCGATGAGCAGTCGGCGTCTCAGCGCGAGTCGCCGGCCGGCGTGCCGCCGCGCCTTGTCTCATCGGCCGCCAACCTGTTACCCAATCGACGGTCTTGCTGATCCGCGGCATCGCTGCGAATCAGCTGGCGCATGTACTCGCCTGCATTCACGTAGCCGCCCTGCGCCACGCGTCGGGCGACGTACTCGAGGAGGTCCGGCGGCAACGTGAGCTTGATCCTGCGCAGGGTCATGGCGGCATCATCGAAGTCGGGTGCGCCGGGTGTCAAGCTGCCTTGGCCTTGCCGGTCTTGGCCGTCACGTCACCGCGTTCCAGCTTCAGCAGCAACTGCCCCCAAGCTTCCAGCGCCCGCCGCCGCTCCTCGAAGTAGTCGTGCCGGTTGTAGACGCCTTCCACGCCCTTGAGCTTGTGGTTCAGGCAGCGTTCGGCCACGTGCGGCTCCACGCCCAGGGCGGCCAGGTGGGTTCGCGCGGTGCGGCGGAAGTCGTGCACTGTGAAGTGGGGCAGGCCGTGCTTCACCTTGCCCATCGCCACGCCCAGCGTCGACTCGCAGACGTGCGGCACCATGCGGGTTTGGAGCTTGCGCGCTGGCAAAACGTACTCGGCGTTGCAGGCCAGCTCCTTCAGCTTTTGCAGCCACTCCACCGCCATGGCCGGCAGCGGGATGTCCAGCAGCTGGCCTGTCTTGGTGCGGATGCCGGGCAGGTGCCACACCGGCGGGTCGGCATCCAGCTCGAACTCGTCCCAGCGTGCGGCGATCAGCTCGCCCTTGCGCACGGCCAGCAGCAACAGCAGCTTCACCGTCAGCTCGTTCTGCACGCTGAAGCCCTTGGCCTGGCGCATCGCCTCGAACAGCGTCACCAGCTCGTCGCGTGACAGCGCGCGCTCGCGGGCGAGTTCCTTGCCGCCCGCGTCCGCCAGGTCGAAGGCCGCTGCCGGGTTGAAGCGCACCAGGTGGCGCTTGATGGCGTAGTCGAACATGCGCCGCACCCAGCGCAGCACGTCGTTGGCGATGGTTGGCGCGCCGCGCTTGACGACGGCGCGCAGCATGGTGTCGATGTGCCTCGGCTCCACCGCATCCAGGGCCAGCTTGCCCAGGTGCGGCTTGATGTCCTTCTCGATGCGGCTGCGCACGATGTTCGGGTGCTTCCAGCGCCCGTTGATCATGCGCTCGAAGTACTCGTCGGCGAGCTGGCCGACGGTGGTGACGCTGCGCGCGGCCTCGATACGGGCCAGGGCGGTGGACTTGCGCTCCTGCTTCTCACCGGCCACGTCGTGGCCGAGGGCGATCTTCGCGCGCAGTTCCTTGGCTGATTGGCGGGCTGCGGCCAGCGGCAGGTCGCTGTAGCTGCCCAGGTTCATCACGCGCGACTTGCCGGCGAAGCGGTAGCGCAGCCGCCAGTGCGGCGCCGTGCGATCGGGCCGCCAGGTCAGCACCAGCCCGTCGCCATCGGTGCGCCCCTCGAAGCGTTCACCGGCCTTGATCCAGGCCCGGATCGCGACGTCGGTCAGCTTGCCCATCGTCCACCCCGCGTGTGTACCCGGAAAGGGCCCCAGACCGTTCCGGGTACACGCTCGGGTACACAGAAATTCTGGGATGGGGTGGGCCGCTGTTCAACCTCCTGAAGCGCTAAGCCCGCGTAATTGCTGGACTTTCCGGCCGCTTGGGGGTGTCAAGAGACCCCGTGAAACCTCACTCGATGTTCTGCACCTGAACTTCGAGTACGAAGCCAAGTGCTTGTCACGCAAAGAGATTTTTCTCTTGCCTGCTCAGGAACCCCACAGACAACCCCACAGCAAGTGCATGCAGCGCCTGCTGGCGGCTTGTTTTGGGTGGTGCGTGCAGCAGTGCAACTGTAGCCTGTCAGGCGCATGCAGACTCTCGCTGGTGTTTGCATCCTGCCGATGCAGGCTTGGGCGTGTGGGAGGGTCTCCGCGCTGCACGGTGCTGCGGTCCCGCCTGCTTCATTGACGTGAGGATGCGCGCTGAGCAGCGCAACAGACCGCGGCAACGCGGCGTCCGCGCTGAACCACCTCATGCCAAGTTCCTGTCTCGGGCCGCCGAAGATGCCGCAGGCCCGGCTGCCGCCAAAGCGAGAGGCTGCTTCGTGCCTGGAGGCGTTCTCCTGCGCCGGGGTATCGGCCGACGCGCCAATGACCAGTCACTCGCCCAATGCTGTTGTCCCAGCATCGTCCGGACGACCGCTGCCGTTCCAAGCGACTGACAGAACTCGACCCA
>VFQM010002238.1_pt1 | contig 14795 bp, 11 predicted proteins | sample 3512391 | NCBI WGS metagenome assembly VFQM01 (sample SAMN10412369, study PRJNA504923) | tailings metagenome | isolation source: Replicate 1 from Balatoc abandoned mine | place: Philippines
GTGCGCGTGCCGCTGGCCAACGCCTCGCTGACCGACTGCGTGTTCGAGGTCGAGCGCGCGACCAGCGCCGAGGAGGTCAATGCGCTGCTCAAGGCCGCCGCCGAGGGCCCGCTGAAGAACATCCTCGGCTACGAGGAGCGCCCGCTGGTGTCCATCGACTACCGTACCGACCCGCGCTCCTCGATCATCGATGCGCTGTCGACCCTGGTGGTCAATGGCACCCAGGTGAAGGTCTATGCCTGGTACGACAACGAGTGGGGTTATGCCAACCGCGCGGTGGAGCTGGCGCGGCTGGTCGGCGCGGCGGGGTAATCGGTGATCATGAAGGCGTTGTCAGCCCTGCCTGCGCAAGTCCGCCAGTACCTGCTGGTCACCGGCAACTACTGGGCCTTCACCCTCACCGACGGCGCGTTGCGCATGCTGGTGGTACTGCATTTCCACGCGCTGGGCTACACGCCGCTGCAGATTGCCGCGCTGTTCCTGTTCTACGAGATCTTCGGCGTGGTTACCAACCTGGTCGGTGGCTACCTCGGCGCGCGCCTGGGCCTGAACCGCACCATGAACCTCGGCCTGGGCCTGCAGGTGCTGGCCCTGCTGATGCTCACGGTGCCGGCCGCCTGGCTGACGGTGCCCTGGGTGATGGGCGCGCAGGCGCTGTCGGGTATCGCCAAGGACCTCAACAAGATGAGCGCCAAGAGTTCGATCAAGCTGCTGGTGCCGGACAACCAGCAGGGCACGCTATACAAGTGGGTGGCCATTCTCACCGGCTCGAAGAATGCGCTCAAGGGCGTCGGCTTCTTCCTCGGCGGTGCGCTGCTGGCGCTGCTCGGCTTCAGCGGCGCGGTGCTGGCGATGGCCGCCGTGCTGGCGCTGATCTGGCTGGGCAGCCTGGTGTTGCTGAAGAAGGACCTGGGCAAAGCCCGCGCCAAGCCGAAGTTCCGCGACCTGCTGTCGAAGAGCCGGGCGATCAACATCCTGTCGGCCGCCCGCCTGTTTTTGTTCGGCGCCCGCGACGTGTGGTTCGTGGTGGCGCTGCCGGTGTACCTGAGCACGGTGTTCGGCTGGGACTTCTGGATGGTGGGTGGTTTTCTCGCTGCCTGGGTCATCGGCTACGGCATCGTGCAGTCCTTCGCCCCGCGTATCACCGGCAAACAACGCGGACAGCTGCCGGACGGCCGCAGCGCGTTCGTTTGGGCCGCGCTGTTGGCCGGCCTGCCGGCGCTGATCGCGCTGGGTCTCGGTACTGGCTGGCCAGCGCAGTGGGTGCTGCTCGGCGGCTTGCTGCTGTTCGGCGTGCTGTTCGCAGTGAACTCCTCGCTGCACAGCTACCTGATCGTCAGCTACGCCAAGGAAGACGGCGTATCGCTGGACGTGGGTTTCTACTACATGTCCAACGCCCTGGGTCGACTGATGGGGACGTTGCTCTCGGGCTGGCTCTACCAGCAGTACGGCCTGGCCACCTGCCTGTGGTGGTCGAGCCTGTTCGTGCTGCTGGCGGCGCTGTGCTCGCTGGGATTGCCGCGCCGGGCAGGCGATTAGCCGGCCTGGCAGGGCTCCAGCAGTTCGGCGTTGATCTGCTCGATGCGACTGACGCCACACAGCGCCATGGCCACAGCCAGTTCGTTGCGCAGGGCTTCCAGCAGGTTTTGCACGCCAGCCTGACCGGCGCCGGCCAGGGCCCAGGCCCAGGGGCGACCGATCAGCACGCCCTGGGCGCCGAGGGCCAGGGCCTTGAGCAGGTCAACGCCACTGCGTACGCCGCCATCCAGGAGGATCGGCAGGCGTCCGTCGAGTGCGCTCGCCACGCCGGGCAGCTGGCTGATGGTCGAGGCCACGCTGTCCAGTTGGCGACCGCCATGGTTGGACAGCACGATGCCGTCGGCGCCGCATTGCAGGGCGCGCAGCGCATCGGCCGGTTCGAGAATACCCTTGAGAATCAGCTTGCCGGGCCATTGCTGGCGCAGCCAGTGGATATCCGCCCAGCTGACCGAGGGATCGAACTGCGCATCCAGCCAGGCCTTGAAGGCTGTCAGGTCGCTGGGGTCGGCCACCCGGTCAGCCAGGTTGCCGAAATGATGCGGCTTGCCGGCAATGCCCACGTCAACCAGCCAGTGCGGGCTGAGTGCCAGTTGCGTGGCCTTGGCCAGCCGCCCGCGCCAGCCGGCATCCAGCATGCCGTTGCGGATATCGCGCCGGCGGATGCCGGCCACCGGCAGGTCCACGGTAAACAGCAGGGTGTCGCAGCCGGCCGCCAGCGCCCGTTGCAGCAAGGCCGTCACGGCGCCGCGGTCACGCAGCATGTACAACTGGAACCAGCAGGGCTGGGCGCACGCCGCATGTACTTCCTCCACGGCGCAGATACCGACGGTAGACAGGCTGAAAGGCACGCCCACAGCCTCGGCGGCACGGGCCGCCTGCACCTCGCCGCGCCGCGCATAGAGCCCGGCCATGCCCAATGGTGCCAGGGCCAGCGGCATGCTTAGCGTCCGGCCGAACAGCTGGCAGCGCGTGTCCAGCTGGCTGACGTCGCACAGCACGCGCTGGCGCAGGCGCAGGCGGGCAAAGTCGGCGCAGTTGGCGGTCAGGGTGTGCTCGGCATTGGCGCCGCCATCGATGTAGTCGAAAAGAAAGCGGGGCAGGCGGCGTTCGGCCAAGCGCCGGTAATCGGCACAGCCGGCGGGAATGATGCGGTAGGTGCGCGACATGCGGGTGTCCTGTAGCTGTTGTTGTGGGGACAGGCGGCACCCTGCCAGCTCGTGCTGCCGGCGACAAGCCGCCGCGGTGATCGGCTTTCGGGGTAGCCTTCGTTAGGCTAGACTGTGGCCAGCGTGACCGTCCGGGTCGTGTTTTGTGCGGAATCCTACTGTGCGCCTGTTGCTGCTGTTGAGCCTGCTGTCTGCCCTGCTGTTGCCGAGCCTGGCCGGCTTGAGTGCGGCCGTGGCGATGCCGCATTGCGCTGAGCATACCGAGGCTGCAGCGCAGACGTAGCAGTCGTCGATGACTGCCATGCCCTGGCAGCCGAGCAGGCGCCCAGCTCCTGCGAGAATGGCCACAGTTGTGGTGGCGCCTGCCTGGTACTGGCCTGGCCGATGAGCTTGCAGCAACCGCTGGTGCAAGCGCCACTGCAGCCCATGCTTTCCCGTCCCCTGGCCTTGGTGCCCTTGCCCCATTGGCGTCCACCCCGCGCCCTCTGATGCCCTGAACCGTGCCGGCTTGACCGGCGAGTAGCCGTGGCGGCTGTCCACGGCCTGTTACTGTGCATTGGAGAACCGACCATGCCTGTTTTTTCCCGTGGCGTTGCCCTGGGCCTTTGGCTGCTGTGTATCAGCCAGGGCCTGGGCGCTGCGCCGGAGTCGCTGAGCTATGCCGACGCGTTGCGCCTGGCGCTGCACTCGGCACCGCAGAATGAAGCCGCTGCCGCAGGGCTGGAGGCCGCACAGGTGGTCCGCCAGGCTGCTGGCGAACTGCCCGATCCACAACTGATCCTCGGCCTGGACAACCTGCCGCTGGATGGCCGCGAACGCTTCAGTCTCAATCAGGACCCCATGACCCAGCGGCGCCTGGGTGTCATGCAGAGTGTGCCCAACGCGGCCAAGCGTGCCGCACGCGAACAGCAGGCGGAGGCGGAGATCGGCCTGGCGCTGGCCGCCAGCCAGCTCAGTCAGCGGCAAAGCCGCTTGCAGGCGGCCCTGGCCTGGCTGGAATTGTATTACCTGGAACAGCGCCAGCCCTTGCTGGCGCAATGGCGGCAAGCCGTGGCCATGCAGCGTGACAGTTTGCCGGCGGCCCTTGCGGAAGGGCGCAGCACGCCAGCCGAGTGGCTGCAGCTGGACCAGCAATGGCTGTTGCTGGATGAGCGCGACGAGGAGTTGCAGCGTGATCTGCAGGCCGCGCGTAGCCAGTTGGCGCGCTGGATTGGCGCAGCGGCCTGGCAGTCGCTGCAAGGTCCGCCGCCGCAGCGAACGTTGGATGCCGCGCAGTTGCAGGCTGCCCTGCAGCAGCACCCGGACTTGCAGGTGCAGCGGGCGCGAGTTGTCCAGGCGGATGCCGGGTTGCAGCAGGCGCTGGCCGAAAAGCGCCCGGATTGGGCTGTGGAAGTGGCTTACGGCAACCGTGCCGGCTATGGCGACATGCTCATGCTGGAGTGGCGGGTCGATCTGCCGCTGTTCGTCGGCAGTCGCCAGGGACCGCGTATCGCCGCGCAGCGTCAGTTACAGCGGCAGAGCGAGGCGCAGCAGGACGCCCTGTGGCGTCAACTGCAGGCCGAGCTGCAGGGCGCGCTGGCCAGCCGCCAGCAGTTGCAACAGGCCGTGCAGCGCAGCCAGACGCAGCTGGTGCCATTGGCCGAGCAAGCCGTGACGCTGCAACTGGCGGCCTACCAGGCGGGAGGCCAGCCCTTGCAGGCCGTCTTGCTGGCGCGCCAGGCGCTGGCTGACAGTCGCCTGCGCGAATTGCAGCTACAGGGGCGCCTGAGCCAGCTCGATGCGCAGCTTTATCACCTTTACCTGGAGGAGCCGCAGCCATGAAGCGCGCTACCCTGATGACTTTTCTGGCCGTCGGCCTGTTACTGGCCGGCGGCCTGCTGGGCTACTGGCTGGCGATGCAGCAGCCGACCGACGGGGATGCTGGACATGCTCATGGGCCAGCCGCTGCGGATACGCCGGGCGATGAGCGCCGAGTCCTGTACTGGTATGACCCGATGCGTCCCGACCAGCATTTCAGCCAACCCGGCAAGTCGCCGTTCATGGACATGCAGCTGGTGCCGCGCTATGCCGACCAGCAGAACGAACAGGCCGGCCTGCAGGTCAGTGCCGAGCGGGTACAGAGCCTGGGCATGCGTACCACGCGGGTCACTCGCGCCGCCTGGGAGGAAAACTGGCGACTGCCCGCCAGCCTGGCCTACAACCAGCGCCAGGTCATACGCCTGCAGGCGCGCGCCGATGCCTTTGTCGAGCGAGTCTATGGGCATGCCCCTGGCGATGTGCTGGCGGCCGGCACGCCCCTGGCTGACCTGCTGGTGCCTGCCTGGCAGGCGGCGCAACTGGAGTACCTGGCCCTGCTGGCGCATGCCGACCGAGCCTTGCAGGAGGCGGCACGCCAGCGCTTGTTGTTGCTTGGCATGCCTGCCGCGGACATCGCCGAACTGTCGCGCAGTCGACGCGCGGCAGGACTCTATACCCTGCGTACCCCGGCGGCCGGCGAGCTGCAGCAACTTGATCTGCGCCTGGGCATGCGCGTCAGCAGCGGGCAGCAACTGGCCCTGCTCAACGGGCTGGACACGGTATGGCTGGAGGCAGCAGTGACTGAGCAGGCGGCGCTGCGGGTCCGTCCCGGCATGCCGTTGCGCGTACACCTGGCGGCCCAACCTGGGCAGCCGCTGGAAGCCCGGGTGCTGGCGTTGTTACCCAGCCTGGATGCGCAGACACGTACCCTGACCCTGCGCAGCGAGCTGGCCAACCCCAAGGGGCGGCTGCGCCCAGGCATGTTCGCCGAACTGGAACTGCGTCTGCAGGACGCGCAGCCGAGTCTGCGCCTGCCGGGTGAAGCGGTGATTCGCAGTGGCCAGCGCAACCTGGTCATGCTGGCTGAGGAGGACGGGCGCTTCGTTGCCCAGGAGGTACGCCTTGGCCGTGATAACGGCCAGTGGGTGGAAATCCTCGAAGGTCTGCAGGAGGGGCAGCAGGTCGTCAGTTCCGGGCAGTTTCTGCTCGATTCCGAAGCCAGCCTGCGTGGCTTGGCCAGTCGTCCGGCGCAGGCCCCGCTGCATGAGGCGGACGGCTGGATACGGGGTATCGAAGGGCAGCGTTTGCTGCTCGAACACGGGCCCTTTGTAACACTCAACATGCCGGGCATGACCATGCCGTTTCGCCTGGCGCGTGCCGAGCTGGGCGAGGGGCTGGTGGAGGGCATGCGCGTGCGTGTCGGGGTCAGCCAGGGCGCACAGGGCTTGCAGGTGGAACGCATCGATGTGCTGGAGGTGCAGCCATGATTGCGCGCATCATCCGCTGGTCTTTGCAGCAGCGCCTGCTGGTGCTGCTGAGCACGCTGCTGCTCAGCGCCTGGGGACTGTGGTCGCTCCAGCAGACCCCGCTGGATGCCCTGCCTGACCTGTCCGATCCGCAGGTGATCATCCGCACCAGCTACCCCGGACAGGCTCCGCAGCTGGTCGAGCAGCAGGTGACCTATCCACTGGCCAGCAGCCTGCTGGCCGTGCCGGGTGCGCAGACAGTGCGCGGCTATTCCTTCTATGGCGATTCCTTCATCTATGTGCTGTTCGAGGAGGGCACCGACCTGTACTGGGCACGCTCGCGCGTGCTGGAGTACCTCAACCAGGCGCAGGGGCGCCTGCCGCCGGGCGTGCAGAGCAGCCTGGGGCCGGATGCCACCGGGCTGGGCTGGATCTTCCAATACGCCCTGGTCGATCGTAGTGGTCGCCATGACCTCGCCGAGCTGCGCGCCCTGCAGGATTGGTTCCTGCGCTATGAGCTGACCAGCCTGCGCAATGTGGCCGAGGTCGCCAGTCTGGGAGGCATGGTGCGCCAGTACCAGGTCGTGCTCGACCCGCAAAAGTTGCTGGTCTACGGGATCACCCCGCAACAGGTGGAGCAGGCTTTGCAGGCCGCCAACCAGGAAAGCGGTGGCGCCGTGCTGGAGCTCGCCGAGCGCGAGTACATGGTCCGCGCCAGTGGCTACTTGCAGAGCCTGGAGGATTTCCGCCAGGTGCCGTTGCGTGTGGATGCGCGAGGCGTGCCGGTGTTGCTTGGCCAGGTGGCGCATATCCAGCTGGGGCCGGAGATGCGCCGCGGCGTTGCCGAGCTGGATGGCGAAGGCGAGGTGGTCGGTGGCGTCGTGATCCTGCGTGCCGGCAAGGATGCCCGGGCCACCCTCGCGCTGCTGCACGAGAAACTGCAGCAACTGCGCGCCAGCCTGCCGCCAGGCGTGGAGATCGTCACCACTTACGATCGTAGCGAACTGATTGATCGCGCCATCGGCTACCTGGGTGGCAAGCTGGTCGAGGAGTTCATCGTCGTGGCCGTGGTCTGCCTGTTGTTCCTGGGCCACCTGCGTTCCTCGTTGGTGGCGGTGATCAGCCTGCCGCTGGGTGTGCTGCTGGCCTTCATCGTCATGCACTGGCAGGGCGTCAATGCCAACCTGATGTCGCTCGGTGGTATCGCCATCGCCATCGGCACCATGGTCGATGCGGCGCTGGTGATGATCGAGAACGCGCACAAGCGCATCGAGGCCTGGCAGCAGGCGCATCCCGGGCAGCGTCTGCACGGTGCGCAACACTGGCAGCTGATCGGCGATGCGGCCGAGGAGGTGGGGCCAGCGCTGTTCTTCAGCCTGCTGATCATTACCCTGTCGTTCATTCCGGTATTCAGCTTGCAGGCGCAGGAGGGCCGGTTGTTCGGCCCGCTGGCGTTTACCAAGACCTATGCCATGGCGGCGGCGGCGGGCCTGTCGGTGACCCTGGTGCCGGTGCTCATGGGCTACTGGATTCGTGGACGCATCCACGGTGAACAGCGCAATCCGTTGAATCGCTGGCTGATTGCCGCCTACCGGCCGCTGTTGCTGCGCGTGCTGGCCTGGCCGCGGCTGACCCTGGCGTTGGGACTGCTGTTGCTGCTGTCCTGTCTGTGGCCGCTGAGTCGCCTGGGTGGCGAGTTCCTCCCGCCGCTGGATGAAGGCGACGTGCTGTACATGCCTTCGGCACTCCCCGGGCTGTCTGCCAACAAGGCGGCCGAGCTGCTCCAGCAAACCAATCGGATGATCCGTACGGTACCCGAGGTAGAGCGGGTGATGGGTAAGGCCGGGCGTGCCGAGACGGCTACCGACCCGGCACCGCTGGAAATGTTCGAAACCAGCATTCGCCTGCGGCCCCGTGACGAGTGGCGCCCCGGCATGACCCCGGAGCGCCTGCTCGAAGAGCTGGATCGCGCGGTGCAGGTGCCTGGCCTGGCGAATGTCTGGGTGCCGCCGATTCGCAACCGCATCGACATGCTGGCCACCGGGATCAAGAGTCCGCTGGGCATCAAGGTCAGCGGGCCGTCACTGCAGCTCATCGAGCAGGTGGCGCAGGCGGTCGAAGCCCAGGCGCGCCAGGTGCCGGGGGTAACGTCGGCGCTCGCCGAGCGCCTGGTGGGTGGCGCCTACCTGGATGTGCAGATCGACCGGCGAGCTGCCGCGCGCTTCGGTCTGAACATTGCCGACGTGCAGGCACTGGTGGCCGGGGTGGTTGGTGGTCGCACTATCGGCGAGGTGGTCGAGGGTCAGGCGCGTTTCCCGATCAGCCTGCGCTATCCGCGGGCCTGGCGCGATAGTCCGGAGGCGTTACGGCGGCTGCCGCTGCTCAGCCCGTCTGGGCAGCAGTTGCGCCTTGGTGATGTGGCGCAGATCAGCCTGAGCGAGGGGCCGCCGATGCTGCGTAGCGAGAATGCACGCCTGGCGGGCTGGGTCTACGTGGACATTCGTGGTCGTGACCTGCTGTCGACGGTGCGTGAGCTGGAGCAGCGCATTGCCCGCGAAGTGGCTTTGCCGGCCGGCGTTGCCCTGGCCTATGCCGGCCAGTTCGAGTATCTGCAGCGTGCCAATGCGCGCCTGGCCTGGGTACTGCCGGCGACCCTGCTGATCATCTTCGTGCTGCTCTACCTGACCTTCCGGCGTGTTGGCGAGGCCTTGCTGATCATGGCCAGCTTGCCGTTTGCGCTGATCGGCGGGGTATGGCTGCTCTACCTGCTGGACTTCAACCTGTCGGTGGCCACGGCGGTCGGCTTCATCGCCCTGGCCGGTGTGGCGGCGGAGTTCGGGGTGATCATGTTGCTCTACCTGGATAATGCCTGGCGAGCCCGCCAGGCCGCAGGCGCGAAGAGTGTCCAGGCCTTGCAGGAGGCGTTGGTGGAGGGCGCGGTGCTGCGGGTGCGGCCCAAGGTAATGACTGTGGCGGTGCTGGTAGTCGGGCTGTTGCCGATGTTCTGGGGCAGCGGCAGCGGTGCCGAGATCATGCAGCGTATCGCCGCACCCTTGGTGGGCGGCATGCTCAGCGCGCCCTTGCTGTCACTGTTGCTGTTGCCGGCGGCCTATGGCCTGTTGCAGCGTTGGCGTCTGGCGCGCGGCGGTAGTTGAAGGCTTGCGTCGCGTCCGGCGCTTGCCGACACTGGCGGCGCTGGCGCTACAGGAGGGCAGGCGATGCAGCGGCTGGATCTGAAGGTGCGCCTGATGCTGGGCGATGAGATTGCCATGGGGCCGGGCAAGGCCGATCTGCTCGAGGCCATCGAGCGGGAAGGTTCGATCAGTGCGGCAGCCCGTGCGCTGGGCATGTCTTACCGGCGTGCCTGGTTGCTGGTGGAAACCATGAACCGCTGCTTCAGCCAGCCCCTGGTGCAGGCCCTGGCCGGCGGTCGCCAGGGTGGTGGTGCCCAGCTCAGCGACGAAGGCCGCCAGGTGCTGCAGCGCTACCGCCAGTTGCAGGCGCGCCTGCGCGCAGTGGCCGAGCAGGACTGGCCGGAACTGGCCGCGTTGTTGCGCTGAACGGCGGTCGGTTTTTCCCGGCTGCGGCAAAAAATGCCATTGCTCCCGGCAGGGTTATCTGACTTAATCGCCAGCTTTTTTAATGCTGGCGATGGCCAGCCGCCTTCAGGAGTATTCCGATGACGCACACCTGCCGCGCGCTGGCCCTGGCCGCTTCGCTGACTGTCGCCACGCCGGCGCTGGCTGGCGAGCTGCTGCACTGGCAGAACAACAGCCTGAGCTACCTGTATGGTCATGACTACAAGGTCGATCCGGGCATCCAGCAAACCGTGACCTTCGAACATGCCAGTGGCTGGCGTTTCGGTGACCTGTTCTTCTTCACCGACCTGATTCACTACAACGGCGGGCAGAACGGTGCCGGTGATAGCCGTACCTTCTACGGCGAGCTGTCGCCGCGACTGAGCCTGGGCAAGGTCTTCGACATGCCGCTGAGCATCGGCCCGATCAGTGACGTGCTGCTGGCGACCACCTACGAGTTTGGTGAAGATGATGTCGAAAGCTACCTGATCGGCCCGGGCTTCGACCTGGCGGTGCCGGGCTTCGATTACTTCCAGCTCAACGTCTACCGTCGCGAAACCGATGGCAAGCGCGCCGGCAGTGGTGTCTGGCAGGTGACTCCGGTGTGGGGCTACACCCTGCCGGTGGGCAACTCGGACATCCTCATCGACGGCTTCATCGACTGGGTGGTCGATAACGATGACAACGGCCCGGCCGGTGAGTATCACGCCAACCTGCACATCAACCCGCAGATCAAGTATGACCTGGGCAAGGCGCTGAGCTGGGGCGAGAAGCAGTTCTACGTCGGTGTGGAATACGACTACTGGAAGCACAAGTACGGCATCCAGGACGGTGGTTTCGTCAGCGACAACTTCGTCGGTTCGACCAAGCAGAACACCGCCAGCCTGCTGCTCAAGGCGCACTTCTAAGCGCCTGCTAAACGCCTCGAACAGCCAGCCCTGGCTGTTCGAGGTGCGTCACCCGGCCGCTGCTGACTCAGGGTTCCAGTTGCTGGAGGAAACTGGCCAGGGCGTTGATCTCCTGGTCAGTGAACTTCTCGGCGATGGTCAGCATCACCGAGCCGGCGCGGCTGGGGTCCTTGTCGCGGAAGCGGGTCAATGCCTTGCGTACGTACTCGGCAGGCTGGCCGGCCAGGCGCGGCATGCTTTCCTGGCCTTCGCCCTGGGCACCATGGCAGGCCACACAAATCCTCGAGAACATGGCCTGGCCCTGCTGCAGAAGGGCCGGATCGACCGGCTCCTTGGGTGCCTTGACCTGCTGCTGGCTGAAGTACACGGCGATGTCCACGCGCTCCTCCAGGGTCAGGGTCTTGGCCAGCTTGCTCATCACGAAATCGCTGCGCTGGCCATTGGCGAATTTCTCGAAGGCATTGAACAGGTAGATCGGACTCTGCTGCGCCAGGTTGGGAATGTAGGCGCGCTTGCTGTTGCCGGTTTCGCCGTGGCAGTAGCTGCAGAAGCGTACCCGCTCTGCGCCACTGGCGTAGGCCTGTTCGCGCAGTTGCGGGTCGGCAGTGATGCGGTTGAAGCGTTCCAGTGCTTCTTCACTGGCCATGACGCTGCCGGTCAGGCAGCCGAGTAGAGCAATGACGATGACACGCATGGGCGTAAATCCTTGGACGCAGGCGGCACGCTGAACAGGGAGTACCTCGAAAGAGGTGATGGTGGGTCACTATAAGGATCTGCCGGCACTTTTCCCCGTAGCAGATCAATGAAATGGCAGGTTTTTGCCTGCGTCTGATCGTCATCCCGGTCAACGGCGTACAATGCCGCGCTTTCCCATTCCGTCGAGGAGTTTCCGTGAGCCAGTTGCCACCCTGCCCGCAATGCGCCAGTCCCTATAGCTATGCCGACGGTGATCTGCTGATTTGCCCCGAATGTGCCCATGAGTGGTCGGCCGCAGGCGACAGCGCTGCCGTGGGAGTGGTCGGCCGCGGGCGACAGCGATGCCGTCGACGCTGATGCGCCGATCAAGGATGCGGTAGGTAACCTGCTGCAGGATGGCGACACCGTTACGGTGATCAAGGACCTCAAGGTCAAGGGCAGCTCGCTGGTGGTCAAGGTCGGCACCAAGGTGAAGAACATCCGTCTGTGCGGCGGCGACCACGACATCGACTGCAAGATCGACGGCATCGGCGCGATGAAACTCAAGTCGATGTTCGTGCGCAAGGTCTGATCACCCAGCGGCCGGCCAGCGCGCAACGCGGGCTGGCCGGGCGGTCTACTGCTCGCGGGCGGTAGGACGGACGCCGACCTCGGCGCTGAGTTGCAACAGCTTGCCATCGCGGAGGATTTCGATCTGGATGCGTTGTCCTGGTGGGGTGCGTGCCACCTGGTTCATGGAGCGCCGGCCATTGCTGGCTGCCTCGCCGTCGATACTCAGGATGATGTCGCCGGGCAGCAGGTTGGCCTGCTGCGCCGGGCTGCCCCGGTAGATCCCGGCGACCAGGATGCCGGCGCGCCCCTGCAGGCCGAAAGCCTCGATCAGTTCCGGGGTCAGTTGCTGCACTTCGATGCCCAGCCAGCCGCGGATCACCCGGCCGTGCTCGATGATCGACTGCATCACCTCCATGGCCAGCTTGACCGGGATGGCAAAGCCGATGCCCTGCGAACCGCCGGACTTGGAAAAGATCGCGGTATTGATGCCGACCAGCTGGCCTTCCGCATCAATCAGCGCTCCCCCCGAGTTGCCGGGGTTGATCGCTGCATCGGTCTGGATGAAGTCCTCGTAGGTGTTGAGGCCCAGCTGGTTGCGCCCGGTGGCGCTGATAATGCCCATGGTCACCGTCTGCTGCAGGCCGAAGGGATTACCGATGGCCAGCGCCACATCGCCAATGCGGATGCGGTCGGAGCGCCCGACGGCAATCGCCGGCAGGTCGGGTAGGTCGATCTTGAGCACCGCGAGGTCGGTTTCCGGGTCGCTGCCGACCAGACGCGCCAGGGTTTCCCGGCCGTCCTTGAGGGCTACGATGATCTGGTCGGCGCCGGCGATGACGTGGTTGTTGGTGAGCAGGTAGCCCTCGTGGCTGATCAGCACCGCCGAACCGAGGCTGGACTCCATGCGTTGCTGGCGCGGCAGGTTGTCACCGAAGAACTGACGGAATTGCGGGTCCTCCATGAGCGGGTGCATGGCACGGCTGACCAGCTTGCTGGTGTACAGGTTGGCGACTGCCGGCGAGGCTTTGTCCACCGCGTTGGCATAGGAATAGGTGGCCGCCTGCGAGCGGGCGCCAAGCAGTGCCTGGCCGTGCGCGCCGGGCTGGTCCAGGCCGACCCAGTGGGGGTAGCGCTGGATGAGCAGTAACGCCAGCAGCAGGCCGGCCAGCAGCGGCCAGCCAAAGTAACGCAAGGCCTGGTTCATGGAGACATCCTGAGGGTTGTCGAGGCACGGGCGGCCCCTTAAGGTGGCGGCCATTATAGGCGGCAGCCGCCGCGCTGCGTACTGTTCGAGGAAGTCCCTGCCATGGCCATTGCCCTGACCAACCTGGTCGCCGAAACCGATCGCTTGCTGGATGCTGCACGTATCAGCGACTACTGCCCCAATGGCCTGCAGGTGGAGGGGCGCCCGCAAGTCCGGCGTATCGTCAGTGGCGTGACGGCGAGCCAGGCGCTGATCGATGCGGCGATTGCCGCCGAAGCCGATGTGCTGCTGGTTCATCACGGCTACTTCTGGAAAGGCGAGGATGCCCGGGTAGTGGGCAGCAAGCAGCGCCGTCTGAAGGCGCTGCTGGCGCACGATATCAGCCTGCTGGCCTATCACCTGCCGCTGGATGTGCATGCCGAACTGGGTAACAACGTACAACTGGCGCACCGCCTGGGTATCGAGGTGGAGGATGCGCTGGTGCCGGGCAATCCCAAGGTGATCGGTTTGCAGGGCAGCCTGCCGCAACCGTTGCTGGCCGGCGAGTTTGCCGCCCGCGTCGAGCAGGTACTGGGACGCGCGCCGCTGCTGGTCAACCCGCAGCGACGGGTCAGCCGCATTGGCTGGTGCAGCGGTGGCGGGCAGGGCTATATCGAACAGGCGATTGCCGCCGGCGTCGACCTGTTCCTGACCGGCGAGGCTTCCGAACAGACCTACCACAGTGCCGTGGAGAACGACATCGCCTTCATCGCCGCGGGGCACCATGCCACCGAGCGCTACGGCGTACAGGCGCTGGGTGAATACCTGGCCAGCCATTTCGCTCTGGAACACCGCTTCATCGACTGCCCCAACCCGATTTGAAGGCTATATGAGCAGAACGTTTTGATCTAAGTGGCGCCATCAATATAAGCAAGTGCTGTGTTAGAGTGCGCCACGTTCAAGGCCCTCGGGCCGTCCTCAGCCAGCCAATCGTGAGTAGCCATGCTCGACAAACTGACGCACCTCAAACAGCTCGAGGCGGAAAGCATCCACATCATTCGTGAGGTGGCCGCCGAATTCGATAACCCGGTGATGCTCTATTCCATCGGCAAGGATTCCGCCGTGATGCTGCATCTGGCGCGCAAGGCGTTCTTCCCCGGCAAGCTGCCGTTCCCGGTGCTGCACGTGGATACCCGCTGGAAATTCCAGGAGATGTACCGCTTCCGCGAGAAGATGGTCAGCGAATATGGCCTCGACCTGCTCACCCACATCAACCCCGATGGCGTGGCGCAGGACATGAACCCCTTCACCTACGGCAGTGCCAAGCACACCGACGTGATGAAGACCGAGGGTCTCAAGCAGGCGCTGGACAAGTACGGCTTCGATGCCGCCTTTGGTGGCGCGCGCCGCGACGAGGAAAAGTCCCGTGCCAAGGAGCGCGTGTATTCTTTCCGTGACAGCAAACACCGCTGGGACCCGAAGAACCAGCGCCCCGAGCTGTGGAATGTGTACAACGGCAAGGTCAAGAAGGGTGAGTCGATCCGCGTCTTCCCGCTGTCCAACTGGACCGAGCTGGACATCTGGCAATACATCTACCTGGAGCAGATCCCGATCGTGCCGCTGTACTTCGCCGCCGAGCGCGAAGTGATCGAGAAGAACGGCACGCTGATCATGATCGACGACGAGCGCATCCTTGAGCACCTGTCGGACGAGGAAAAGGCGCGCATCACCAAGAAGATGGTGCGTTTCCGTACCCTCGGCTGCTACCCGCTGACCGGTGCCGTGGAATCCACCGCGACCACGCTGCCGGAAATCATCCAGGAAATGCTCCTGACCCGTACTAGCGAGCGCCAGGGCCGGGTGATCGACCATGATCAGGCCGGTTCGATGGAAGAAAAGAAACGTCAGGG
>VFQM010002241.1_pt1 | contig 14774 bp, 19 predicted proteins | sample 3512391 | NCBI WGS metagenome assembly VFQM01 (sample SAMN10412369, study PRJNA504923) | tailings metagenome | isolation source: Replicate 1 from Balatoc abandoned mine | place: Philippines
TCGACCCGCGCGAGCTCGAGGCCTTCGCCCGCCAGTTCAGCGAGGTCATCCGCACGCTGCCGTTCCAGCTGCCCGAGAGCTTCCTCCTGCTGATCCGCACGATCTCGCTCATCTCGGGCGTCACGAGCGCGCTCAACCGCGACTTCAACATGTGGGACGCGGTCGACCCCTTCGCCCGCACCCTCCTCAACGGCGGCGGCGCATCCACGGCCCGATCGCTCGGTCGCGAGGCCGTGTCGATCCTGTCGGCGCTCGCCCGGCTCCCTCAGCGGGTGGATGCTCTCGCCACGCGCATCGACCGCGGCGAGCTCGCCGTCCGCAGCCCCGAGGTCGAGCAGCGCCTGCGCGTCATCGACGGCAGCGTGCGCCGCACGACCTCGGCGGTCCTCGCGGCGGGGCTGCTCATCGCGGGGGCGATCCTCCGCCCGGGCGATGAGGTGCTCGGCGCCGTGCTTCTCGTCGCCGCGATCCTCCCCGCCCTGCATGTTCTCTCGCCGTGGCGTTCGCGCTAACGTGACGGACGACGCGCACGGCGGCGAAGGAGACCCGGTTTGGTAGAGGCGATCGCGAAGGAACCGGGAGCGCTCCGCCGCTTCCACGAGAAGTTCGTCGTCGAGGAGCGCACGGTTCGGCCGTCCGCTCGTCGGAATCTGTACATCATCGCCGCGTCGCTCGGCGTGATCGGGCTCAGCGCCTTCCTGCTGATCCTCGACTCGGTCCGCGAGAGCGACGGGCTCTCGGTGATCGACATCCCGATCCAGAGCTGGCTGCGCGACATGGAGTCGCCGGGCCTGACCCTCTTCATGACGATCATCGCGAACGTGTTCGGCCCCATCGCGATGCCGATCGTCGTCCTCGTCACGACCGTGTGGTGGGGGTTCGCGGCCAAGCACGCCTGGAGGCCGTTCCTGCTCGCCGGCGCATGATCGTCGGTGTCGCGATCGTTCAGACGCTCGCCCCGATCATCGGCCGCGATCGACCGCCGATCTCGCTCATGCTGCTCGACGCGGACTACACGCCCTCATTCCCCTCCGGTCACGTCATGGGCGCGACCAACTTCCTGCTCATCACGACCTTCCTGGTGTTCTCGCGCCGTCGATACCCGATCTCGACGGTGATCGCGTTCCTCGTGGCGATCGTCCTCGTGGCCGCAACGGCGGTGTGCCGGGTGTATCTCGGCTACCACTGGCCCACCGACGCGCTCGCGTCGATCTCGCTCTCGCTCATCGTGCTCGGCGGCGTGATCGCGATCGACACCTGGCGGACGGTCCGGGTCGGAACCCCCGACCCCTGAGCCGACGGCAGGAGTAGCCTCTCCGTCATCGGCGTCGTCGCCAGGACGCTCGCCGCACCCTCCGGAGGCCCTGCGATGACCAAATACGTGATCTCGTTCCCGAGCGGCGTCATGGAGGTGCCCGACGGCGAGTGGCAGCAGGTCGTCGACGAGTCGCACCAGGTGATCCGCGACATCAAGGCCGCGGGCGCCTACGTCTGCGGCGGCGGCATCAATGAGGATGTCCCTCCGGTCGCGGTCGCCGCGGACGGCGCCGTGAGCGCGCCGATCTACCCGCCCTTCGACGGCGGCTTCACGATCATCGAGGTGCCGACGCGGGACGAGGCGCTGCCCTGGGCGCAGCGGATCGCGGCCGCGTGCCGGTGCCCGCAGGAGCTGCGCGAGTTCATGTACGACGAGGAGTCGTAGGCGCTCGTCAGCTCCTCTCGAGGACGAGGAACAGGAAGCACAGGAACCCGCTCTTCTCGCCGCTCCGGAGCTCCGGGGGCAGCAGCTCCGGCGGCGCGTCGGGTGAGACGAGCGGAGACGATCAGTCGCCCGCCCGGCTTCAGCACGCGACGCAGCTCGGCCAGCGGCCCCGACCAGTCCTCGAGGTAGTGCAGCACGAGCGAGGCGACGATGTCGTCGAACGATTCGTCGTCGCACGGTAGCGGCTCGGCGAGATCCGCCACCTCGAGCGGCACGCCGACTCCGAGCCGCCGGCGCGCGAGCTCGATTATCGCGGAGCTCCCGTCGAAGCCGCTCATCTCGGCGCCGCGCTCGCGCAGGGCGGCCGAGAGCGGGCCGGATCCGCAGCCGGCGTCGAGGATGCGCCGGCCACGGACATCCCCCGCCAGAGCGATCATCGCGGGCCTCTCGTAATGGGCGTTGACGAGGCTCGAGGCGTTCTCCGCGTCGTAGGCCTCAGGGAACGCGTCGTCGTGGTTGGTCTTCATCGGGTCCTCTCGGCAGCGACGGCGTCCGGGAACCCCTAGGGGGCGACGCGACGACGCATAAGGTTCCCCCATGACCGGGCCCGCTCCTGGGGAGGAGCTCTTCGGCGACGACGCGACGGCACTCGCCGTCTAGCGCTCGCTCGCCGCCGCCATCGCACCGCTCGCGGGGGTGCGCGTCGTCGCGTCGAAGAGCCAGGTCGCCTTCCGGGCCCGCCGAGGGTTCGCGTTCGCGTGGGCGCCCGGCCGGTACGTGACCTCCGACGTCCCCATCGTCGTCTCCTTCGCGCTGCGGGAGGAGCTGCGGTCGCCCCGCATCAAGGAGGTCGCCTACCCCGCCCGGACGACGTGGATGCACCACGTCGAGCTGCGCGGGCCGGACGACGTCGACGCCGAGCTGACCGCGTGGGTCACGCGCGCCTGGGACGAGGCGCGGTAGGGCGCGACGCGTCGCCGGAGGATCGGATTCGGGCTCTCAGCGCGCCGGCGCCGGCTCGCGCTCCGCGTCGGGAGCAGCCGCCCTGCCGATCCGCACGGTCTCGCCCCTCGGCTGCGGGCGGATCGCCCACCAGCACGCGGCCAGCCACAGCGGCGCGAAGAGGAAGCTCGCGAGCACGTCGCTCGGGAAGTGCATCCCCTGGTACATGCGCGCCCACGCGACGAGCAGCGGCAGCGCGATGGCCGCCGCGACGGCGACGATGCGCACCGCGCCGCGCGACCAGGCGAGCACGAGCAGGGCGATGCAGCCGTAGGTCACGATCGTCGCCGCGACGTGCCCGGAGGGGAACGACGACGTCGCCGGCTCGCCGGCGAGCTGCTCGACATCGGGACGCGGAACGTCAGCCAGCCCGCGCCGTCCTCGGTGGAGCCGGTCTGCAGGCCGAGGATCTCCCGGTAGCCGTCGGCGTTCACCCCGGTCGCCAGGAGCACGGCGACCTTGACCACCCGCCCACCCTCACGGACCTTCATCGTGAGCGCGTCCGCAGCAACGAACGTGTACGGGCCCTGATCCAGGGGTCTGGTGCGGAACTGCTCGACCTGCTCGTCCAGGTCTTTCGCCATCTCCGACACCTGCGACTTGGACAAACCGGTGATCCCGAGAGACTGCACCAGGTCCAAACGACGCCGAAGCGTCGTCACGTGGTGAATCAACCGAAGGTCACTGGCGCAAACCCGTGGACTTGGCCCTGGGTTCGAGTAAGCAATCTTTGGTGCCCCTGGAGGGACTCGAACCCCCAACCCTTTCCTTAGGACGGAACTGCTCTTCCATTGAGCTACAGAGGCTGACGCCTCCACTCTAAACCGCGGCCGTCGGCACGGCACCGCGGTCGCGGCCCCTTCCCGCCGGCGCCGGTCTCTGCGAGCATGAGCGGATGCCCGACTCGAGCCCCGAGCATCCGGTCACCGATTCGATCGCGGCGGCCCCGCAGCCCGCCCGCGACGTCCTCGCCGGCTGGCACGCTCGCGCCCTCGAGCTCGAGCCGAGCGCCACCGAGGGAGTCTCGTACGGCATGCCCGCCCTGCGCTACCGCGGGCGCCCGCTCATCGCCGTCGCGGCGACCGCCGCGGGCTACTCGGTGTACCCGTTCAGCCCGGCCGTGATCGAGGCCGCGGCTCCCCTTCTGGGCGACCTGAAGCGGTCGAAGGGCGCCGTCGCGTTCACGGATGCCCGGCCGCTGCCGCGGGACGCCTTCGACGCGATGCTGCTCGCCCGCCGCGCCGAGATCGACGCGGCCCTCGACCGCTGAGTCCTGTGTCAGGGGCCGGGCGTCGCCGCGTTGACCATGACGTCCGTCAGCAGAGAGATCGCACCGGGCAGCCAGAGTGGCGAGCTCAGACCCGCGACGAGGAGCATGACGAGCTTCGCCAGGTCCTCGCGGCGACGCTCCTGCCGGCGGATCTCCGCCTTGGTCGAGCGGCGAGGCGACCTAGCCACTGGAGCCGGACGGGACCGCGCCGACCGGGGTGCGGCCGTCGGCGTGCGCGAATAGGGGGACGTGGGCGGAGCAGCAGCGACCCTCGTCGGCTTGGGCGCAGCGCCCACATCGGCCATCAGACGGTCGAAGCGCTGCATGACGCGCAGCGTGTCGGCCGCCGTCGGATCGACGTGCCAGGTTCCGGGCTCCTCGGCGGCGAGCCTGATGAGGCCGAGCTCGGCGACCGAGTGGGCAGGGCGCTGACGGCCGAGCCACTCCACGAGCTGACGGGACGACACGACGGCGGGATTCGTGCGCGGCCCGCGGCGGGCATCCGAGATGGAGCGTTCGCCCACCGAGACGCGGACGGTGGTGTCGGGCCCCGCGAGGCCGACGCGCGCAGGCCGGCTTCGGGCGGCGCGCGTCGCGTCCCGCCCGGCCCGATCGCGGGGCCGCGTGTTGGCACCGCCCACCCTCATCACGTGGTCGCCCACCCAGATGGAGGCGTCGCGGTGATGCTTGGTGTTGATCGCGAACACGCCTCCGGGTCCGATCACGAGGTGATCGACGTCCTGGGTTCCCGAGCCGATGGGGACCGCATGGCGAACCATCCAGTCGGGGCCGAGTCGCGCGAGGTGGCCGCCGACCTCCTTCTCGCCGCAGGCGCCGACGTACCAGCTCCACGCGTCGTCGGCGAGACGCACGCGGCCATCCGTGCGCAGAGTCGGGTCGAGCCGCTCGGCCTCGGCCTGCACCTCGAGGCACTTCGCCGCGACCGCGTAGCCGGGCTCGCGCGAGAGCAGCGCGTTCATCGCGCGGAAGTGCGCCCTCGTCGCCGCATCATCGTTCATCCGTCTCGACCCCCTCGGCGAGGCTAGTGAGCGATCGTCGCGAACGCGCGCCCCCCTTCTGGGGTGACTGAAGTTCGGCGCACGCCACCGGCGCTGCGAGGAGTCTGCAGCACCGACGACCCGCGGCCCCGCTCGGCGTGTCGAGCGCGACGCGCCGACCCCCGACGCTGATTGTCGGTCCAGCAGTCACGGCAGAGGCGGTCCGGCGAAAGATCCCCGCCCGCCGCGACATAACCCAGGTGTGAGCACCCCCAGCGATCGCGAGCGGCGGATGCGCGCCCTCGTCGACCTGATCGCCGAGCCGGTGCGCCGCTATCTGCATCGCCGCACCGACGCCGCGACCGCTGACGACGTGCTCGGCGACGTGCTGCTCGTGTGCTGGCGGAGGCTCGACGAGGTTCCTCCCGCCGATGCCGACGCGCTGCCCTGGGCGATCGTCGTCGCCCGCCAGTGCCTCGCGAACGCGCAGCGCGCCGAGCGCCGGCACACTCGCCTCGTCGGCCGCATCATCGCGATCGACCCGCCGCCGGTCGACGCGCCCGACGCCGCCTCAGCCCACGACGACCCCGACGGCGCCGAGAGCCGCCGCCTCCGCGCCGCCCTCGCCCGCCTGCGCCGCGACGACGCCGAGATCCTCCGCCTGTGGGCGTGGGACGAGCTCACGAGCCCCCAGATCGCGGTCGTGCTGGGCATCAGCGCGAACGCCGCGTCCATCCGCCTGCACCGCGCGAAGGCGCGATTGAAGACCGAGCTGTCGGACGAGTCGCCGGCCGCGCTGAAAGCGGCGCCCGCATCCGGACATGTCAGGGCAGAGGAAGGGAGCATCGATGTCCGACGATGACCGCGAGCTGCGCCAGCAGCTCGGCGCCGCCGACCCGGCGCGCGCGCTCGCTCCCCTCCCTGCGACGTGGCTCGACCACAGGATGGAGCAGCTCATGACCGACACCAGCACCGCCACCGCCCCCGAGGCGGCGACCCCCGCCCGCTCGCGCATCCCGCGCTGGATGCCCGTGGCCGGCGCCGCCGCGGCCGTAGCGATCGCCGCGGCGATCGTCGCGCCCCTCGCACTGGGCGGCTCGCAGCCCACCGTCGAGCAGCTCGCCGCCCCCGAGGGCGGCGGACTCGCGAGCGGCAGCTGCCTCGCCCTCGACCCCGCGACGATCGCCGCGCAGGATCAGGCCTTCGCCGCGACCGTGCTCGAGGTCGACGGCGGCACCGTCGTGCTCGAAGTGACCGAGACGTTCACGGGCGAGGTCGCCGACCGCGTCGAGGTGCCGCAGGTCGATGCGACCTCGTCCGACTACTCGGGCGTGCCGTTCGCGGTCGGCGGCGACTTCCTCGTCGGGGCACTCGACGGCACGATCACCGGCTGCGGCGTCACCGGCGAAGACTCTCCCGAGCTCCGCGCGTTCTACGACGCGGCCTTCGCGGGCTGACCCGCCGGCGAGGGCGGGCCCGCCGGTCGTCGACGATCGACGGATGCCCGCCCTACGCCGCGAGCGGTGCGAGGTACTCGTCCCACGCCGGCTGCGGGCGCTCGATGCCGCGCACGAGCCAGGCCGTCCCGTGCGGGGCCTTGGGCTGGACGCGCAGGCGCCACCCCATCTCCGCCGGCGTGCGGTCGCTCTTGATGTTGTTGCACTTGAGGCAGCAGGCGACGAGGTTCTCCCACGAGTCGGCACCGCCGCGCGAGCGCGGCATGACGTGGTCGATCGTGGTGGCCGTCGCCGCGCAGTAGGCGCAGCGGTTGCCGTCGCGCCGCAGCACCCCGCGTCGCGTCAGGGGCACCTGCCGCGAGTGCGGCACGCGCACGTAGCGGCGCAGGACGATGACGCTCGGTCGCTCGAAGGCGTCGTGGATCCCGATCACGGGGTGCGCGTCGTCGCGCGCGAGCACGACGGCCTTCCCGTTCATGACGAGCACGAGGGCTCGACGGAACGAGACGACCGCGAGGGGCTCGTAACCGGCGTTGAGAACGAGAGTGCGCATCCGCTGACCTCCATGAACGGAGCCCGCATGGCCTGCGGGCTGTCCTTGCGTCCCGGTGCCACCGCGGGCGGGAGGTTCAGCGCGCCCGTGGGGACGGGCACAAAAAAAGCACTGCAGTCAGACTGCAGTGCTCGTTGTCGTGCGACCCCGACAGGGCAGGGCCGTGCGAACGCTGTGCCGTATGCGGAAGACGGCGCGCGCATCCACGGTTTGGATGTCGCGTCGCTCGCACATGGCCTCTCCCGGTGTGTCCTCTGATGGCGCCGAGGGCTTCAGGCTAACCCAGAATCGGCGCACCCGCCTGAGCGGGCACGCCGATTCACGGGCTGTTCAACGAGGGTGATGGGGAATGCGCCGGCCGATCAGCCGATGCGGACGATGTAGTAGGCGTCCGTCCAGAGCGGCCGCGCCTGCACGGTCTTGCCCGGGTAGGGGGCGTCGAGGATCGCACCGTTGCCCATGTAGATGCCGATGTGGCTGTGGTCGTTGAGGACGACGAGATCGCCGGGCACGGCATCCGCGCGCGAGATCTTCGTGCCCATCGACGCCTGGCCCGAGACGCTGTGCGGGAGGGCGATGCCGACCTGCGCGAAGACGTAGGCGGTGAAGCCCGAGCAGTCGAAGCCGGCCGGCGTGGTGCCGCCGTACTGGTACGGCGTGCCGACGTACTGGAGGCCGATGTTGACGACGGCGCTCTGGCTGTACGAGGCGGGCGGCGCGGCGAGGAAGTCCTGCGCGGTCGGGCCGCTGTACGCGGTGTAGGTCGCGGCGAGCTCGGCGCGGCGCGCGGCGGCGGCCTCGGCGGCCTGCGCGGCCGCGAGCTCCTCCTCGCTCGTCGCGGTGAACTGATCGCGCGACACGGTCTGCGCCGTCTCGGCCTCGACCGTGAGGCTCTGCGACTGAGTCGAGCGCAGCTGCGCCATCGCCTCGGCCGCTTCGACGCCGTCCGCATTGGCGACCGGGTTCACGGCGTAGCCGGGGAGGGCGAGGGTCGCGACGAGCCCCGTCGCGACCGCCATCTCGGAGATGTTGAGGGCGGTGCCGCGAAGAGTCGGCCCGTCCTCTTTCGTGTATATCCACGGTCCGCGCGCGGGACGGGCAAGCGAGAGCGCCGCGCGCAGATCCCTAGTCGGCTGGGTGGCCGTGTCGGACTGTGCGACTGTACGCGAGGTTACGAGAAGGTCACAATCAGGACACGAACACTATATGTTGTGTAAATACGTCAGTCGCCGACGTAAATGTGCCGTGCGACCTCGAGCGGGAGCTCGATCCCCTCGGCGCGACCCGCGATCTCGACGCTGAACCAGCCGCTCGATTCACCGCGGATCGTGGCCGCCGCGCCGGGCAGCACTCCCGCCTCGTGCAGCTGGTGGAGCAGGTCGGCGTCGAACTGCACGGGCTCGGCGAGGCGCCGGATCGTGCAGTGCCGCGTACCCGCGGCGACCGCGGCCGGCAGTGAGATGACGCCGTCGAGGAACGGCTCCGCCGCCACTCCGCCGATCTCCTCGAGGCCGGGGATGGGGTTGCCGTAGGGCGACTCGGTCGGCGACTCGAGCAGCTCGAGCAGACGGCGCTCGACCTGCTCGCTCATGACGTGCTCCCACCGGCAGGCCTCGTCGTGGACGAGCGACCAGTCGAGCCCGATGACATCGGCGAGCAGCCGCTCGGCGAGGCGGTGCTTGCGCATCACCCCGATCGCCTTGCGGCGACCGTGCTCGGTGAGCTCGAGATGCCGGTCGCCTTCGACGCTCAGCAGCCCGTCCCGCTCCATGCGCGCGACCGTCTGCGAGACGGTGGGGCCGGAGTGCCCGATGCGCTCCGAGATGCGGGCCCGAAGGGGCACGATCCCCTCCTCCTCGAGGTCGAGGATGGTGCGCAGATACATCTCGGTGGTGTCGACCAGATCGGTCACGCGGTGTCCTCCTCCGTCGCACTCCGTGGAGCAAGGCAAGCCTAACCGTCATCGGTCGGCCCCCCCCGACGTAGAATCGTGGCATGGCCGAGACCGCGATTCCCGCCGACCTCCTCCCCCGCGACGGGCGGTTCGGCTGCGGGCCGTCGAAGGTCCGCCCCGAGCAGCTCGCCGCGCTCGCCGCCGCGCACGACCTGCTCGGCACCTCGCACCGTCAGGCGCCCGTGAAGAACCTCGTCGCGAGCGTCCGCAGCGGGCTCTCCGACCTCTTCCGCCTTCCGGACGGGTACGAGGTCGTCCTCGGCAACGGCGGCTCGACCGCCTTCTGGGATGTCGCGGCAGCGGGCCTCATCGAGCACCGCAGCGCCCACCTCGACTTCGGCGAGTTCGGCAGCAAGTTCGTCGCCTCGGCCAGCGCCCCGTGGCTCGAGGCCCCGCACGTCGTCAAGACTGCCGGCGGCACGCGCGGTTCGCTCGAGGTCGTCGACGGCGTCGACGTCTACGCGTACCCCCACAACGAGACGTCGACGGGCGTGAGCGCTCCCGTGACGCGGGTCGGAGCATCCCCCGACGCCCTCACGGTCGTCGACGCGACGAGCGCGGCGGGCGGCATCGACTTCGACGTCACCGAGACCGATGTCTACTACTTCGCCCCGCAGAAGAACTTCGCCGGCGACGGCGGCCTCTGGCTCGCGCTCATGAGCCCCGCCGCGATCGAGCGCGCCGAGCGGATCGGCGCGAGCGGGCGCTGGATCCCGCCGTTCCTGTCGCTCACCGCCGCGATCGACAACTCGCGCCTGCAGCAGACGCTCAACACCCCCGCCCTCGCGACCCTCGTCATGCTCGACGAGCAGGTGCGCTGGATCAACGGCGAGGGCGGCCTCGCCTGGGCGAGCGCGCGCACGGCCGAGAGCTCGAACCACCTCTACGCCTGGGCCGCGGCGCACTCGCTCGCGACCCCCTTCGTCGCCGACCCCGCCCACCGCTCGCCGGTCGTCGTCACGATCGACTTCGACGACTCGGTCGACGCCGCCGCGGTCGCGAAGACCCTGCGCGCGAACGGCATCGTCGACACCGAGCCCTACCGGAAGCTCGGCCGCAACCAGCTGCGCATCGCGACGTTCGTGGCGATCGAGCCCGACGACGTGCGGCAGCTGACGCGCGCGATCGACTTCGTGCTCGAGAACGCGGCGGGCTGACCCGTGCGGCTCTGGGTGCGCGACGACGAGCGTCGGCCCGATCCGGCGCCGCTGCGCACCGATGACCGCCTCGCCTTCACGATCGGCGTCATCGGCTGGATCATCGCGGGCGTCATCACGGTAGGGATGCTCGTGCTGACCGATCGCGACGCGAACGTCGGCGCCCTGGTCACCATCGGCGTCGGACTCCTGCTCGGCATGACCGGCTGGGTCGTCTCCTCCCGCCGGAGCTAGCGGGCGGCGGGGCGACGGGGGTCAGAGGCCCGAGTCGTCGTCCTCGTCGGACTCGTCATCGTCGTCATCGAGGTCGTCCTCGTCGTCGAGATCGTCGTCGTCCTCGTCGTCATCGAGGTCGTCTTCATCGTCCTCGTCGCCGTCATCCCCGTCGACATCGTCCGCGTGCAGGTCGATGTCGACCCCGTCGACATCGTCGTCGAGCTCGTGATCGTCATCCTCGTGCTCGTCGTCGTCGGAGTCGTCCTCCGAGTCGTCGTCGGCATCATCCGCGGCGCCCGACTCCGCCTGCTGCGCGAGGTAGTCCTCGAGCCGGTCGGCCCACGGCACCCAGTCGGGCGCGACGAGCGCGCCGTCGCCGGGCATGAGCTCGGTCTCGAGGATGGCGGGCTCCATGCCGGGGTTGACGGCGATGCTGACGGTCCACGCCCAACCGGGGTAGCCGCCCTGCGTCGTCGAGAAGCGCACGGTCGCCACGTCGTCAGCGATCGTCACATCGCGCAGCGCGCCGACGTGCTTCGGGTTCGTGATCTCGCCGAGCGCCTCGCGCGCGAGCGGCTCGAGCACGGCGCGGTCTGGCGCGGCGACCGACTCAGGCATCCAGCTCGTCCGCGACGCGACGCAGCACGGCCGCGATCTTGGCGCCGTGCTCGCCGTCGGGGTACCGGCCGCCCTTGAGTCGCCCCCCGACGTTGTCGAGCAGCTTGATGAGGTCCTCGACGATGATCGCCATCTCGTCGGCGGGCTTGCGGTTCGCCTTGACGAGGCTCGGCTTCGCGTCGAGCACGCGCACCGAGAGGGCCTGAGCACCGCGCTTGCCGTCGGCCACGCCGAACTCGAGGCGGCTCCCGGCCTTGACGATCGCCCCCTCGGGGAGCGCGGAGGCGTGCAGGAAGACCTCGGAGCCATCGTCGCCGCTGATGAACCCGAATCCCTTCTCCTGGTCGTAGAACTTGACCTTGCCGGTGGGCATGCGCGCACTCCTCGCCTGTGGATGATCCAGCCTTCGAGGATACCGCGATCCCGCGGCCCCAGGATCGGGGGTACTGCGGCGTCGGCGGCGGCACCTATCCTGGTCACGTGCCAGAAGAATCCGTCGTGATGACCAACCGCGTCGAGCGCATCCTGGCGTACATGGTCGCCGGAATCATCGTGCTGAGCCTCGCGAGCTTCGTGGCGGTCATCATCGCGACCGCCTCCGGGCTCGAGCGCGGCGACTTCGCCGTCGGCATCTGGCCGGCCGTGACCGTCCTGCCGCTCATCGGCCTGCCGATCGGGTTCGTCCTCATCATCACGCTGCTCGTCGTGAGCGCCGTGCGCCGGGGGCGGGCCGCGCGGGATGCCGGGAACTAGCGCCGCCTCCCTGGCCCTGGCCGCGCGGCTGCGCGACCGGGACGACGCGAGCCTCGCTCGCCTGATCCGCGACCGCGGCGTGAGCCCCGCCGGCCTCCGCGACGTCTTCGACCTCGCCGAGTCGCTCCTCGATGGCGGCACGGTCGCCTCCTCCCTCGCCGCCCTCAGCCGGCGCGCGCTCGCGGCGATCGCGACCGCCGCGCAGCACGTCGACGGGCTCCCGCTGTCCGCGCTCGCGACCGCCCTCGACCGCGACCCGGCCGCCCTCCTCCACGACCTCGTGCCCGCCGAGCGCGCCGCGCTCGTGGCCCTCGGCGAGGCGGCTGACGGACGGACCGAGCCCACCGTCGCCGCCGACCCGACCGTCCTCGTCTGGCCGTCCGTCGCGGCCGAGCTCGCGAGCTGGCCCGCGCGCGGCCTCCCGAGCACCGAGGCCCTGCGCGACGAGCCCGCTCCCCCGGCGCTCGAGCCCGTCGACGACTCCGACCGCCGCTTCCTCGACCGCGGCGCCGCCGAGAAGGCGTACACGACCGTCACGCGCGTCACCGAGCTGCTCATCGCCCTCCAGGAGAGCCCCGCGCGCCTCCTCGCGAAGGGCGGGCTGTCGCTGCCGGAGGCCAAGCGCCTCGCCGCCGCGGCCGACGCCGAGCTCGATGAGATACCCGTGCTGCTCGACCTCGCCGTCCTGGCCGGGCTCGTGGACGACTCCGCGGGCCACACGCGCCCGCTGCCGGCCGTGGACGAGTGGCGGGGCCGCCCCGTCGCCGACCGGTGGGCCGCGCTCGCCGAGGCGTGGGCATCCGCCCTGCCGGAGGAGCTGCGCGAGCTGCTCGCCGACCGCGTCGACGCCCGCTGGGGCGAGGGAATCGCCGACTTCGTCGACTGGCTGTACCCGGCAGGCGGGGATGCCCTGCTGCGCCGCCTGCACCGGCGCGGCGCCCAGGGCGATCGCCTCGGCATCGCGACCGACGGCCGCCCGTCATCCATCGGTGCGGCGCTCGTGACCTCCGGGGCCGCGGCGGCCGCCGAGGTGCTCGCTCCGCTCGTGCCGCCCGCCGTCGACAAGGTCTACCTCCAGCACGACCTCACGATCGTCTCGCCCGGCCCGCTCGCGGGCGCGCTCGACGAGCGCCTGCGCCGCGTCGCCGTCATGGAGGCCGCGGGGCTCGCCGGGCGCTACCGCGTCACGCAGGAGTCGGTGACGCGCGCGATCGCCCTCGGCGAGACCGCCGACACCCTCGTGAAGTTCCTCCACGACATCTCGCTCACGGGCGTTCCCCAGCCGCTCGAGTACCTCGTCCGCGAGACCGCACGCCGCTACGGCGCGGTGCGCGTCGGCGCGCTCGACCACGACGAGAGCACGACGCTCGGCGCTCGGACGGGCGTGCGGAGCGACGACGGCGTCATGCTCGAGGCCGTCCTCGTCGACGCCGCCACGGCATCCCTCGGTCTTCGGCGCACCGGGCCGCACCGGCTCGTGAGCCGCGTCGAGCCCGCGATCGTGCTCTGGACCCTCATCGACGCCCGCTACCCGGCCGCCCCCGACGACGGCGCCCTGCCGCCCGAGCGCCCGCGCTCGAGCGCGGCGCGACCGCCCGCTCCCCCGGCGGAGGACCCGGTGCTCGCCGCCGTCGCGCGGCTCCGCCAGGCCGCGGCGTCGACGAGCAACGAGAGCGGCGCAGCGTGGGTCTCGCGCCAGTGGGAGCTCGCGGTGCGCGGCAAGCTCGGCGTGCGCGCGACGATCGCGATGCCCGACGGCACCGAGCGCATCCTCGAGCTCGAGCCCACGGGCATCGCCGGCTCGCGCGTGCGCGGCCGCGACCTGCAGGCCGACGTCGAGCGCACCCTGCCGATCTCGAGCATCACGGCGCTCGAGCCGCTGGAGTAGCGCGCGTCGGGCCCTCCCAGGCGACGCACCTAGACTGGCCCGTTATGAATCCCGAGGGCCCGCTCATCGTCCAGAGCGACCGCACCGTGCTGCTGGAGGTCGCCAATCCGCTCGCCGACGACGCCCGTCATGCGCTCGCCGTCTTCGCCGAGCTCGAGCGCGCCCCCGAGCACGTGCACACGTACCGCATCACGCGCCTCGGCCTCTGGAACGCCCGCGCCGCCGGCCACGAGGCCGCCGAGATGCTCGCGGTGCTCGAGAAGTACGCGAAGTTCCCGGTGCCGCAGTCGGTCGCGATCGACATCACCGAGACCGTGGGCCGCTACGGGCGCCTCATCATCGTGCGCGACGAGGAGGGCAACCTCGTGCTCCGGTCGACGGATGCCGCGGTGCTGACCGAGATCGCCCACAACAAGCGCGTCGCCCCGCTTCTCACCCGGCGCATCGACCACTCGGCGTTCGAGCTCGCCGCCTGGGCCCGAGGCCAGGTCAAGCAGGAGCTCGTGAAGATCGGCTGGCCCGCGGAGGACCTCGCCGGGTACACCCCGGGCATCCCGCACGAGATCGACCTCGATCTGAGCGGCTGGAGCATGCGGCCGTACCAGCAGACCGCCGTCGACCACTTCTTCGAGGGCGGATCGGGAGTCGTCGTGCTGCCCTGCGGCGCGGGCAAAACCCTCGTCGGCGCCGCCGCGATGGCCGCGGCCGACACGACGACGCTCATCCTCGTGACGAACACGGTCTCGGCCCGGCAGTGGCGCGACGAGCTCCTGCGCCGCACCTCCCTCACGGCCGAGGACATCGGCGAGTACTCGGGCCAGCTCAAGGAGATCAAGCCGGTCACGATCGCGACCTACCAGATCCTCACCGCGAAGCGGAAGGGCGAGTACGCGCACCTCGCGCTCCTCGACGCGCTCGACTGGGGCCTCGTCATCTACGACGAGGTGCACCTGCTGCCGGCGCCCGTCTTCAAGCTCACCGCCGAGCTGCAGGCCCGCCGGCGCCTCGGGCTCACCGCGACGCTCGTGCGCGAGGACGGCCGCGAGGGCGACGTGTTCAGCCTCATCGGGCCCAAGCGCTTCGACGCCCCGTGGAAGGAGATCGAGGCGCAGGGCTACATCTCGCCCGCGAGCTGCTTCGAGGTGCGCATTGACCTGCCCGCGAGCGAGCGGCTCGAGTACGCGGCGAGCGCCGACGACCAGCGCT
>VFQM010002244.1_pt1 | contig 14763 bp, 13 predicted proteins | sample 3512391 | NCBI WGS metagenome assembly VFQM01 (sample SAMN10412369, study PRJNA504923) | tailings metagenome | isolation source: Replicate 1 from Balatoc abandoned mine | place: Philippines
CAGCACCTGCTCTCTCACAGCGGACCACAACATGGATGCGCCATTCACAGCGGCGAGGTCTTCGGCGTCAGCCAGTTGTTCGGCGCCCTTCGGAATTAGCACGACACCCTCCACGGCGACATCTACCTTGTAAGGCGCGTACTTCTGATCCTTGTTATCAGGATTCGGCTCGTTGTCCACCACCACCCGTAACTCCACGAAGAACACCGTTCCTCGCTCGTGATCAGGATCGGCTTCGCCGATACCGACTTCCGACTGCAGACTCACACCGTCGAAGGTAAACACCGAAGTCAGCGGGTTGGGCACCTCGGCAGGAAGGTGGGTAGGGTCAAGCTCTACCTTCACATGCTTGAACATCAGCTGCATCAGCTGAACCGGGCTGGGCTTCATGCGGCCTCCTTCATGGGGACCAACTGGTCCCTGAATGTTTCGGTCAGCCTACGCTCTGTTCGGCCAAGCGAGTGCCACCCGCTGCTTTGAGTCGTTCGTTCTCCAGCAACAGGGCCATAGGTCACGCGCTCCCTGAGGGCAACACGAAGCTCGCGGCCAGGCACCGCCCGCAGCGTCAGGCGACTGTCTTCACAGCGCTCCTGCCACATCGGCAGCTCCACCCCTGCCTTATCTGCCAGCCACTTCAGGCTGTCCGGCTTTTCCAGGGCCATGCGCAGCAGCAGCATGGTGCTGTCGTCGGGGTAAGTCACCTCGTTCTCGTAACGCGAGAACGCGATCTTCCCTTTGCCAAAAATCTTGGCGGCAGCCTGCTGCGTGAGGCCATAGCGCTTGCGCAGCGCCATGATCTCCTCGCCCATCAGCACACTGCCATAGTGCTGCTTGCGCGCTGCCAAGCGGCGCAGGTTTTCCTCATGCTGCGACGCACGGGTGGTCTGCACACCACAAGCGTCGCACTTCGAGGCCAGCAACTCCACCACCACTTCAACACCGCGCGGGCGAAAGACCTCGTTACGCGTAGTGACGTGCAGATGCCCCTTGCGGCAAGCCGGGCACAGGGGGAGGCTCTTCGGGCTATTCATGATGACTCTTCCGTTCAAAAACGTTCAGGCTGCATGGCAGGAAACGAGCGCAATCGTCAGCGCTCCATCTGCCTCCATCGAAAACTTGATGTAGACCAGCAGGCCCTTGGGGTGCCTGCGCTTGCGGACCGCGTCGTAGGGGGTGCGATAGACGTCGCAGGGCACAAACCGCCCGCCCAACACTTCGCACCATTCGGACTTGTAGTAATCCGCCGCGCCATCCAGGTCGGTCAACATTTGCAGTACGTCATGGATCGACCAACTCTCCTTCAGAAGATCTTTCTCGCACTTCTCGGTAGCCAGCCACAGCTGGTCCGTGTCAAATTCGCCACTTTGGAGCAGGGCTTGCACAGCCTCTAGATAGATCAAAGGCCCACCAGAAATCTGGCGAGCCGCACCGCGTTTTGCGCCCTTACCCGGATACGTTCCAGGATCAAAGCGCCAGTAAGTGTTCGGATAGTTTATCACCATGATAAATTTTCCGTTTGCCAAAGATACCTTCGCATCACCTGGGAATTCATGGTTTTCCCGTCCTGGTCAACACTTCGGCCAGAGAGAACGGCACCCCTTCGTCCTTCACAATGCCGTCCGAAGCAGGCCGGAACAGCGCCTGCAAGATCAACTGCCTATCCTCTTTGCTGGCCAGCCGATCCCCCTCCAGCAACGACAAATAGGTGCGAGCCATCACCACGCGTTCAGCAGCGTCGGTTGCGAGATGGAGGTGGCTCAGGAACATTCGAACCACAAGGCGGACACCCCAAACGGCAAACAAGCCAATCAACACCACCATGGCAAGCCGCCACGCTTCAGGCGCCGTGTTGGGCTGCGCGGTTCGAAGAAGGTCATGAATCAGCCAACCCAGCCCCAGCACAGACAAAGCGATAGAGCTGAACGAGACCGCGCCCATGACCTTTGACAGTCGCTCGTGCTCCCGCCTCTTGTCATCCCAATAGGTGGCAGGAGCGCGAAGCGCAATCTCTTCGCGGAATGTTTTTCGCAGGTTTTCCATCTCCTGCTTGTGCTCAGAAACCAGCTTCTCAAAATCCTCAGCGCGCTGGGTCTGGTCCTGAGTAAATCGTGACTGATGTTCTTGAGCAGCAGTCCGGGTCGATTCGACCAACGCCGCATAGTCCCGGTGTAACGCGTCATACGCGGTAGATTTTTCGCCCAGCAGAGCCTCGGCCTTCACTCGCAGTTGCTCAAAAGACTGCTCGGCGGCTTGCTTGCGCCCCTTGGCGGGTGCGCTCAACAGGCCATCACGCTCGATCAAACCTGCCGTCAAGCCTCGCCACCCCGCTAAATCACGGGGTTCAAAATGATGGCCCTGCTGGGGCGGAATGAAGACAGCGGCAAAAAAGCTCGCAGCTTGCTCGCCTGCTGACTGTCTGTAGGCGTCAATCCGCTTTGCCAACGGCGTAGAACTGTGGGGAAGTCGCCTTCTGGCGAACACGTCCTGCACCAGGTTGTTCAGCGAAGTGACATGGCCCTGATAGTTCTGAGGCCTGGCGTCTTTGTGCTGAACTGCCTGCTGCGCCTCGCTCATCGCCTGATTGAGCTGGCTGAGGGCTTGCTTCAGCCCCTGGTCATGGTTGCCACCACCGTTTCTGTTTTGCAGCCACGCCCAAAACTGCTGCTCACGGTGCATCCACGTCAGCGCCTCTGACACCGACGTAGGCGCAAACAGCCCACCGTTGTCTTGCAGGTCTAGCGTGAACAAAGGCTCCGCGGGCGGCGCTGGCGAGGCCACCTCGGCGGTCATGCGGCCTCCTTCTTCTTGCGGCCTCGCTTGGCGGCCGCCGCCACCGGCTTCCATTCCCGCAGGTCATCCAGCGTAAAGCCCAGCGCCCGCGCCTCTTCGGTGACGAAGCTGCGGTAGTAGCTGCCCATGCGTTCCCCGAACACGGGGTCGAGGTCGTTGTGCCACTGCTCCAGCCAGGGCACCAGCTCCAGCAGGCTGGCCAGAAGGGGCTGCAGGCGGGCGGCTTCCCAGCCTTCGCTGTCTTTCATGTCCAGGTAGTAGGCGGCCACGGCGGTGGCTTGTTGCAGGTGGTTCCAGCCGGCCCAGGCGATGACCAGGCTGCCGTCGGCCCCGCGCTCGCAGCCGGGGTAGCTGACCCACCGCTCTTTGGGCACGTCCAGGCCGCCGCGCAGGCGCCAGACATCGGCTTTCAGAAAGTCTTTGCTCTGGTACTTGGGTGGCACGGGGATGGGGCCGACCTCTTGCGCTTTGCGCTCTTTGCGCAGGGGCACAAACTCTTTGTTCAGGGCTTCTTGCACCCAGGCCAGCGCATCGGCATCCGGTTGCTTGCCATGCTCGGCGGCTTGCTGGGTGACTACCTCCATCAGCTCCTGGCGGCGCGCCTGCTCGTCTTGGTCAATGGCTGCGTCGATGGCGTCTTCGAGTCGTTGCCGTGCCCAGGTGTCTTGCCATTGCTGGCGTTTGCGCAGGCCGGTGTCGGTGTAGCGCTGGGCGGGCAAGGCGGGCACAGCTTCGCTGGCCACCAGTTCGGCCACCAATTGCGGCAGGTCGAAATCGGTGTGGCCAGCGTAGAGAGCGGCCAGGTGCATGAAGGCGGCGTCGCGGGCCACGGCGTCGGCCAGGCGGGCGGTGCTGGTCAGTTGCGCGGGCTGCTCAAAGCTAGCGGGCCACAGCGTGGGCGCTTCCAGCCGGGCCAGCAGCGCCTCGCGCAGGGCGGCTTGTTCCAAGTCGGGCCAGCGCGGGCTGTTCCAGCGGCGTTTGAACTCGGGGCGCTCCAGAAGCGCGATGGTTTTGTCTTGCTCGATGGCGTCGATGCGGCGCTGCACCACGGCGCGGTAGTCCTCGGGCCAGTGGGCGGGGATATCGGTGGTGGGGGTACTGCCGTGGCGCTCGAACCAGGTGGTTTGCTCGCGGCCAGCGGCGATGCGGCGGGCGAGGACGATTTCAAAAGCGCGCTGGCCCAGAGCGATGGCGGGCGGTTTTGTAGATAAAAACGGGCTGTAGCGCTTATCTGGCAAGCGCAAGCAGCTATACAAACCGTAGCATTCCCAGTCCAGTTCTTCTTGCCACGCGATCATCTGGCCGCGCAGCTGCTCGGCCTGGGTGCGGGCGGCGTCCAGGCTGGCTCGGCTGGGCAGTGGAGCGGTGGCGGCAGAGTTTTGAGGGTCAAATTGGTCTCCAGCGCTTTCTGGACAAGCGCATCCAGCTATCAAATCAGCAGCAAGCAAGGCGGCGGGCTGCACGCGGGCCAGTTGCTGTGCCAGGGTGTCGAGCTCGCGGGCGATAGCCAGCGGGCGGCCGGGAGAGAGGGGGAAGTCAGCTACTTTACTTGAGTCATGCTCAAACCGGTCGGCCCAAGGAGCTTCTCCCATGCCCTTGTTGAAACATGTCTGCTTCAACCAAAAACACGCTACCGACGAATTGAGCAGGCCGAGCAGCCCAAGGTGTTCGTCTTCGCTGCTGCCAGCAGGCAGCTTGATGACCGGCGCGGTACGGTTGAACACCTTGCCGCCGCGATCCAACACAAAGTGGTTGTGGGTGGCGACAAAGGGGAAGGTGATTGTGAGTGGCGTTCGAAGCTTTTTTGCGTAAATCTCCTGATACTCGTACCACGTCAGGCCACGTTCCAGCATTAGTGTGCCGAATCGCTTTCTCTTCGACATGAAGGTGCGTGCTGGCCAAAAGTAGCGACCAGTTTTTAGGAGACTGGTAAGCGGTAGCAATGAAAAATTTTCGTCATACAGCCAAACTGCCGGTGTTGCCCGGGCCGACCAGTCGCGAACCAAATCACCAGTAACCAATGGTCTGGTATGTTCGATCGCCCACCGCCGGGCGTTTGCCTCGTCAACCAAAACAAACGTTTCATCTTCTCCATTTACGGATGTGATGCCCAAGTCATCGGCCAGCGACGACAGCGTAGGCCGATCTGCTTCAATCTGATCTTTCAGATCTGATGCACCCCCCCCCCCAATGCTCCAAGGGTGCTTGCCCAAGCTCCTCCGGGGCGTATCGGTCACGCTGACAAAGTCGCTTTCGCTGCCCGCTTGGTCAATCTGGCCCACGATGGCACTCCACACCAGCCCGTGCGCTGGATCGGCAGGCGTGCTGGGTTCGCCCTTGATGCCCATCACGGTGCGCACGCCCGCATCTACCGGAGCACGGTGGCGGCCCAGCAAGATGACGGTGGGCGTGCCGTGGCCGGGGATGTAGGCACCGCTGGTGTCCACCACGTGGGTCAAGTCCAGCCGGGGCAGCACTTGCTCGATCAACTTCGAGCCAAACTCGCGCTTCATAAAGCTGTTGGCGGTGATCAGCCCGACAAAACCTGCTCCCTGTCCACTGGCGCCCGTGACGGCCAGGTCAAAAAACCGCTCGGTAAACGGTGCGCCCAGCGAATACTTCATGTGGCAGCTGGCGTACTTGCGGCGGTAGGCGGCATTCAGCGCGGCGTCTTTGACGACGATGTAAGGCGGGTTGCCCACCACGGCGTGGTACTGGCGGCCCAGAATGCGCTGCACCTGGGCCAGGTCTTCGCTGGCGTAGGCGTGGGCCAGGCCGGTGTCGGCGTGGGTTTGGGCGGCGTCAAACAGGTCTTGGCTTTGGGTCAGGCCAAAGCGGGTGCCATGGAGCAGGCTGTCGCCAATGGCCACGGAAATTTGGAAATTGTGCGCATTGGCCAGGCGCTGCACACCGCTGGCCTGCAAGGCGGCCACCAGCAGCCGAAAGCGCGCAATGGCCACGGCAAAAGGGTTCAAGTCCACGCCGGCCACGGCGTCCAGCGCCTTTTGCGCTAAATCGACCGGGTTGCGTGCGGGCTCATTGCGCTGCCATTCGGCCAGCAGGCGGTGGAAGGCGCCCAGCAAAAAGTGGCCTGAGCCGCAAGTCGGGTCAATCAGGCGCACCTCGCGGTAGCCAAACTCGCGCAGCGCGGGCGTGAGGGTGCGGTCGAGGATGAATTCTTCGACAAACTCGGGCGTTTGCAGCAGGGCGTAGCGCTTGCGCGTGGCCTCGCTCAGGTCTTGGTACAGATCGCCCAGAAAGCGGGTGTTCCAGGTGGGGTCGGTGAAGTCGTGCTGCAGCGCGCCGGTGTCGGCATCTACGTCCCACCAGAATTTGAGCAGCGCCATGGCGGCATCGCCGCTGATGCCGAGGCGAAAAACCGGGTTGTGCGCCTCGTCAAAAAAGGTCTGCAGGCCGGGCAGGTGGCCGGCTTCGCGGAAGGCGGCCAGCAGGTAGTCGCGGTCGCTCTCGTGCGGGTGGGCCTGAAAGTAGGCGTGGTGGCGGTCGCGCGCCAGCGCAAGGCGGCCTGAATCGGGCGTGCCGCCCAGCCAGGGGCGTTCGACCAGCTGGTTGTCTTCCATAAAGCGCAAGAACACGCAGCTGAGCAGCCAGTGCACGCCCGATTGGGTGATGACTTGGTCCACCCAGCTCTCAAAGGTTTCGGCGCAGCGCTCGGCGTCGCGCGCGGCCTGCCATTCGGCTTGCAGGCTGGCTTTGAGGTCAGGAACCTCTTCAATGCGCTGCAGGAGGTCGGCTTCGAGGCGTTTGAGCAGGCGGGTCAGGTCGGCCAGCAGTTGGGGGGCGTTGATCACTGCGAATGCTTTCAGGCGGCGGACGGGCTGGCATGGCTGCCCGCAGGGCTGGCCGTGTGGGGGCCAGTTTTGGCGCGGTGTTTGTTTTCAACCCACGCCTGCGGCAGTGCCAAGGCGCGGGTGTTGTTGATGTTGTTGACCAGGGGCACGGCCACGCCGTCTATGGTGGGCAGACCCTGCGCGCTGGTGGGCAGCAGCAGCCAGGCGCTGGGGGTGTGGCCAGGGCGGCCGGCGTGTTCTTCCAGCTCGGTGACGAGGTGCATCAAGCCGTATCGGGCCAGCAGGCCTGCGCACACCAGCACGATGGGCTGGGAGCTGTGCAGCAAGGCGGCGCGCAGGGCGGGCACAGTGCGCTGCACCAGGCGTTGCAGGTTGGTCCAGTGGCGGCTGGTGCGCTCGGCGGCGTCGGCTTGCAGCACCACGGCCCAGTCCACCTTCATGGCCTGGGCTTGCTCGCGCAGTTCAGTCAACAGCAGGGCATCGAAGTTGATGCGCTGCACGGTGGCAAAGCGGCGCTGCAGCTCGGCATCAGCATGGCGGGCCAGGCGCGGGTGCACGGTGAGCACGAGCAAGCCGCCTTGTTGTAGCGTGCGTTGCAGGCGCTCTTCCACCGCGGCGGCCTGGGCGGCGTCGCCCTCTGGCGTCAGTGGGGTGCTGAGTTGCGTGGTCTGGCGCGAGAACTGGGTGGTGGTGCCTGCTGTCTGGCCACGGCCCAGGGTGGCCAGGCGGTAGGCACCCCGGCCATCGGCACCGGTTACGTCCCAGGTGAGTGGCGCACCGGCTTCTTCGAGCAGGCGGTCCAGGCTGGGGCGGTCTGGCAGGGGCGATGCCTCGGGGTAGCGGCCGCGCACGCGGTCTTGCAGGTCTTTGACGCGCAGTTCTGGCGCACCCACCAGGGCGCCCAGCGATTGGCGCAGCGCCTGCAGTGGGGCCATGCCCCGGGCGTACATCTCTTGCCGGCTGGAGACTGCGGCCTTGCGCGATGCCGAGGCGGCCAGGCGCAGCAGGCGGGTGGGCAGCAAGGGCTGTGGAGCTGCCCCACCCAGTTGTTCGGGGGCCGGCAGGGGCACGCCTTCCAGCATCTCCAGCACGCGGGGCGGTGGCAGCAGGGGATCGGCCAGCGCACAGGCATCGGCGGCGGTGCCCAGCTGGCGGGCGTAGTCGGCCCAGGCGGCGGCGCTGGCAATGAGCGCGTGGGGTTGGTGGTCGTAGGCTTCAAACCGGGGCTGGTCGAGGTGGGACTCGGCCTCCAGCGCTGCGCGCAGCACGGCAGCGGCCAGGCGCAGGCGCTCGGGTTCGTCTTGCGAGGCGCAGCCGCGCAGGGCCAGCAGGGCCAGGGCGCCCTCTTGCGCACTCATCACCTGGCCTTGGCTGCGCACCAGGGTGTCTAGCTGGAGCCGCAGTTCGGTAAAGGCAGGGTTTTTGAGCCAACGCTCGCGCGCTTTGACCAGGGTGACGGTGAGGGTGGCACGTTCGACTTCGCCCGCCTGGGCGGCGTCGCCCAGGCTGGGCCAGGCACCGGCTTTGACGGCGTCGTCCAGGCCCAAGTAGTAGGCCAGGGCGGCCTCTTCAGGGCGGTCATCCCCTGCGGGGCGGCGAGGCAGCAGCTGGCTGGCCAGCGCGTCGATGCTGACGGCGCGGTCGGCCTCGTCGTCGGCATCGTGCGCGATGCTGCGGCCTTGGGTGAGGTCGGGCCGCAGGCGGGCCAGCTCTTTGGCAGTGAGACGGATCTCCTTACGGATTTTGTCGCCCACGCCCTTGAGGTAGCGGAACTTGATGCGGTCTACCGCCAGCAATTGGCGGGCGTTGTGCACGCCCATGCGCTCCAGCACGTCTTGGGCTTCGAGGCTGTAGCCCAGCTCGGCCATGGTGGTCTGCGGGCTGGCCGTGGGGGCAATGGCGGCCAGGCTACTGGCGGGCGTGGTGTCGCTAGGGTGGGCCGTCTGGCGTGCCGTAAAGATGGCGCGCCAGGCGCGGAGCATGTCTTCGGCGTTGTCGAACCGCTCGCGGTAGTCGCGCTTGAGGGATTTTTCAAAAAAGCGGGTGAAGCCTTCGCGCGTGACGGGGTCGAATACGTCCTTCTCGATGGTGGCTTCCACGTCGAGCATGGCGGGCGAGGTCTGGCCATCGCCCCACACCGGGGGCTGGCCCACGGCCATTTCGTAGAGCGTGACGGCCAGGGCAAAGCGCTCGGCATACAAGTCCCAGCGCGGCGGTTTGCGCAGCGACAGGAAGGGGTCAAGGTAGGGGTGGGTGCCGGCCGTGATGTTGTCAGCCGGGGTGCGGCACAGCGAGAAGTCGAACAGAACCAGCTGCAGCTTTTTATTGCGGTTTTCTGCAATGCCGATGTTTTCGGGCTTGATGTCGCGGTGGGCGACGCCTTCGGCTTCAAGGTGGTTAACGGCTTCGATCAGCTCTTCGCCAAAGCGTTGCAGCATGTCGAGCGACAGACGGCCTTCTTGCTTGAGCTTTTGCGCAAGGTTTTTGTCACCCGCGCTTTTGAGCAGCAGCGCGGTGCGGCCCGCCACGGTAAGGGTCTCGCGGTGGGCCACGATGTTGTGGTGGTGCAGGCGAGCCAGTACCTCGCCCTCGGCCACCAAGCGGTCGTTGTGCGTGATGTCGCAAGCCACTTTGAGGATGGCCTCGTCCTCACTGCCATCGCGGCGCACCAGCAATGCATCGCTGGAGGAGCCACGGCCCATGCGCTTGATGACGGTGAAGCCACCCTCCAGACGATCGCCCGCGCTGGCTGTGCTGGGGTCTACAGTGGCCTCGGGGTCGGGCGTGGTGAGTTCATCCTCCACCAAGTTCAAGTCGTCAAGAAAGCCCTGGATGGTGTCGTAGCGCGCCAGCAGGTCGGGGGCGGTAGCGAACTGAATGAGTTCTTGCTGGCGGGCGCCGCAGCTGTCCAGTGTGTCTGACAGGCGCAGGCCCTGCCCTGCCCTGAGTTTCTCGGCCAATTCCAAAGCAGATGCTGCCGGGGGTTGGCCCGAAAAGATGTAGTAGGCAATGCAGCCCAGCGAGAAAACATCCAAGCTGGCGCCGAGTGCAGGATCAGCGCGGTCTGTTTCGGGTGCCAAGTAGAGCCGCCCGAGGTCTTCAACGTAGTCTTCGACGTGGCGTGTGCCGGTGGTGCGGTGCGCTGTGTTGGAGGCGTTGGCGCTATCGACATTGCGCGACGCCGTTTGCCAGTTCATCAGGCGCAGCTGCATGGCGCCGGAATCAACGCCACGCACCATGATGCTTTGGGGGCCGAGTGCGCGGTGGTACAGCCGCTTGGCGTGGGCGTACTTCAAGGTTTCGGCAATGTCGCGCACCATCTGCAGGCGTTGCGTGATGGTGAGTGACTTGCCCCGCTCCAGCAGCAGGTGATCCAGTCTCACGGCCTTGGGGTCGTGGTCGAAAATGAGCGCCGGGCCCAGCTCGGTTTCTTTGAGGTCGTTGACGCGCAGGATGCCTGGGTGGTCGATGCCTTCGAGCACTTCGAACTCTCGGCGCGCCTGGCGCAAGCAGGCGGCCCGGGCTTCGGGGCTGGATGCAGACGCCACGGTGTAGATGCGCACGCGGCGTTGAATGGTGTCAACGCTGACATGACTCGCTTCCCAATCCTGGTAACCGTCGCCTTCAGCGGCCAGCTTCACCAGCTTGTAGTCACCCACTTGGCGGTGTTTGTTGGAAGGCCGAATACCCGCCTCCAGAATGGCCCGGCCAATGGCACGCGCCTGCACGGAATCCACCGGCACAACGGCGTGCGTGGTGATACCGTTGCTGAGTGCGCCCACGATGCCCGGATCGTCCAGCGAACCAGGACGCCCATGCTGGAAGGTGGCAGATTTGGCCAGCCCCTCCAGCTTGCATGCCAGGCTGGAAGAGGACAGAAAAATGGCCGGCTCGACAAATGGCAACCGCACCTTCGCCTTCATGATGGCCGGCTGGCGCCGCAGCAGGCTGGCCAAGCGCTTGGCCTTGCGGTTGGCAAGAATCAGAGGGTTGTCGTAAGTGGAGCTGCGGCCATCCGTGGTCCACGTCCAGCTGTGGGCATCACCACGCAACACGCCTGGGCGGCTTTTGATTTCAACCAGAAAGAGGCCCGCTGGCGACAACACCAGGGCGTCCACCTCGTTGACTTTGCCTTCGTCGTCAATGAACTCGAAATTGGTCCAGACATGCCAGGGGTCGCGGTCAGGCAGGTGGGTTCGCAGCCATTCAAGCGCTTCGCGCTCCCAGGCAAAGTTGGACTCGGCAATGACGTGCCAACGAGATGCGCTCAGCGTCACGAAGTGCTCCTATCAGCGTCGGGGACATGCTCAAACAAGTCGCCGACGGAGCAGCGAAACAGATTGCAAAGCGCATCGATGGCGGCCACGTCCACGCGGGTCACTGTTTCCTTGTACAGGGACGTGACAGTGCTGCGGTTCAAGCCAGTGAGGCGCGAAACGTCAGAGATACGGAGCTTGTCGCGCCCCATCAGGGTTGAGAGGTGGCAGCGGATCATGGCAAATCCAGAGACGGGGTGTTGCGCAGAATAGCAAAAAGGCAATTTACGCACAACCCTGCTTTGCACACCAAATTCATCAGACCATGTTGTCACGAACGGCCAACTGACCATCAAAAGGCCACTAACTGCAGATCAGTGCCAAATAATGACGATCCCTCAAAGAGATCGGAGAATTGACGCACAGCGCCGAAGCCTGCGCCTTTTGGAAGGCGCTGTTTGTACGGGTGAGTCATAAAACCCCGAGCACAACGTTTTGCACCCATGTCTGCTGCGTCTTTGATCGCCACTCACTTGAACGCACCCTACGGCAAGGTCGTAACCGCCGAAGATGTGATTGCGTCTTTGAGAAGCGGCCATTTTGCAGCGGCCAGCGAGGAGGCGAACGGCATACTGGAGGCGTTGTTTACTGAGGTGTCACCAGACCTCATCCTGCAGTGCGCAGATCAGGCTGACGCGCCTCTGGAGAGAGTGGCCCATCTCTACGAGATGGCGCTTGAGTTAGGGAGCCTCTGCATAAATCCCCAACGCATGTGCTTGCACATGCGTGCCGGGTGCGGCAGCATCCCGGCCTATGCAGCAAACTGATCTCGGCCTGAACCTCTCCCTCAAGAAAACTCGCAAACGTGAATTCCTTGAACAGATGCAACAGGTGGTTGTCAACCAAGGCGACCAGTCAGCCATCGAGGGCCAGCCAGGCACTGGCGTGGGATTCCATCTTGCTCTATCATGAAGCGTCAAGATGAATCATGATGGAGAGAGCCCATGACCGCTGCCGTCCGCGAGAAATTTTCTTCCCAAGCCGCGCCCGACGTGTTGGCGGCGTTGCGCCAGATCGCAGAGAGCCAGGGACGCCAGTTCCAGGCGGTGCTCGATGATGCCCTGCGCGACTACATCGACCGGCAACAGAAGGAACGTCCCCGTCGCCACGTCATGGCCTCGTTCGCGTCCAGCCTGGATGAGTTCGACAGCCTCTACCGTGAACTGGCCAAGTAAGCCGTGCCGCGCGATTACTTGACCGTGGCCGATGTGCTCGGCATGCACACAGTGTTGATGCAGCGTTACGGCGGTGCACCGGGTGTGCGTGATCCGGGTGCGCTGGAGGCCGCCTTGTTCCGCCCGCAGACCGGCTACTACAACGACATCGTGGCTGAAGCGGCTGCGCTGCTTGAAAGCTTGGCAATCAACCATCCGTTCGTGGATGGCAACAAACGCATCGCCTTTGCTGCTGCTGACGTGTTCCTGCGCATCAATGGCTGGCGCTTGCAACGCGCTCCGATGCAGATTCACGCCGAGATGATCGAGATGTTCGAGACTGGAACCTTTGATATCGCACACCTTGACCCCTGGTTGCGGAGTTTTGCCAAGGGTGAAGGAACCTGACGTGACGAATCAGAAACCCCCGGCGACCGACGGGACTCGAATTACGCTGCGGCTGACCCCTGCACAGAAGGATTTGTTGCGCCGGGCGGCGGATGTGGCAGGGATGCCTGTGTCGGCCTTCGTTCTCCAGAGTGCAGCGCAGGCGGCAGAGCAACTGTTGGAAGATCCATCACCAGCAGCATTGGTGAAGGGTGTTGAACACCTTCCGACCTTCACCAAGCCAGCCCGCCAGCGCTGGGAATCCATCCCTACCAACATCCGCCAGCGACTGCTCTCCAACGTCTGGTGCGGCCATTGCAGCGTATGCGTCCGGTGAACCCATCTTGAATCGGCAGACGTAATCGAGGATCGTCCCCACGAAGGAGGTCGTGGAGACGATGGAACGATTGATCGATGGAGAGCGCCGGCTGCGGCGCGAATACGGCGTCGCTTTCAAGACGACGGTTCTGGCTCAGACCCGTGAACCCGGAGCCTCGGTGTCCGGCGTGGCCTTGAGCCATGGCCTGCATCTAAACATGGTGCACCGCTGGTTGCGTGAGCAACGCTTGGCGTGCGAACAAGGGCAGCCGCAAAGGCCAGCCTTCGTGCAGCTGCCGATTCCAGCGGTGGTGGCCGATGACCACATTTCGCAGTCTGCTGCCATCGCTGCAACTCAAGCTGGCGGCGATGGCCAGGTCATCCGCATTGAGCTCCAGCGCGCCGGAACCTCCATCACGATGGCCTGGCCGGTGACGGCAGCAGCCCAGTGCGCCGTGGCACTGCGTGAGTTGCTGCGGTGATCCCCGCATGATCAGGATTGATGCGGCCTGGCTGGCCACGGCCCCACTGGACATGCGCGCAGGCACCGACACAGCCCTGGCGCGCGTGATCGCCACCTTCGGCGCAGCCCACCCCCACTACGGGGAGGTAGTTCAGGTATTCCTACGAAGATCGAATTCGGCCAGTTGAGCTCTATATCAAGCGGGATAAACGCGTCAGGCCTACCATCAGGCATAGGACTCATAGGAGTCCAGGTGAATCTGGCGGATGCGCTCGGTCATCACCGCGTTGGCGATGTTGCGCTGGGACGGGGTACGGTCTCGCCAGGCATAGGAGCCGCTGACTGAGACACCGAGCACGCAGCACATGGCACGCACGGATAAGTCGGACTGGCTCGCCATCAAGAGTCTGAAGACTTTGTGGATGTCGCATCGCTACGACCGGTAAACCAGGCCGTAGCTTTTTCCAGGAGGTCGCGCTCCATCTGGACAGGACGCAACTGCCGGCGCAGCCGCCCCAGTTCTTTCGCCTCGGCCGTGGTCAGGCCTTACTTGCCTGGTGAAGGTTTGCAGTCATCAATGGCGGCCAGGCCGCCCCCGTGGGTGATGGACTTGGCAGTGACACCGAACTCACGCTAGAGCTGCGCGGGTGAGCGGCCAGCTTGAATCAGCTCGACCATCTACTAGCGAAATTCCGTCGGGTACGGCGGTCGGACTTTGGACATATGCGACTCCTTGAACACAAAGAATTAGGTGTCCAAGGAACTTGGTCAAGTCCACGACCGCATCTCATTTATTTCTTAATATTTTTATCTATGATTTAAAAGATACAGTACTGTCGTACTTGGAGAACGCAGCTCTCGATAGAGTCAAGAAAAATCGACTGAATGTGCTGACTCACACAATTCCAACTGCCTCCTTACGAACAGTCCTATCCTAAACCTTTGATTTTTTCTGATTTGCTAGAGATAAAGGCTCCTCGCCGTCTCGCTGAGCTGTCACGCCGCACGTTTGACTTTCAACTGAACTCGCACTCAACCTTCCGGCGCCCATGTACTACCTCACCCGTCGTACTTTTGATAGCAGCCTGTTGGATCTCTATCGAAATGTCTCAAGCCTTGGCATACAGACTCTGATGTAACCCATAGCCAACCTCCCCACAGTCAGTAGCAGGCACAAGACCTTACAAGCTCAGCCATTCATGGCGAAATCAGAAATCCCCACAAGTTTGTCAAAATATCATCAACTAACAAGAAATATATCAACGAATTTAAAGCGATCAGCCCAGAACCACGCTTAGTTATTGCATGAAGTGCTACCAATCACCAAATCATGCCCAAAGGAAACTTTTACGTGCATAGCGCCAGACATCAGGGCCTTTTTTTGATTGTGCAACTGAGCAACACCCCAGAACGCAAGCGACAACAGCACCCCCTCACAAAAGTCCATGACCGCAGCCCTCCAAGACGGCGACTTAGTAGATGATTTGTCATTTCTAGAATAAATCTCGGTGATGCATAGAACA
>VFQM010002245.1_pt1 | contig 14755 bp, 12 predicted proteins | sample 3512391 | NCBI WGS metagenome assembly VFQM01 (sample SAMN10412369, study PRJNA504923) | tailings metagenome | isolation source: Replicate 1 from Balatoc abandoned mine | place: Philippines
TGCGCAACTTCGACAGCTATGGCGCGCGCCTCGCCCCGCTGTCTGATGCACACAAGCACTTGCTGTGCGACCCGCAAACCAGCGGTGGCTTGCTGGTGGCAGTGGCCCCACAAGGCGAGGACGAGTTCCTTTCCGTGGCTCGCGAACTGGGCCTGCAGTTGCACTCCATTGGCGAGCTGGTAGCCCAGCGGCCGTTGGCCGTCGAGTTCTGCTGATGCCCGAGAACCTCAGCGACTTCCGGCACATCTTCTTGAACGATGTGTCCATGATGGACGTGCGCGCGCCCATCGAATTTGCCCAAGGTGCCTTCCCTGGTGTGGTGAATTTGCCGCTGATGAATGACGAAGAACGGCAGAAGGTCGGCACCTGCTACAAGCAGCGCGGCCAAGAGGCTGCCATTACGCTGGGCCACTCGCTGGTTTCGGGCGAAATCAAGAATGGGCGGATTGCGGCATGGGCTGCATTTGCCAAGGCGCATCCAAAGGGTGTGCTGTACTGCTTTCGTGGAGGTTTGCGCTCGCAGATCACGCAGCAGTGGCTGCAATCCGAGGCGGGCATCGCGTACCCGCGCGTCATCGGCGGCTACAAGGCCATGCGCACGTTTTTGCTGGAGACCACGCAGGTTGCTGCGCAGGAGTGCGATTTCATCGTGCTCAGCGGCTCTACCGGCACCGGTAAGACGGAAGTGATTGCGCAATTGCCCCACGGCATTGATTTGGAAGGCCACGCCAACCACCGTGGCTCCAGCTTTGGACAACGTATTACGGGTCAGCCCACGCAGATCAATTTTGAAAATCAGCTGGCCATCGACTTCCTCAAGAAGCGTGCGCTTGGTCATGCCTTGTTCGTGCTGGAGGACGAGGGCAAAAACGTGGGCAGCTGCGCTGTGCCCTTGCCGCTGCGCGAACGCTTGGCGCAGGCTCCGATGGTTTATCTCCACGATGGATTTGAAGCGCGGGTAGAGCGCATTCTGCAGGATTATGTGGTGCGGCAGCATGCGGAGTTTGTCGCCGCCTGTGGCAGCCGGGAGCACGGTTTTGAGACCTATGCGGCGCGCCTGCTGGCCAGCTTGGACAAAATCGAGCGCCGCTTGGGCGGTGCGTTGCACCAACAGTTGCGCCAGAGCATGGAGAATGCCCTGCAGCGACAGGAAGAGTACGGCGACGCAGCCAGCCACCGGGGCTGGATTGCGGCTTTGCTTCAGCACTACTACGACCCCATGTACGCCTACCAGCGACAAAGCCGTGCCCAGCGCATCGTCTTTGAAGGTGCACGTAGCGAAGTCATGGCTTACCTGGGTGAGTGTGGTGCCAGTACCGCCGCGAAGTGAGTCATGTGCGGATGCGCTGTTGAAATCTGGCTATAATCGCAGGCTTCGACACACAGGAGAGGTGGCAGAGTGGTCGAATGTACCTGACTCGAAATCAGGCGTAGTGGCAACACTACCGTGGGTTCGAATCCCACCCTCTCCGCCAAACGCAAAAAACCCTTGTAATTCAATGAGTTACAAGGGTTTTCTTGTTTTGGGTGGTAGCAGCACTGGTAGCAATCCATGTCCCTGCCCCTGCCCATCTACCTGCTTGGTTCCAGCTACTACCTACACACGCGAATCAACGGCAAGCAGGTCAAACGCTCCCTCAAAACGAGCTACAAGCGCGTAGCTATCATCAGAGCCATCGCCCTATTGAATGGCCTGACCATGTTCAAAAAGCCCGACCTCAGCAACCTGAGCACCTACGAGCTAGACCTCTCCCGAGGCATCCTCAAAGCCAACGACGACGCCGACCACGCCCGGCTAATGCAGGCTTTACAAGCCATGCAGCGGATGCAGCAAGCCCAACCCCAAGCACCCGCGCCAATTGCGGCACAAGCCCCAGCCGACGACCCTACCGCCCTAAAACTAGCGGAATTGCTAGAAAAATTCTTATTGCTTAAAGACGTAAAGCAATCTACGGCAATTGCGTATAAAAATTGCGTTGACGAATTGGCCAAATTCTTAAAGAACCCTCCCATCACGCGCATAACGGCAAGCGACATAACGCGCTATCAAGAATTTAGGGCAGAGGAAGGCAATGAAATTAGAACAATCGACAACAAAATTTCAATCATCAGAGCATTGTTCAATTTCGCCATAAAACAAGGCTACACACGTAACGGGAACCCCGCCGAAAATCGCGCACTACTCACAAAAAAGCAGCGCCTAAAAGGTGGCTATGCAATTTTTGAAAAAGAAGAAATAGAGCAATTTTTCAAAAGTCAATTCTTCAAGGAGCAGGAAGCGAAAGACCAGGACTATACAACCGCCGTTTTTTTTGGATTATTTACGGGTTGTCGGATTGGTGAAATAACAAGCCTCAAAAAAGACCAGTTCAAGAAAAGCGCCGACGGAATAACTTATCTTGTCATACGCGACAGCAAAACAAACGCTGGTATTCGTGAAATCCCAATTCATCCCTACTTGCTTGAACGGGTTTCTGGCTTCTTAGAGAAAAAGACAGACAAACTTTTCAAGTATGTCGAAAAAGAGGGAAAAGGAACAGGCAATGCAGTAGGCAAAAAATTCGCCCGCAATTTAGAGAGCGCAAGAATTAACAGAGAAAAATTAGTCTTTCACAGCTTGCGCAAGTTTGTGAACAATGAACTCATGAAAAATGGGGTTAGTTTAGAGAATCGTTGTCAGTTCGTTGGGCATGAAATTGAAAACGTGAATGTCTCGATATACACAAATAAAATCAACATTGACGCACTTGCCGCCGCAGTTTTCCCGACCCTCGAAAAATTCCGCGACCTGATAGACGAAAAAAAAGCCCCTTGGGAGGGCTTGGTTACGGATTTTTCTGAGCTTGTTGACCCGATGTAATTTGTTCAAACAATTTTTTGTCGCGTTCAGATAGCGACTCAATAAGGCCTAAAACGTAATTTTTTAGGCCTTTATTTTTTTCTAATTCTTTTAATATGAGTGAGCCTAGGATAATTTTTCTCCTAGTGTCCTCGCTTTTCTTCTTTTCGTTCATGAGTGCTTCGAGATTCCGCTGACGTTTGTCTAGCTGCTTTTTCTCAATTTCTAGCTTTTCTATCCTGCTTTTTATTTCCTCTGACTTCATTTTGATTGCCCTCTATGAAATCAGATTAGCACAAACCTAACTCAAAATCTAATTAAATTCGCATATTGTGATTTTTCTGCTATTCTTAAATTGGCGGATGAAATATATGTTAGCGGATAAATTAAATGGTCATCATCTATTAGCCCCCTGCAAGGGCTCACTTATGCAAACTCCCCACAAGGGGGAGATTTGCGTTCGCCCTGCGGGGCCATTGCTTCGCAACCTTGGAGATTTAGCCTATGTCTAAATCTCTTGCCACGTGGTTTACACCATCACTCCAAACGATATCGCGTAGCGCTGGGCGCAATGCTGTGGCTGCTGCGGCTTATCGTGCTTGTGTAAAGCTAATTGACCAAACCACAGGGTTAATTCATGACTACACCCGCAAGGGCGGGCACGTTGAAACTATCCTAATTGGTGCTGATGATATTTCGGAGCTTTGGAACAAAGCCGAATTAGCAGAGACTCGAAAAAATTCTACGGTGGCCCGTGAATTGATGCTCCCATTGCCTGACCAATGGACGGATAACGAGCGACGCGAATGCGTCCGCGACATCGCGCAACATTTGCGCGATACATACGGCGTAGCCGTATCTGGTTCAATTCACGCCCCAAATCGCCACGATAGAAACAATCATGTACACATGATGTTTACCACCCGCACGGTGGACGAATTAGGGAATTTTGGAAAAAAAACGAGAATTTTAGACGACATGAAAACCGGAGAGGTTTCAAAACTTCGGGAAGCAATTTGCAAAATTGTCAACTCCCACGCCGAAAAATTAGATTCCGATTTTTATGTCTACGCCGGAAAATTTTCCGACATTGACAAAAATCATATACCTACTAAGCACATTCCAATCACCGCAGGCAAAGAATACCGCGCAGCTATAACCGCACAAAACACACAAGTAAAAATACATCTTGCTAACGTCGCCACACATGAAAAAAAAGCGGAGCTGTTGAAAGCAGAGCTTTCTAACGCTTTAAATTTGGAATCCTCTGAAAGCACACCCGCGCCAGATGCCCCTAAAACCGTCGATGTGAAAAGGGTTGAGGCTACCCCACCAGCCGAATTGGAAAGCCCCTTCAAACGCAAATTAATGCCCGAAGCATGCGAAAAAGCTTATTTTCGCTATCAAGAGACACTAAAAAAACAGCGAGAATTGAAAATCATTGAAGAAAAATGGCAGGCTAAACATGCTGAACTTTTGGCAACTAAGCCCAGCAGTACGCAACGCTTATTTTCAAAAATCGGGCTAGGCACGGCAAAAATTGAGCGCTATGACGCTGAGCTATCTAAAACAGAAATTCATTTGACAAAAATAGAGCACAACAAGACGTTGTTCAAAAAAATACTTAGCGACAAAAACGCATTAAATTTAATTGCACAATATAACGCCATCATTGACCACAATGCCTCAATCTCGGACTTAGAGGCGCAAGCCTTTAAAGTGCACTCAGAGAAATTAGAACGCGAACGCGAATTAGCCGAGGCGCAAGCGCGGCAGTTGCCTGAGCCTCTGCAAGATTGGACGGTAGGTTGTGACCCTACAAAAAATCAATCTAGACAAAAAGCTATTGATTACCCCCAATCAATTAGCATTGATTATTAAAATATGCAATATGGGGGTATGACTAATACACCACCCCCCAACCCTCTCCCAGAAGTTCTTTCACAAGACCACGTTTTTTTAGCCGTTGAATCGACAGATTTAGACGGACGAATTATAAAAATTCAAATTGCAGACAATAACGGGAATTTGATTTTAGATACCCTTATTCATCCAAGATGGAAAATTAAAAAGGGTAACGCACAATTAAAGCATCACATCACCGATGAAATGGCGTCCAATGCCCCACGCTGGAAAGACTTACTACCCAACATAGCAAATTTGACACAGGGTAAAAAAGTCATTGTTTACAATGCCAAGTTTATGAATGCGGTTTTTTACACCACATCTCTAAAATATCATACCCCCTATTTGAATTTAGATTTATTTTGTCTCATGGAGGCAGCAGCTCAAATTATCGGGATTTGGAGTGAATATAGACAGGCTTACATTCCTGTAAAACTTTTTGATGCGTGTTTTGACAATGGCATTAAATACAATAACCATAAAAAAGCCTTGATGCTCTACGAATTGGCAAATGTATTAAAGAACAAATGATGTTTGCAAAACAACGACAAAGCGGCTCATAGGCCGTTTTTTTCGTTTCTGAACAATGCTCCCCCATGCCGGGGCATGGGGGCGGGGGGGTGTCCAGCATTAAAACCCCATACATAAAAACGTATAAAAACCAGCGGGGGGACCCGGCCCGAAAGGGCTGGGGGGCGCAGCGCCTAGGTAATAATTGTATTAGCCATACACATTTGAGAAAAAAGCTAGATTTCATGCGGGTTTCCGGGCATTTTTTTTTCCGTAACTTCATTTGCTTTTGATATCAAATTACGAGCCAAGAATTGAAGGTTGCGACAGTCAGAAAAGAAAAAACCGGATGTATTTCTACACCCGGTTTTCTTGACTTCTTTGACAATTTCAGGTAATTTAATCGGAGCAAATCAAGTTAGCAGCTTGACTTGCCCAAGACTGACGGTAAACACACTACACATCAATCTCTTTCATCTAATATTTTAGCTATCAATAGCAAATTGTCAAGTAAGAATGAGGCGTAAATAAGTGGTTTATTTCAGTTTTGAAACTGAAATGGAACACACCTATGAAATTTAACGCTACATCAATACGACAACACGAAGCCTCAAAGCTTATAACAAAAAACTTCCTCGAAACCGGAAAAAACATTTTAGGCGATGGCTTAAAACTCTGCCAGCGAGCCAAAGCCCATCACACCCAAGACCCCGACACTGCTTTTATCGTGGTAGAAAAAAAGGCCGTCAAAGAAAAAATTAACGGCAAATGGCAGACCAACATTTATACCCTATCCCGTATGCATGATACGGCACAATGTGGCAACGCTCATTTGTGCCCTCATTGCACAAGCTACAAAGCCGCGCATATGCGTGGGTGGATTGAACTAGAACTTTTGCCCGCCGCCAAATCCCGCAACTTGAGTTTAGGCTTACTAACCTTGACGGCCCGTCATCGCCGTGATTGCGATTGGTCTACATACGTACAAAATTTTTATTCCGCTCTGGGATTTTTCGCTATTTCAATAGACCGCGAATTTAAAAAAATTGGCTACCTTGGCCGCCTGCGTACTCTTGAATCACCCGTTGGTGACCACGGAATCCATCCTCATATTCATGACCTTTTTACCTACGCGCCGGGCACAGACCTAGAAAAATTCAAAGAAATAGCCCTCAAACACTGGAAAAAGGCACTAAAAAAATCCGGCTTAGATTGCAACAATCACGGAATCAATATAAAGGCAGAAGGAAAATTTGACCCGCTATACGTTGCGAAAGAGATGGCCGCCTATGACACGAAAACGGGTAAAACCGACGACGAGAACAGCGAAAAGAAAAATATGAATCTCTTTCAACTGCTAGACGCAAGCGCAAAAGGCGACAAGCAAGCCTCAGCCGATTGGCTACGCGCAGCCAAAGCAATTCAAGGCCGTGACAGATGGAATGTTGGGCAACTCGCGCAAAAGCTCGGAATTCCTTGCCCTTCCGAGTGGAAAAAGCCCGAGGGTATCGCAAAAATAGACCCTCAGCGCCTTCTAATTTCTTACCCACAACCGCAGCACATGATAGCCACCAGTCCAAGCAACCCCCGCGCCGGATTGGCTTTCATACTTCGTGCCGCACGCAATGAAGCTTCACGCCCAGGCACAACACACCGCATGGTTTTGCGTATGTGTGATGAAACCATCAAAGCCGAGGTTGAGCAAATTAAAGGAAGGCACGCTAAAACGCTTGCAAAGCTACTCAAATCGAGCTTTACCGATCAAGAAAAAGAAAGAATGTGCGCAAAAATTCATAGTCATTGCAATTTCGCAATTGCCGAATACCGCGTCACGACTTATAGCTACATGCACCCAGCCCCGAAGCCCGCACCACAAGTACAAGAGGACTATTCCGACCTAATTCCGGGGCTTGAATTGGACTTTTCATGATTGTTAGCGTGTGTTACAGTGCTCTCTATCACATAGGAGAACACGATGGCTGACACTAGCGAAGCTCAATTGGCGAAGTTGGAAGCGGAGCACAAGAAGCGCATGGATGCGCTCAAAGAGGTTGAGACTCAACTGGCGGCAATCCGTGCCGCAAATCGCGACGCCAAATTAGTGGAACTCAAAAAGCAAATTGCAGACTATGGCTTTACCGCTATTGACGTTTTTGGAACTATCGCCACGCCATCGAAGCCTAGAAAAGCTGCAAAGGCAAAAACCGCGTTAGTTGTTCGGTATCGTGACGAAAATGGCAATACGTGGCATGGCGGCAAGGGCCCTAATCCGAAATGGGTTAAAGCAATCAAAGATGCTGGCGGAGATATTGAAAAATATCGCATTGCAGAATAAATTTCGCACTAATTGAAAGTACTTCAATGAAAATTCGACATCCTGTATTGCTTGTGATACTTGTAATTATTGGAATTGGCATGATTAATAGCCTTTTCCAAGATCCGCCTAAACCACCTGACCCCCAAGTAATTGCAAAAGAGGCAGCAGAGAAAAGAGAGTTCAACCAAAATCATTGCAAAAGCAAAGGTTTGGTTTACGTTGAAGATTTGAGCTCAAAAGGGGAATGTGTTACCAGCGAAGAGCTCGTCAAAATAACAATGGAGAACGCAAAACGGCTTAAAGAGATTGAAAAATCGAGAGCTAATGACGGTCTTCGGTAAGGATTTTTGTGAAAAAGCCCTTAACAAAAGAAGCACAGCTTGAAATTCTTTTGGGCTGTCTTTATGACGAATTTACCTCTCGGCACGGCGCAATAACCAGTAAATTGGATGAGCATCTTTTTTATGTAACAAATCGCATGTCATGCGCAAAGGCTGCGGATTTGAATTACATGTATCCGGCAAATTCAGATGACGGAAGAATTGTGCAAGTTCACAATTCAAGCTATGTAGATGCGATGAAAACATTAGAGCAGATGGGTTTTGTTAAGCGAGCATCAAATGCTTCACTAGCTTTCAATCTGACAAAGTTAGGATACGATAAAATTCATGAAGAAAGAATGAAGCCCGTTTTTCCGAAGTGGCGAAAAATTCTCGAATTTTTCAATAAAAACCCTGCTGCAACTAAAATTCTATTAGCTGTTTTGACAGGAATTTTTGGGCTGATTCTTTACCTTATTAAGCAGCTGTAATTTTTCAAAAGCATAGGTGGAAATTTTTTAGTTGAGTCTAAATGTTAAAGTTGGTCTGCGATGGACGTGCCAACCAGATGTTTTAGGCTTAAAATTAAAGCGTCGTTCTACTGGTAGCACTGCTAGTAGCAAAATTTTAGACACCGCTGCCGCCTAAGTAGTTGATTTACAAAGGTTTTTGAGGTTGGGCACATTTGTCCCACCCTCTCCGCCAGTATCAAGGCCCGGCAGCTATCAAATCCATAGCACCGGGCCTTTTTCTTTTGTGCGATGGGTAAATGCCGGATTACAGGTCAGTTTGCCCAGCGTGGATGCTTAGGGCCGAATGCATAGCTGACAGGGCTGCCGCAAAAAATGGTCTGTGAGCGACTGGGCGTGCCGCTCGGTGTGGCCTCAAAATATAAGGACGGGTAGGCGCTGCTGCGCAGCGCACTCTCATAGCCCTTGAACCACCTGCCATCCCATGAGCCTCATTCAATCGCTTCCCGAAGGACCGCTGGATATCGTTGGTGATATCCATGGTGAGTTCGATGCGCTGCTCGCGCTGTTGAGCCATTTGGGCTACGACCTGCGAGGGCACCATCCACAGGGCCGTACGCTGGTGTTTGTGGGCGATTTTTGCGATCGTGGGCCCGACAGCCCGGCGGTCTTGGCGTTGGTGCAAAAGCTGGTGCAGTCGGGCCGCGCAGCTGCGGTTCTGGGCAACCACGAAATCAATCTTTTGCGTGAGGATGCCAAGGACGGCTCTGGTTGGTTTTTTGATGCGCGTGTGGCGCGTGACCATGACAAATATGCTCCGTTTCAGCGGCCCACCCCGCAAGAGCGCCAAGACATCGTCCAGTTTTTATCGGCGCTGCCCATCGGTCTGGAACGTGCCGACTTGCGCGTGATTCACGCGGCGTGGCAGGACGAGCAGATCGAAGCGGCCAGGCGCCTGCCACTGGGCTCGGTGCGAACAGAGTACGACCAGTGGGAGCACATTGCCCAGCAGCAGGCGCGTGAGACTGCGCTGGCCGAGCGCATGGCCCGCGAGTTGGAACAATGGGAGCACGGGCTGGAAAACAGCCAGCGCCAGCCGCCGTTTTTGCACGCCCATGCCGAGTACGAATCCAGCAAGCAGATGCTGAACCCGCTGAAGGTGCTGACCTCTGGCGTAGAACAAAAGGGCTCGGTGCCGTTTTTCTCGGGCGGCAAGTGGCGCTTTGCACAGCGCATGCCGTGGTGGGATGCCTACACAGAATCAACGCCGGTGGTCGTTGGTCACTACTGGCGGCGGGTCCACCAGATCGACCGGGGGGCGGTGGGTAAGGGCGATACGGACCTGTTTGCCAGCACCCACCCTTTCGCTTGGCACGGCCAGCGGGGCAATGTGTTCTGCGTGGATTTTTCAGCGGGCGGGCGCTGGTTGGAGCGCAAGTCAGGAGCCGTGGTGGGCCACGATTTCAAGCTGGCTGCACTGCGCTGGCCCGAGCGGGTGTTGCAGTTTGACGATGGGCACGTTCAGGCCACCACGGGCTTTGGCGCATAGCCGCGCCTTGTGATCAATCGCTGGCAGAGGCGGGCAGCACCAGCCTGAATTCAGCGCCCTGGCCCACTGCACTTTCCAGCTCCAGTGAGCCGCCGTGGCGTTTGACCACGGTGTGCACCAACGCAAGGCCCAGGCCCACTCCAGAAATGTTGGGGTGGGTCTGGTCATGAAGGCGAGAGAAGGGTTTGAACAGTCGGTCTTGCTGGGCGGGGTCGATGCCCGGGCCTTCGTCGCGAACGCTGATGATCCAGTTGGGGCCTCTCGCGTACAGGCTGCACCGCACCGTACCTCGGGCAGGGCTGTATTTGATGGCGTTGTTGAGCACGTTGGCCATGGCCCGTGCCAGCAAGGGGCGGTCGCCCACACAGGGTGCTGAATGTGGAATCTGGAGGATAGTGACACTCACCTCCTGGTTGCTGGCCTGGGTCCAGGCGTCGTCCACGGCGTCCTGCAGCACGGATGCCAGGTCCAGCGGCGCTACGCGGTATTCGTTGCTTTGGGCGCTGGCCAGTCGCACAAAGCTCTCGGCCATGCTGAGCGATGCTTGGGCGTATTTTTCGATGCGCTTGAGAAGCTCGTCGGCCTGTAGGGGCTCCATGCTGTTGCGTTGCATCTCCAGCAGCGTAAGGATGGACGCATTGGGCGCGCGGATGTCGTGAGAGATGAAGTGCAGCGCCTGGTCGCGTTGTTGCAGCGCTCGGCGTATCTCCGTCATGTCCACCAAGGTGATGAGCCAGCCCACGTTAGCAAACTCGGTGAAGGGCTTGCACAGCATGAGCAGGCTGCGCCCTTTCGCATCGTGCCCTTCGCTTTGGGCGGGAATCTCCCCGGCCAAGAGCTTATCGGGGCTCAACAGCGGTTGCAGGGTGTGGGCATCTTGCAAGTCCTGCAGCACCTGGAAGATGGATTTGCCTTGCAGCGCAGATTGCGGCTCAAAAGGGCCCAACCCCACATGGCGCTGGGCAGCAACATTGGCCAGGAGGATGCGGCCCTGTGCATCACAGACAAAGTTGGGGGCTGGCAGTTGCTACAGGCTGTTGCTCACAAACTGGTGCAGATCCCGCAGTTGGCGCGAGGCGGCTTCCACCGCGTTGATGCGCCTTTCCAGGAAGTCGCCGCGCCGTGCCCATGGGCTATTGCGCAAGGGCAGGCCTTCGCTGCGCAGATGTTCCATTTCCGTGCGCAAAAAATGGGCGGCAGCGCTGAGCCTGCGCCAGCTCCACAGGGGGTAGGCCAGCACTAGGCCGAGCAGCGCTGCGGCAGGGGCAAAGTGCCACCCCGTCCAGCGCATGAGCGCCATCGACATCAGCAAAGTGCCAAGGCCCAACCCAAAGCTGGCGAGCAAGGCCGTCAGCGGCCCGGCAAACAGCAGAGTGAGCAAGGCGACTGCCACGGGCAGCAGGTTGAATGCAATGTTGGCCGCTGCAGGCGCGGCTTTGAGGCGGATGCCGGACAAATGGCTGTCAAGAATATGAGCCACGACTTCCACCCCTGGCATCAGGCGTGCACCACTGCTGACGGGGGTGGCAAAGGTATCCCCCAAGCCGGATGCCACAGCCCCGACCAGCACATATTTGCCCTGGAATGCGTTGGGAGGTACCTGCCCCCGCAATACATCGATGTAGGAGTAGGTGGGGTAGTGGCCCGGCCCTCCTGCGTAGGCGATCAGCTCGGGCTGCCGCTCAGTCCAGTGGGGAGGAGTGACTGGCGTGCTATTGGTTGGGGGTGATTTTTTGCACCGGGCCGCCGCGTTCTGCGCCACACATTGCAGCGACAGACTGAAGTGGCTCCAGGGTGCACTTGCCGGGCCCTCCTGCAGGTACAAACCGCGCACGACTCCGTCGCCATCGGGCGCGACATGCACATGGCCCATCGCGGCAGCTGCGTCAGCCAAGACGTCCAGCGGCAGTTCAGAAGCGCCCTCCATCAAGCCCGCCTGATTGCGTTGCAGCACCGGCAGCACCACCCGTTGGCTGCGGGCCAGGGCCTGGGCCAGCAGGGCATCGTCCAGCGGGTAGTCCAAGTCGGGCTCGCTGAAGAGGATGTCGAGCCCAATGGCTTTGGGATTCTGGGCGGTCACCACGTCTACCAACTGCGCATGCAGCGCACGTCGCCAGGGCCAGCGACCAATCGAGGTGATGCTGCGGTCATCCACCGCGATGACCACGAGGTCTGGATGGGGCGGACGGGCCAGTGAGCGCAGCCCCAGGTCTTGGACCAGATGATTCGGACCCGCCATCTGTTGCTGTGGGCTGAGCCAGGCAACCAGGCAGAGCAATGCCAGCGCCAGCAGTGCCCATTCGAGGCGCCGCTGGTGCGCGCGGGTGCGTGCGGCTTTGGGCATGCAGCTGTCCTGGGCGGGGTGGTGGGGTCAGGGGCGCCGCACGGGCTCGCCGCTGGAGTCAGATACGGGCAGCCCCCAGCCGATGCTGAAGCCCGTGCCCACCCGGATGGAGCGCGGCGGCGAAAAATCACCCTGCAGGCCCGAGGGATCCAGCACCTGCACCCTCAAGAAATACGTGCCCGCCGCCAGGTCAGAAGCCGCCCATCGGGGCTCGTCCAGAAGGGTGTCCAGCACGGGCTTTTCAAAGCGCATCTCCCTGGCCAGTTGCAGGCGGTAGCGCTGGCCTGCTTGCCCTGGCCAGCGCAGGCTCACCGTGGTGCCCCCATCGTCGGCTTGCAGGGCTTGTGCCGACAGTGCCGGTGGTTGTTGCACCAGCTTGAAGGGCTGCGGTGCTGCAAACGGGCCTTGGTCTACCCCGCCCCCAGGCAGTTCGCGCACACTGGCTGCGCGCCAGAAGTAACGGCCCACGGGCAGGTGGGCGACGGACAGCGTGCAGCTGTCCAGTCGGCTTTCATCGAGCACCGGGGCGTTGAAATCCGCTTGGGTCGCCACCTGGATGCGGTACCACCGCACACCAGCCACCTGGGTGCACAGCAACTGCCCGCCTGCGTTGGAAACCACCGCGTCGGGCGCAGGTTTTTGGTACAGGGGCGGTACTGGCTGGGTCTTGACGGTGAGTGGCTGGGTGGGCAACCCGGCAATCCCCGCCGCGTCGATAGCGCGCACCGAGATGAAATATTGCCCATCGTCCAGCCCCTTCCAGCGCAACTGCCCATTGGCAAACGTGCCTGAACGAAGCACCTGCGTCAATTCGGCATCACGCGCCACGATGGCCTGGTACGCATTGGCGCCTGCCTGACCTGGCACGTTCAGCGCCAGCAGCCCAAGGTCATGCACCGCGGCCGGAAGCGAGGTCAGGTCGGGCGCGGGCAGCAGGCTTCGCGGGCTGCCCACGGTGCCATCGGCTTGCACCGCCAGTCCTTGGCCAGGTTGCAGGACTGTTGCCGCAGCGGTGTGCTGGGCAGGGTTGTCTGCCGTGCGTGATTGCACCGCCACGGCACCTGGCAGTACGGCGGCCGTGGTGTCGCCCGACTCGCTCAGGGCCACGCCAAACCGGGTACCGCGCACGCTGGTCACGGCGCGAGGTGTACGCACTTCGAAACGGCGCGATGCGTCGGTGCTGGGCGCAACGCTGGACTCGACACTGCCGCGTTGAATCTCCACCACCGACTGCACAGACCCCGCCCTGCCGCGCCTGCGCAGCTGGCGCAGTTGGACATCTGACTGGGCGCTGACCTTGACGACGGAGCCGTCTGCCAGCCGCACGGTCACAAATCCGTTGGGGCCTACTTGCAGCCTGGTGCCTTCGGCCAGCATCGTGCCGGCAGCAACTGGTGGGTTCGCCGCTGCTGCGGGGTTTGTGGAGGCTCCCGGTTCTGCGGTATGCACCTTGACATCACCGTGAACGAATTCCACCTGGGCGGACTCAGCGGGCAGCAAGCCCACGGGAATCCACACCACCGAGCCCGGCTGCAACTGGCGCGGGTCTTTGACTTTGTTGCGCGCTTGCAGCTGGTGCCACAGGCGGGGCGTGCCAAAGTAGCTTTGGGACAGGCCTTCCAGCGTATCGCCCGCTTGCACAACGTGAGGCGTTTCGTCCTTTTGGTCTGCGGCCCAGGCGCCCGGGGCGAGCGATGTCATCAAGACTGCGCCAGCAGCCAGCAGTGCTGCAGACAAAGGCATTCGGAGATAAGGCGGTGTGATCGACACAAGAACTCCTTGGGTGCAGGGCGAGCAGTTGCCCATGCAGTGGTTGCTGAGTGCGCGACCCTGAGGCCGGCACTAAAAAACTGTGGTTGGCGGCCATTGCGCCGCGCCCATATTCAGGCGCGAAGCGGCAACTTGTGCAGCGCCAATGGTCAGGCGGGCTGTACCTGGTCCGTGGTTTCAAACCGGTAGCCCACGCCGTACACCGAGGTCACGATGAAACCATTGGCGGGGCGCAGGTCCAGCAGAACATGCAGGCGGGAGATGTGGGTGTCCAGCGAGCGGGACATCACATCCGGCACCTGGCCCCAGATCACTTCCTTCAAATGATCCCGCGTGAGCAACTGCCCCCATGTTCTGGAACAGGAACAGGGCCAGCTCGTATTCGCGGTTTTTCAGCTCCACCGGCGCGCCATCGATTTCGAGAGAGCGTGACTCTGGCAGAAACCGATATCTCCCAAACTCCAGCACCTCTTCGGGCTTGTCTGTGTAAGAGCGCCGCAGCAGGGCGGCCACCCGTGCCCGCAACTCGCCTATGCGCACGGGTTTGGTCATGAAGTCATCGGCCCCGCAACACAGGCCCTCCACGATGTCGCGCTCTTCCTGCCAGTGGGTCACGAACAGAATGGGCATTTCCAGCCCCACATGCTGGCGCACCCAGCGCACCACCTCCGGCCCTGTGGTGTCCGGCAAATGCCAGTCCACGATGAGCAGGTCGAAGCACTCGCTCTGCA
>VFQM010002246.1_pt1 | contig 14751 bp, 14 predicted proteins | sample 3512391 | NCBI WGS metagenome assembly VFQM01 (sample SAMN10412369, study PRJNA504923) | tailings metagenome | isolation source: Replicate 1 from Balatoc abandoned mine | place: Philippines
AATCAATCCCAAAATCACTCCTAGACCAAGCGTATTGAGCAACAAGTCCCCCAAACTTGGATTAACAACAGATGAGGCATAATTGGTAGGATCGAAAAGCTCAAATTCAAAAAAAATCCCAGGAAACCCGGAATAAATCATCAGTACTCTGATCACCAGAAAGATCAGAAATCCATAACCAATCGTCTGCCACGGATATCCTTTGCTCCACTTCTTCTTCAAAAAATCAAAGCTCAGCAGGAAATAAAGCAAGAAAACCGAGATGAAGAAAATCACTAAGGGCACATTATAAACTCTTCCCACGAGCTGATAGCCAGGCAGAAAATTCACCCCAAAAATCGGTTTACCGGTCAAGGAGCGCACTTGGAATGTCCCTTCGGAAGAATTAGTAAACAATTGAAACCGATCATTTCCAAAAAAGTCCGGATTGGGTCCCGAGCTGATGTAATCGTTGTCAATACTACCCGGGCGTACGATTCTGACGGCATGAATGAGATAATAGTCCCGACTATTGCGCTTAAACTTCCTGACCTTGGCCACAAAATCGCCATACGGATCCTCAATAAGCTGGTATTCCTGACTGAACTCCAACATACTCAGGTCTAAGGTCAAGGCATAATCTGACCAAAAAACCAAGCGCTGATTTTCATCTAGAATGAAATAAGGATGCTGATGAGCATGATCGCTTATCACCCGAAAACTCAACGAATCCTCAGGTCTCACATCCATCAAGACTTGGATAAAATCCTCATCAAACTCACGATCTACTTTGTGAATTTTAGCTTGCAAAGCTTCAAAAAACACCTCCTCATCGGTTTTTGAAAAGACAAAAAAATTCAGGATCAATACGATCAAGAGCAGAACTACACTGGCCCAGATCGCCAGACTGCGGAGAGGAAGACTCATTGAGCTAAAATAAAAAAGCAAAGTCTGGGATCAAACTTTGCTCGAATAACTTATCGCAATACCACTTTGGCCTTTTTCTTTTTTGCGGCGCGATACCAGAAAAAAGCAATCACCGCGGCCATCAGATAAGGCATCACAAAGAGGTACAAAATCCCATTATTGAGACCCGCACCGATGCTTGTATCCCCATTGCTGACATTATTCTCCACAGATGCACGGCACATTGCGCACTGCGCTGAAACCAATGAGGTCAAGGCCATGGAAGCAAAAACAACGATTAACACTAGTAACTTTTTCATGGGAATCACATTTTATTGCTCAATGAGTGTAGTACGGCGCAATCATGAGATAAACGATCACACCAGTCACTGACACATATAGCCAAATCGGGTACGCAAATTTAACCAATTTCCGATGTTTTGTCCGCTGATCTGTCAATCCATAGTAATAGGCAAAAAGGATTGGGAACAATGCCACTGCCGCAAATATAATATGGGTGATCAGAAGGAAGTAATAGATCGGCCGAATCAAACCTTCGCCTCCAAACGAGGTGCTTTCTGCTGAGGCATGATAAATAACATACGAAACCAGAAAAATAGCTCCTAGGACAAATGCAACTGTGGTAGCAGCTTTATGATTTTGGATTTGATTTTTCTTGATGAAAATCACGGCTAAAATCAATGCAACCGAAGCGCCCGTGTTGATCACGGCATTCAAATGCGGAAGAAAATACACCCAATCACCAAGTGAGGTGATTTTTGCCGGCATGAATAGCAAAACAGCCACTGCCAACGGGATCGCAATCGAAATACCGATGATCCAACCCTTGACTTTCGATTCCTCGCTCAGGAATCCAGAATTAGTTACTTTTTCCATGTAATAGCACTTTGGTCTCCAACATCAATAAATCAACATCCTCTCTATTTGTACCGCTATAATATCCTCTGATCCGACCTAATTCATCTATGAGGATAAACTTGTCGCTGTGCACAAAGTCATCTGCGATACCATTTCCGTCTATAGTGGGCAAGACAAATCCACATCTGGCCAACTGATAAGTCTCGAGTTTAGGGCCACTTAGAAAATGCCATTTACCCGAAACTGCACCATGTTCGATTGAATAATCCTTCAGAATTTGTGGGGTATCATACTCTGGGTCGATGCTGATGGACATGATTTGTACTTTGGGATTGTCCCGGAACATATCCTGAACACGCTCCATTTCGGTGGACATCACCGGACAGATACTGGGACAAGAAGTAAAGAAGAAATCAACTATGGTGATTTTGCCTTCCATTTCTTTGCTTCCTACAGGTTGACCATCCTGATTCACAAAAGAAAACTCGGGAATGACATGCTGCCCTGAGTCAGTTGATGGGCATTCTTGAAACGGGTTATCAACTCCATTTTGGAAGAAAATAGGCAAATCATATTCATTTTGCCCAAATCCCCTTAGAAATGTAAATATCAAAACAGGTACTAATAAGATGCAGACTAGCACCAACCCCTGTAGAATTCTTAAGCCTCTCATTACATTTGGTTAACAAAAAAGAAGGTTGAAGTGATTCACCTCAACCCATCTTTTTTTTAAATAACATTGAATAATTACCACCTCATCAAGAAGATGTCAGAACCTTCTTTGATCAAAGCAATTACCAACCAAACTAAGAAAATCAATGGGACAATGATGGAATAGAATAAAGGCTTCACCTCATCACCAAGGTGCATAAATTCCATCATGATATACTTAGCTTTCCAGATGGTCAGGATGATAAATAAGGCATAAAGTAAAATCCCTCTATCCATGGTAAACGCCATGATAAATTCCGCAACTGTAATGAGTAGCAGGATTAAGGCTGTTTTCCAGATTTTTTTGATTTTCTCCTCGTTTCTTGGCTCTACCTGGAGCGTTGATTTATTTTCTTGGATTTCCATTTTACGAATGAGTTTAAGTGCTTAGATCAGATAGAAAAGGGTAAATACAAATACCCAAACAAGGTCTACAAAGTGCCAGTAAAGGCCAATTTTTTCGATCATCTCATAGTGACCTCTTTTATCATAGACACCTACCGCCGCTTGATAGAAAGCCAAAAACAATAGCACCACCCCGATGGTCACGTGAAAGCCATGGAAACCAGTGATGAAGAAGAACAGCTGCGCAAATGCCGCCGGACCATATTCATTCACGGCAAGATTGGCTCCAAAGATGGTTTCGGTAACCGTCTGTCCTAGGGAATTCACATAAGTCAAAACAGAACCTGAATCCGTGCCATGGATAAAGTGTGACCACTCCCAAGCCTGACAGCCTAAGAAAGTGATACCACCTAAAAGTGTCCATAGCATCCATTTGACTACATCAGCGCGGTCATTTCGATGACCTGCTTCCACAGCCAGTACCATGGTTACAGAACTTGCAATCAAGATGAATGTCATAATCCCCACAAACACCAATGGAGCATGCACTCCATGTAGAAAAGGTACAGCTTCGAATACAAGTTCGGGGATTGGCCAGTACTCATTAGAGCCTGCAAAATCAGTAGCGGGACCAGCGTAGGCCGGATAACTTACCCTGATAGAGAGGTAAGTGATCAAAAATGCAGCGAAAGTGAAGATGTCGGAGAGTAGGAAAAACCACATCATGAGTTTTCCATAGCTGGCTTTTAGGGGTTCGTTTCCTCCTCCCCAAACTCCTCTTTTAGAGCTTACTCCAATAGCAGTAGAATGCGCAGACATAAATTTAGTTGTTGTACCAGGTTAATTTTAATGATTCAATTGCAAAAACATGAAGAGGTAGAGCCAAAGCCCTCCCAAGAAATGCCAGTAGGTGGTAGCCATTTCCATTGCGACAAGGGATTTGGCATGAACCTTCAATCGGAAGCTCGAAATTAGCACAATAATCAGAAATAGTAAACCACTGATTAGGTGTAGACCGTGCATTCCAGTCATAACATACAGAAATGATCCTGCAGGATTACCTACAAAGAAAACTTCCCGATCAACTAAGGCAATCCAACTATACCACTGTCCGACCAAAAAGGCGATGCCTAAGACAACCGTCAGGACCATGCCTATTCTAAGTTGAACAAAATTATCTTTTTTGGCAGATGCATAAGCCCACTGAAGGCACATAGAACTCAAAACGACTATACCGGAGGTCACCCAGAAAACTTCTGGAAGATCATACTCCAGCCAGTTGCCCTCTGCCTGCCTTACAATATAGGCACTTGTCCACGCCGCAAATAGCATTACGACAGTCACCATAAACAGCCACATCGCAAATTTCTTTGGATGCATACTAATCGGCTGCTCGACGATATCCACGTATTTTAGTTCCTTTTCCATGATTTAAGGCATTTTATCCAATAAATACGCTATCTGAACGATTGGTAAATAAAGAAAGGAGCCAAACATAATTTTCAATGCAGACTTTCTCGAACAGTCTCTCATCAGCGAGAAAGTTTGAGCCAAAAACAAAACTCCGCAGATCGTGGCTACAATACCCGAATTTAACCCCGTCAAACCGAAATAGCTTGGTAATAACCCCAATGGAAGCAGAAATAAGGTGTAAATCATGATTTGAATAGCTGTATTCAGATCTTGACCCCCACCACTTGGCAACAGCTTAAAACCAGCTTTTTTATAATCCTCATCACTTACCCATGCTATGGCCCAAAAATGCGGAAATTGCCATATAAATTGGATTCCGAAAATGATCAAAGCCTCATAAGAAATTTGTCCAGTAGCCGCAGTCCAGCCCAGTAAAGGAGGCATAGCACCCGGAATAGCACCAACGAATACAGCTATCGGTCCCACCCTTTTCAAAGGAGTATAGACAAAAACGTAGAGGATCATACTGACGATCCCAAGCGAAGTAGTCAGCGGATTGGTAAATATCCACAAAACTACGATACCTAAAATCGCAACTAGAATAGTAAACCAATATGCTTCCTGTAAAGAGATAATCCGAAGGGGAAGCGGCCTGTTTTGGGTCCGCTTCATCAATTTATCCAAATCCCGCTCCATGATTTCATTGGCAGCACCAGAAGCGCCTGTGATCAAAAAACCTCCAAGAGCCAGCCCAAGCATCCCAATCCAATTGAAATTAACCCCACGGTCACCCAGGATAAATCCAAATGCCGCCGAGAAGGTAACCAGAGCTGATAAACGCAATTTAATCAGGTCTGAGTACACTCTTATCCTTGATAAAAGAGCAGTAAATAAAGAATGGTCAGTTACTTCAACTGTCCTCATGATTTAATTGTAGTTAAGGAAACTTGAGAGCTCTCTCTTAATTTGAGAAGAAGCCAAAATTGAACTCCTACTAGCATACATCCCAATACTAGGTGAATGGGCTGAAGGAAAGCAGGAATTGCAAAGTAGGCCATTCCGATACCTGTACTGATTTCCAAAACTAAGATGATCATCAATAAAAACGACCACATGGAAATAGAAGATTTTCTAGAACTATATCGAAACGCCCAGTAGAGATACAACACATGTACACCTAAGATCACTAGTGAAAACGATCTATGAATCAGGAAACTAATTCCCACTTGACTAACCCACTCTCCTCTTAATAGATCGCCAAGTGCGAACGATATCTGATCTATTCTCTCCCGAACCTGAGTACCCAAAATCACTTGAATCAACATTAACACAAACCCAATTCCAAGAATTACAGAAACCTTTTTCGGAATTGGAATGAATGTAAGTTCTTTTCGATAATTCAAATTTTGAGCACGATGATAACCCAGCATCAAAACGAGAACCAATGCAATAGCCAATAGCATATGAAAGGTAATCATCCAAGGAAGCAGATTCGTCGAAACGACAATCGAACCAATCCAACCTGTAAAAAGCACTACAATCAGAGCCAATACAGAGTAAATCGTAATCCATTTGTCAACACCGGCCAATTTAATTGATCGCCAGCATGTCATTAGAATGAGGAAACCAATCAGAACACCAATCAATCTATTGATATATTCAATCCAAGTTTTGGTGGCATTGAATTCCTCCTCGATTAAGATTGTCTTATCGTTTGCGATTTGATAGGCTGCATTTGCAAAACCAAGCTTTTCAAGCGTGGCTACAAACCGTTCGTTTTTAGCCAATCTTTTCTCCAAGTAGATTTCCTGATAATTTTCAGGAAGCTGACTTACGTCTGTCGGGGGAATTACACTCCCGAAACACTTTGGCCAATCAGGACATCCCATTCCGGAGCCGGTACTTCTTACAATACCACCTACTAGAATAAGAAAATAGACAGCTATCACAGTGATCGAGGAGATCCTGAGATAGCTGTCTAGAGATTTTTTAGTGCTTGGATTCATTGGCAGCCAATACCTCAGCCTCTTCTTTCATGATTTCCATTTCGACCTTCACAAGCTCTTGCTCGTGAGGAAGATTGGACTCTGGAGTTTGAGAAAGCGGAATAGTCTGAGGAATGAAGTCTTCGACAGCACCAGGCTTTGAATAGTCATATGGCCAACGATAAACTGTTGGGATTTCTCCTGGCCAGTTTCCGTGACCTGGTTCAATAGGAGTGGTCCATTCTAGAGTAGTAGATCTCCAGGGATTTTGTGTGGCTTTTCTTCCACGATACATGCTGTAGAAGAAGTTGAACAAGAAGATAAACTGAGCGGCAAAAGTGATAATCGCAGCTACAGATACAAACATGTTCAAATCCGTGTACATATTGGAAAACTCAAAGTTAGTCCAGGAATAATATCTTCTTGGGAAACCTGCGATACCAATATAGTGCATTGGGAAAAACACCATATATACACCTACGAAAGTCAACCAAAAGTGAATGTATCCCAAACGCGCATCCATCATTCTTCCAAACATCTTTGGGAACCAGTGATAAACACCAGCCATCAGACCAAAGAATGAAGCGGAACCCATCACCAAGTGGAAGTGAGCCACTACGAAATAGGTGTCATGTAATTGAATATCGATAGCAGAGTTACCTAAGAATATACCAGTCAATCCACCTGAGATAAAGAAGGATACGAGTCCGATAGAGAACAACATTCCCGGTGTGAAGATCAGATTACCTCTCCAAAGTGTGGTCAAATAATTGAAGACCTTCACCGCGGAAGGAACCGCAATGATCAAGGTCAAGAACATGAAAATCGAACCAAGGAAAGGATTCATACCTGACACAAACATATGGTGGGCCCATACGATAAAGGAAAGGATTGTGATACCCAACATGGAGATAATCATAGCCTTGTATCCAAAAATCGGCTTACGCGAATTGGTAGCAATAACTTCAGAAGTGATACCCAATGCAGGCAACAAAACGATGTAAACTTCCGGGTGCCCCAAGAACCAGAATAAATGCTGATACAAAACAGGGCTACCACCTGTATTTGGAAGCGCTTCACCTGCTACATAAATATCGGAGAGGTAGAAAGAAGTCCCAAAACTACGGTCGAACACCAATAGCAAAGCTGCGGCAAACAACACAGGAAAGGATAATAAACCGATCACAGCTGTGAGGAAAAATGCCCAGATAGTAAGGGGAAGTCTTGAAAATGACATCCCTTTTGTCCGAAGGTTGATTACAGTAGTGATATAATTTATACCCCCTAGCAAAGAGGATGCAATAAAGAAGGTCATGGAGACCAGCCATAGCGTCATTCCCAAACCTGAACCAGGGATGGCTTGCTCCAAGGCTGATAGAGGTGGATATACCACCCAACCCCCACCGGCAGGTCCAGTTTTGATAAACAGGGAAAAGAACATGATCACACCGGAAACAAAGAACAACCAGTATGAAAGCATATTCATAAAGCCGGATGCCATATCTCTGGCTCCAATTTGAAGCGGAATGAGGAAGTTAGAGAATGTACCACTCAAACCTGCAGTAAGCACGAAGAATACCATAATCGTTCCGTGCATAGTCACTAGGGCAAGGTAGAATGTAGGGTCCAATTTTCCCGCCTCATCTATCCACCCACCTAAAAGCGGACGAAGCCACTCTAGGTTCATTTCTGGAAAACCCAGCTGAAGTCTGAATAAGATGGACAGAAATCCACCAATCAAAGCCCAGAAAATACCTGTAACCAAATACTGCTTAGCGATCATTTTATGATCGGTACTGAAGATATATTTGGTGATAAAATTGTCATGATGCTCGTGATCGTGATGATCATGAGCATGAACGTCATGATTTGCAACAGATGCTGTAGCCATACCCTATAATTTTATTTTTTACTTTCGCCAATTTGAATTTCTGCAAGTTCTTTTGTCTCAGCTGGCAAACCTTCCGCTAGTGCAGGGTTTTGCTGAATAAAGGACTTTTGTTCCGTCAACCACTTTTGGTAGGCCTCAGGCTCTACCACTTCAATCACCTTCTTCATAGAGAAGTGCCCACGCCCGCAGATTTCTGTACAAGCGATTTCATATTCAAATTCAGGATCGTTCAATTCAGCTCTCATTTCCTCTGTAGTCTTGGTAGGAACAAACCAGAAGCGAGTTGGCATACCTGGAACGGCATCCATTTTCAATCTCATGTGCGGAGCAAAGACAGAGTGAAGCACGTCTCTTGCTCTAATTTTAAATAAAACTGGCTCGCCTTTGGGAATTACCACCTTTGGAGAAGGAAAATCATCCAGTGAGTTTTTATCAGTGAAGTCCACACCATGAGAATTGGTGGCTGTAATCAATCGATAGTCATAATCACCCAAAACATTATCCTTACCAGGGTATCTAACTTCCCAAGCAAATTGGTATCCCATGATTTCTACCACATGCGCCTTTTCGGGTGCTGGAGCAGTAATATCTGACCAAGCCATCCAACCAGATATCACTAGACCTGCGAGCACCACTCCTGGTACTGCTGTCCAAATTATTTCAAGCTTGTTATTGTCTGGATAAAAAGTAGCCTTTCTATCTTCTTTGTATTGGTATTTGTATGGGAAAATAAACAACAGCACATGAGTGATCAAAAACACCACACCTGTAACAGCCATTGTGATCCAAAACAACTTATCCGTTATCACCCCATGTTCTGAGGCAATAGGCAGCTGATAGTTGTCAAACTCCTTGATAGAATACCAAAACATCAAAGCCCCTGCACCCAACAAAAACAACACGAATAAAATCGCATTGATTTTATTGCTTCCCGTCACTACCTTCTTGTCCGATCCTTTTACTACCGAGACCAAGGTTTGGATTCGATAGACCATCCAGATGATGGATAGTAACAAAAGAACCCCTACTCCAATCAGAAATCCGTACATACCTTATTTTTTTCGGATAAATTATTAAATGTGATGATGATAGCTTTCCTCAAGCATTGGGTGATTTTTCGCAATCAGATTTTTCTTAGCCAAACCTCCAAGCACAACCAACGCCACCGCAGAACCATATACTAAGAACATGCCTACTTCCATAAGTCCAATTCCTCCATTGTGTCCCAAAGTACCTGGCTGAACCATTAAGAAAAAATCAATCCAGTGTCCGACCAAGAGAATAGAACAAACCAATTTCAAAAACACACCGTGTCTTTTGGAATCTCTTGTCATAAGAACCAAGAAAGGCAGGAAGAAGTTTAGTCCAAGGTTAACAAATATGAACGGACTATAGATATCACTGGTCAACCGCTCCACGAAATAGACCGTCTCCTCAGGAATATTTGCATAGTAAATCAGCAAAAATTGAGAGAACCACAGATAAGTCCAAAAGATAGAGAAACCAAAAACAAACTTGCCCAAATCATGAACATGGTTTTCATTCACCATTTCCAAATAGCCCCTTCCTTTTAGGAATAGGACAATCAAGGTGATCGCTGAAAGCCCAGAAACAAACCATGAGGCAAATACATACCAACCAAACAAGGTGGAGAACCAGTGAGTATCGATAGACATTACCCAATCCCAAGCTGCAATCGAAGAAGATACCGCAAAGAAAACAAGGAAATAGGCAGACCAGCTTCTCATTTTATACCAATGAGAGTTGCCCCCTAATTGATCTTCTTGCTCACTGATTTTTTGAAATTTCTTAAAGAACAAAACCCAGAAGGTGAAAAATAGTACCATTCTCACGATGTAGAAAATCGGGAAAGTCCCTTTTTCCATCGGCCAATAGAAGAATGCTCCTTTTCCGTCAATGATTTTGTCATACTGAGGATCATTTTTATCAAACAAATAGGAATGAGTCCAGTGAAACAAGTCATGATTTGCAATAAAGAATGTCACAATCATCAAGATACCGGCTATTGGAAGCCAGTTACCCAAAGAGAGCATAACTCTAAGAATTGGCGCCGACCAACCCGCCTGAGCGGCAAATTGAATTGCGAAGAAGAAAACTCCCACAATGGCAATTCCGGTGAAAAAGACATTGTTGATCCAAAGGTTTGCGTAAAGACGCTCGTACCAATGAAAAGGATGAGCTTCAGCCTCAGCACCTTCATGGTGACCACCTGTCATTGCTAGAATAATACCAATACCTAATATAACCGCACCGATGACCAAAACAGTCATGATGGATTTTTTGATAGAAGCAGAGAATTCAAATCTCTGATCTAAGTTATAGTGATGTTCGCCGTGATGAGCCATGATTAATTAGCTGGGGTTGCTTGTGCTACCGCGGTTGAATCTGCAGCGGGTGCTGAGGTAGCAGCTGCAGCTTGACCTTGGATAACTTGTTTAACATAGTGAACAATTTTCCATCTGGTTTCGACAGGGATCTGAGAACCATGTGCCCCCATTCTGCCCTTACCTTTTGTAATCACGTGGAAAATATGACCTTCTGGCAGGTTGACATAGGCTCCACCTTTTAGATTGGCTACACCACCGATGATCTCACCGGCTTTTCCGTCACCTTCACCGCCTTTACCATGGCAGGTAGAGCAATATTGGGTATAATATCGTTCTCCATCTTTCAGTACGGCTTCAGAGGATGCTACAGGGTTTTTGATCAAAGCAGCCTCCTCAAGTTCAAACTGCTTCAATCTGTGAGGAAGATACCCTTGCTTGTTTCGAGGAACTGTATTTTCTACAGGCTCTCTCATATTCATCGCATGGGGATTATTGATATTTGAATTGTAAAATTCTCCTTTACCGTCCTCTCTGTTGGAAAGCCAAGAACCCTGAGATTCGTCTTTGATCTGAGTCAATGGTTCATAGGCTACTGAATGATACATCTGAGGCGCATACTCCAGCCCCGGATTATCGCCGTCAGCCTTACATCCTGCCAACAATGAGATGGCTAGAGCAGAACCTGCGAATACTAATGCGTTAGCAATTTTCATATATCCGGTATTTCTATTCAAAACTTTTATTATTGATTTCAGTGGCACCTGAGGACTTAAGTACCTCTTTGATTTTTTCCACTTCCATCGTGCTGTTATTAGCAATGTCAATCGCCATCACATGCTTATCATCGGTGATTCTGAGGTCGAAAATTCTCGGCTGAGCCCAAGGCTTCAAATTGGAGCTTACCATAAATACTCCGACCATACCAAATGCAGCCAAGAGGACTGTCATTTCAAACGAGACAGGAATAAAATCAGGAAATGCAGCATAATCTTTACCACCGATGATCATAGGCCAGTCAAATTTCATCATGTAAAACTGCATGGTCAATGCAAGACTTAAACCCAAAAGACCAAAAAAGAATGCGGCAATCGGAAGTCTACTTCTCTTATATCCCAAGACATGCTCTAAGCCATGGACCGGATAGGGTGAATATACTTCGTGAATTTTAACTCCGCTTTCTCTTACTTTTTTGACAGCATGGAGCAAAACGTCCTCATCGTCGTACACTCCAAGAATAAAATGAGTATCTCTTTCCATGATTAGTTGTGTGCTTTATCAGATGAAGATTTCAATACAGACTTAACTTCAGCCATATTGATTACTGGGAAGAACTTCGCAAAAAGGAAGAACAAGGAGAAGAATAAGCCAAAGGTGAATAGGTAAATTCCAACATCAGCCCAAGTAGGATAGAACATTGCCCAAGATGAAGGAAGAAAGTCACGGTGAAGGGAAGTCACGATAATTACAAATCGCTCGAACCACATACCGATGTTAACTACCAAAGAAAGGATGAATGTAGCAACGATAGAAGTACGGATTTTCTTGAACCAGAATAGTTGCGGAGAAATTACGTTGCAAGTCATCATGGACCAGTAAGCCCACCAGTAAGGACCGGTTGCACGGTTAATGAAAGCGTATTGTTCAGCCTCAACACCGGAATACCAGGCAATGAAGAATTCAGTGATGTATGCAATACCTACAATGGAACCAGTGATGATGATTACAATATTCATCAGTTCGATGTGCCCCATGGTGATATAGTCTTCAAGTTTGAAAACCTTTCTTGTGATGATCATCAGGGTTAACACCATCGCAAAACCTGAGAAAATCGCACCGGCAACGAAGTATGGAGGGAAGATCGTGGTATGCCATCCCGGAATTACCGAAGTGGCAAAGTCGAAGGATACAATCGTGTGAACTGAAAGTACCAATGGAGTTGCCAAACCTGCCAAAATCAAGGAAACAGATTCATATCTCATCCAAGTCTTAGCAGCACCATCCCAACCAAAGGAAAGCGCGCCATAAATGGTCTTACGCAATCCTGAAGCTCTGTCTCGAATAGTTGCAAAATCAGGGATCAAACCGATGTACCAGAATACAAGAGAAACTGAGAAATAGGTAGAGATCGCGAATACGTCCCAAAGTAGCGGGGAGTTAAAGTTAACCCAAAGTGAACCGAACGTATTTGGAAGCGGAAGAGCCCAGTAAGCACCTAACCAAGGACGTCCCATGTGAATTACTGGGAACATCGCCGCACAAATAACCGCGAAAATAGTCATTGCCTCTGCAGCTCGGTTGATGGATGTTCTCCACTTTTGTCTAAAGAGCAACAATACTGCTGAGATCAGCGTTCCGGCGTGACCGATACCAACCCACCATACGAAGTTGGTGATATCCCAAGCCCAACCGATGGTCTTGTTAAGGCCCCACATACCAATCCCTTCCCAGAGCGTGGCAAGTAGAGCAATAGATCCTAAAGCCAATACTCCGGCAGCGGTAAGGAAAGCCAAAAACCAGGATTTGGACGGCTTACCTTCTACCTGACGTGCCACATCATGGGTGACGTCATGGTAGGTTTTCCCACCGGTAACTAACGGCTCGCGTACGGATGAAGTAACCTGCATAGTTTATAAAATTATGATTACGCTTCGTTTTTCTCTTTATTTCTAATCTTGGTAAAGTACCATACGTTAGGGCTAACGTTGATCTCTTCCAATACGTGGTAGGCTCTTTCTTCACCCACTTCTTTGATTGCAGAATCAGTTTCTTCAATCTTCAAAAGCTTAGAAACTCGGCTATTTGGATCGTTCATGTCCCCAAAAACCAATGCATCAGTAGGACAAGCTACGGCACAAGCCACATTTACTTCACCGTCCTCCAGCTTACGCTTCTCACGCTTAGCAGTCAACTTACCAGCTTGAATTCGCTGCACACACATGGAGCATTTTTCCATTACACCACGTACACGTACAGTTACATCCGGATTCAATACCATTTTACCCATATCGTCATTCTGAGCGATATTCACTCCAGCAAACTGGGTATTGTCATGATATTTAAACCAGTTAAAACGACGTACTTTATACGGGCAGTTATTGGCACAATATCTAGTACCGATACATCTGTTGTAAGTCATTTGGTTGAGACCCTCAGAAGAGTGAGTAGTAGCCGCTACCGGACAAACCGTCTCGCAAGGTGCATTATTACACTGCTGACACATCATCGGCTGGAAAGTCACCTCAGGATTCTCTGCCGCTACTTCCAAACCAGAAAGATCATCCGCTGAAGCATCGGAGGAGTAATAGCGATCGATACGGATCCAAGCCATCTCTCTTCTGTTTAGAACTTCCTGCTTACCTACTACGGCAACGTTGTTTTCAACTTGACAAGCCACTGTACAAGCACCACAACCGATACAGGAGTTCATGTCAATGGCAAGTCCCCAATGGTGTTGGCTATATTTATGACCACTCCAAAGTGAAATTTTGGATGGTTTTATAAATTCGCCGTCTTTGTAAATCTCTGGCTTGTATCGACCAGCAGAAGCATCCTGCTTATAATCAGCCAAAACAGCTTCTTGGATCACATTTTCACGAGCCATAAAAGTCTGGTGAGTTTGAGTTCTGGCGATTTTATAGGAATCACCTGTCACAGCCACCTCGACTCCTGTAGTAATTTCAAAATTGACAAAGCCCTTGGAAGCATCTGCCAAGTCATAAGCGTTTACACCAACGCCGTCGGCCACTCGACCTGCTTTGGTTCGTCCATATCCGAGAGCAAGACCAAAAGTACCTTCAGCTTGTCCAGGTTGAACCAAAATCGGAACGATCAAAGTCTTACCGTTTACAGAGATTTGAGCTTTTTTGGTGTTTTCCTCAATCATGGTTACTCCATTTTCAGAAGCCCATTTCTGAGATACTGTCAAATAGTTATCCCAAGTTGCCTTAGTGATCGGATCAGGCATTTCCTGTAGCCAAGGGTTATTGGCAAATGTACCGTTACCAATTCCAACTTTAGAATAGATCACCAACTCAGCACCTGCATTATCAGCCTTGTAGGCTTTGGCAACTTCGGCTGCGGCAGCACTAGCATCACTTATAGGAGCCAACGATGTTGAAGCAGTTTCTACTGCTACCACGCCATTGAACAAAGATCTATCCCAGAATTCTTGGAAAGAAGCTCCATTACCTGCTACTGGATACAGTGTAGAATTCCAATTTGCTTGAAGGAAATCATAATAGTTGCTGGTAGAACCTCCCCAAGTCAAGAAAGAATCTTGGGCCTGACGGGTATT
>VFQM010002247.1_pt1 | contig 14748 bp, 13 predicted proteins | sample 3512391 | NCBI WGS metagenome assembly VFQM01 (sample SAMN10412369, study PRJNA504923) | tailings metagenome | isolation source: Replicate 1 from Balatoc abandoned mine | place: Philippines
CGGGGAGGGCGAGAAGGGCTTCGCCCTTCTCGCCTGAGGGGCTGGGAGAGGACTAGGGGGGCGGGGGCGAGGATGGTGATAGGGGAATGGGGGCGAGGTGGGACAGACGTCTCACGAACCTGCCCCCTCTATCCCACCTCTCTCCCATTCTCTTATCCCCATCTCCGCCCTTGCCCCCTCAAACGTCTCCCAGCCGTCAGGGGAGAGGGGATCAGGGGGCGCGCATTGACTTAAGTCACGCGCCCCCATAGTTTTCGCTCCAATCCAGCCAAGCGCACCGACGGGCGTCGGTGCCACCCTCTGGCCTCTCCGCCGTGCAGAACCGACGGGAGAAGTGCTGCAGGAGTCCCGACAAGCCACTCCGCGCGAGGCGACTCGTGCGGCGATGTGCGTTTGACGCGGACTCCGAGTGCGGGGTCCGCGTTCTGTTTTCCCTTCGTCAGGAGCCGTCGTATCCAGGAAGCCGCAGCAAAGCCGCGTGGCCCTCGCATCAACCGTCAGATCCGCATTTCGCCGGTCCGTGTGATCGGTGCCGATGGTTCGCAGTTGGGGGTCCTGGAAGTGGATGTCGCGTTGAAGCTGGCCGATGAGGCCGGACTCGACTTGGTCGAGGTCGCAGCCGCGGCCCGTCCGCCGGTGGTCCGCATTATGGACTACGGCAAGTACAAGTTCGAAATGGCCAAGCAGGCGCGACAGGCGAAGAAGAAGCAGCACGTGATCCAGCTCAAGGAAGTGAAGTACCGTCCCGGCATCGAGAAGCACGACTTCGACACGAAGACCAACGCGGCGCGTCGGTTCATCGAAGACGGCAACAAGGTGAAGGTGACGTTGATGTTCCGTGGCAGGCAGATCGCGCACCCCGAGTTGGGGATGGCGGTCGTTGAACGGGTCGCCCAGGCGCTCGTGGACGTCGCGAAGGTCGAGACGGCTGCGAAGCTCGAAGGCAAGGCCCTCACCATGATCCTCACGCCGAAGTGAGAAAGGCGGATATATGCCGAAGATGAAGTCGCACAAGGGCGCCAAGAAGCGCTTCTCCGTCACGGGGAAGGGCAAGGTGCGCCGGCTCAAGGCCTACAAGAGCCACATCCTGACCAAGAAGACCTCGAAGCGGAAGCGCAACCTCCGTCGTCCGACGACCGTCGCGACGAACGGCGAGGCGAAGAACCTCAAGCGCCTGCTGCAGGCCTAAGGAGACGAGACAATGCCACGCGTCAAGTCCAATCCGGTGCGCCTCAAGCGCAAGAAGCAGATCCTGAAGCACGCGAAGGGCGCCTTTGGTGGCCGCTCCAAGCTCTGGAAGGCCGCGAAGGAAACCGTCGAGCGCGGCTGGGTCTACGCCTACCGGGACCGCAAGGCCAAGAAGCGCGATTTCCGCAAGCTGTGGATCGTCCGCATCAACGCGGCGGCCCGCCTGAACGGGATGTCCTACTCGACCTTCATCAGCGGCGTGCAGGCGGCCGGGATCGAAGTCGACCGCAAGATTATGGCGGACCTCGCGGTGCACGACGCCGCGGCGTTCACCGAGCTGGCCGACAAGGCGAAGGCGGCGCTCGCGGCCAAGTAACGGCTGGACGGAAGACTGAAGACGGAAGGGGCGGGTGGCGTTGGCGCCGCCCGCCCTTTCTTCTTCCTCGATCCCGTCTCGCCGCTACGGTTCTGCCGTTAGTTTTTGCTGGTACCTTCCGTCTTCAGTCTTCCGTCCCAGATGCTCCTTTCCGACTACCTCGCCAAGCTCGCCGCGATCGAGTCCGACGCGCCGGCGCAGATTGCCGCCGCCGGCTCCAGTGACGCGCTCACGGCCGTGAAGAACGCCCTGCTCGGCCGCCAGGCCGGCGCCGTCACGGCGTTGATGAACGCCCTCGGCGAACTCCCCAAGGAAGACCGCCGCGAGGCCGGTGCGCGCGCGAACGCGCTCAAGGTCTCGCTCGAGGAAGCGCTCGACGTGCGCCGCGCGCAGCTCGCTGCCCTCGCCGCCTCGTCCGGCCCCAAGCTCGATCCCACGATGCCCGCCCGCGATCGCTGGCGCGGCACCGTGCACCCGGTCTCGATGGTCATCGACGACATCGCCGAGATCTTCCGCGAGCTGGGCTTCACCATCGCCCTGGGCCCCGAGGCCGAGCACGCCTGGTACAACTTCGGCGCGCTCAACTTCCCGCCGGACCATCCGGCGATGGATATGCACGACACGCTGTACCTCGGCCCCGAACAGGTGCTGCGCACGCACACCTCGCCGGTGCAGGTGCGCACGATGCAGCAGTACGCGCCGCCGATCCGCATCCTCGCGCCGGGCAACGTGTACCGCCGCGACTTCTTCGATCCCTCGCACGCGCCGATGTTCGCGCAGATCGAGGGCCTCGTCGTGGACGAAGGCATCAGCTTCGCCGACCTCAAGGCGACGCTGTCGCACTTCGCGCGCCGCTACTTCGGCGCGGGCACCAAGACGCGCTTCCGCCCCAGCTACTTCCCGTTCACGGAGCCCAGCGCCGAGATGGACGTGCAGTGCGGCGTCTGCGGCGGCACGGGCTGCGCCGTCTGCAAGCACAGCGGCTGGGTCGAGATCCTCGGCTCGGGGATGGTGCATCCCGCGGTGCTCGAGGCCGCCGGCCTCGACAGCGAGAAGTACACGGGCTGGGCCTTCGGGATGGGACCGGCGCGCACGGCCATCTCGCGCCACGGCATTCCCGACATCCGCATCCTCTACGATTCCGACGTGCGCTTCCTCGACCAGTTCGGGAAGTGACGGGCACCCGATGATGACCTCGCATACGCAGGACGGCGCGGGAGCGCGCCGATGAACCTCTCGCACGAGTGGCTGTCGCGCTTCGTCCCGCACGGGAAGGGCGCCGAGGAGGTCCGCGATCTCCTCACCGCGCACGTCGCGACGGTGGAGGGCTTCGAGGCGCTGCGCGCCGACCTCGCGCCGATCGTCGTCGCGCAGGTGGTCGCCAGCGAGAAGGTGCCCGACACCAAGCTGAGCTTCAACAAGGTGGACGACGGCTCGGGCGAGCTGCTCGAGGTGATCTGCGGCGCCAACAACGTGGTCGTGGGGAACAAGTATCCCTTCGCGCGCAGCGGCACGACGATCCCGACGGGCCTCAAGATCGAAAAGCGGAAGATCCGCGGCCACACCTCCAACGGGATGCTCTGCTCGGCGGACGAGCTCAAGCTCGGGTCCGATCACGACGGCATCTACACGCTGGATACCGACGCCGCGCCTGGCACGCCGCTGCTCGACGTGCTGCCGCTCGGCGACGTGCGCATCGTGCTCGACGTGCTGCCCAACCGGCCGGACCTGCTTTCGCACCTCGGCGTGGCGCGCGAGCTCTCGGCGCTCACGGGCGTGAAGCTCGCGGGGCCTAAGGAGCTGGCGGACCTGCCGAGCATCACCGGCGCGGTCGCGCAGGGCAGCACCGAAGCCAGCGCGGGCGGCCTCAAGGTGCGCGTGGACGATGCGCTCGACTGTCCGCGCTACACGGCGGCGGTGATAAGCGGCGTGACGGTCTGCCCCAGCCCGGATTGGCTGCGTGAGGCCATCGAGAGCGTCGGTGGGCGTTCGATCAACAACGTCGTGGACGCGACGAACTATATGCTGCACGGCTTCGGGCAGCCGATGCACGCCTTCGACAAAGCCAAGCTCAAGGGCAACGCGATCGTCGTGCGGCGCGCGAAGGCCGGCGAGGCGCTGGTCACGCTCGATGGCGTGGAGCGCAAGCTCGATGCCGAGATGCTGGTGATCGCCGACGGCGAGCACGCGACCGCGCTGGCCGGCGTGATGGGCGGCAAGCACAGCGAGGTGACGGCGGACACGACGGACATCGTGCTCGAGGTCGCGACCTTCAGCCCGCAGCGCGTGCGCGCGACGCGGCGCAAGGCGGGGCTCTCGACCGACGCGAGCTATCGCTTCGAGCGCGGCATCGACGACGTGATGGTACCGCAGGCGCTGGCGCTGGGCGCCGCGCTGGTTGCGCAGGTGAGCGGTGGGCACGTGGACGCGTTGCTCGACGTGGGCCGCGCGCCGGAACCCCGCAAGCCGGTGACGCTCAAGGTGGCGCGCGTGACGCGCGTGCTCGGCGATGCCGTTCCGCGCGATGAATGCGCGCGGTTGCTCGCGAGCATCGGCTTCGAGGTCGCGGTGGACGGCGAGACGCTGCGCGTGACGCCGCCGTCGTGGCGGCACGACGTGTCGCGTGACGTGGACCTGATCGAGGAGATCGCGCGGCTGCGCGGCTTCGACACGCTGCCCGACACCTTGGCGGGGCATCGTCCCGGCTCGGTGCCGGACCATCCGCTGTGGACGGCGTACCGCCGCGTGCGCGATGCGATGGTCGCGGCGGGCCTGCACGAGGTGCGGCCACTGCCGTTCACCTCGGGTCGTGGCGAGCGCGCGAGCACCGTGAAGCTGGTGCGCGTGCAGAATCCGCTGGCCGAGGACGAGCCCTTCCTGCGCGCGACGATCCTCGACACGCTCGCGCGCCGCGCCGAGTACAACCTGAACCGGATGCAGGGCAACGTGCGCCTGTTCGAGGTGGGGACGGTGTTCGCCGCGCAGGCGGGCGGCCAACCCACCGAGGAAGTGCACGCGGCGTTGCTGGTGATGGGGCAGCGGCGGCCGTCGCACTTCTCGGAGTCGGCGCCACCGGCCTTTGACGCCTGGGATGCGAAGGCGCTCGCGCAGCAGCTCGCCGAGGCGGCGTATCCCGGCGCCAAGGTGCGACTCGAAGCCGCCGCCGAGCCCGAGCTCTGGTACGTGCTCGTAGGCGCGGCGCGCATCGGCCGCGTCACGCGCGTGGCGCTCGACGCGCCCGTGTGGGCGAGCCCGGCCTTCGGCGTGGAGTTGGTGCTCGGCGAGATGCCCAGCGCGGCGATCGCGCCCAAGGGCCAGCACGCGCACGGGAATCGCCGCCGCTCGAGCGGCGTGGCACCGGGCGTCGAAGGGACGACGCGCGAGCCGGTGCGCTACGTGCCGCTGCCGACGCAGCCCGCCGCGGAGTTCGACCTCGCGCTGCTGGTGCCCGACAGCGTGCCCGCCGGCGACGTGGAGAAGTGCCTGCGGAGCACGGGCGGCGAGCTGCTGGAACGCGTGCAGCTGTTCGACGAGTTCCGCGGCAAGGGCGTGCCCGACGGGACGCGCTCGCTGGCGTGGCGCTTGACGTTCCGGCATCCGGAGCGCACGCTGCGGGACAAGGAAGTCGAGGGGCGGCGTTCCGCCCTGCTCAAGGCCCTGGAGAGCCAACTCGGTGTCCGACCGCGCGCCTGATTCGCCCAGCCAGCTCGCGTTTGCGGAGCTGGAGCTGCTCGTCCGCAACCTGGGCGAGGAGCTCTCGACCTTCCGCAAGCGCGCGCAGGCCGCCGAAGCGCGGCTGAAGGCGCTGGGCGCGTCGACGGCGGGTGACGCGACGGCCGAGGAGCGCGTGGCCCAGCTCGAGGCCGAGAACGCCAAGCTGCGCGCGCGGCTCGAGGAAGCGGCCACGAAGACCCGCGCGATGCTCGATCGCGCGCGGTTCCTGCGACAGCAACACGTGATCGGAGGCGAGGGATGAGCGTGCACTCGACGCGGGTGAAGATCGTCGGCGAGGAGTACACCATTCGCTCCGCGGTGCCGCCCGAGGTGACGCGGGCGATCGCCGAGCACGTGGACGCGGCGATCCGCAAGGTGTTGGAGAACCCGGCGATCACCGACCCGGGCAAGGCGGCGATCCTCGCGGCGATGAGCATCACCGACGAGCTGTTCAAGGAGCGCCAGAAGAACGAGGATGTGGCGGCGCGGATGCGCTCGCTCTCCGGCGAGCTGCGGCGCTGGCTGCCGCCGGCCAAGCGCGTGACGCTCTCCGAGGGCGTGCCGAAGGTCGGCTGACGCGCGCTAGCTGACGTGCGCTAGCTGACGTGCGCTAGGCGACGTCCGGCGGCGAGACCTCGAAGATCGCGGCCGTGAGCGTGTGCACGGCGAAGGGCTTCTGCACGAAGGTCACCGCCTCCAGCGCGACGACGCGCGGGCTCAGCTCTTCGCTGGCGAAGCCGGAACTCAGCACGGCGGGGATGTCGGGACGGATCGCGCGCATCGCGAGCAGCGCGTCCTGGCCGCCGAGGATCGGCATCGTGAGGTCGAGCACCACGGCGCGATACGCACCGGGGTCCTCGCGAAAACGGTCCAGCGCCTCCGCGCCGTCGGCGCAGGCGGTCACAGCGTAGCCGGCGCGTTCGAGGGCACGCTTGGCGACGTCGCGTACGGCCGGTTCGTCGTCGGCAAGCAGGATGCGCCCCGAGCCGCGCAGGGCAGATACCGCGCCCACCTGCGGCGTGGGGCCCGATCGCCGTGCCGCGGCGACGGCCGGCAGGTAGAGGCGGATGGTCGTGCCCTTGCCCACGCTGCTCTCGACGGCGATCGCGCCGCGATGACTGCGCACGATGCCGAGCGTGGCGGCGAGGCCGAGGCCGTGACCGCTGCGCTTGGTCGTGAAGAAGGGATCGAAGATGCGCTGCAGCGTCTCTGGGCTCATCCCCGAGCCGGTGTCGCTGACCTCGAGGCACACGTAGGCGCCCGGCAGCAGCGGCGTGCCACCCGCCACGGCGCGCCGTTCCGCTTCATCCGGCTCGTGCAGCCTGCTGCGCAGCGTGATGGTCCCTTCGCCGTCGTCGAGCGAGTCCGAGGCGTTGGTGATGAGGTTCATCACCACCTGGCGCAGCTGGGTGGCGTCGGCGTTCACGCTGGGGAGCCCGTCCGCGAGCTCCTGCTGCAGCACGGCGCGCTTGCTCACTGCGGCGCGGAGCAGCGCGGCCATCTCGCGCACGATCGCCGAGACGTCGATCGGTTCGACGACGAAGCGGCCTTTGCCGGCGTAGGCGAGCAGCTGCCGCGTGAGATCGGCCGCGCGGGTGGCGGCGGCGCGGACCTCGACGATGAGGTCGCGCACGTCGGAGCCGGCGGGCAACTGCTCCTCGGCGAGGCTGGCGTTGCCGAGCACGCCGACGAGCAGGTTGTTGAAGTCGTGCGCGATGCCGCCGGCGAGCAGGCCGAGGCTCTCGAGCTTCTGCGCATCGCGCAGCTGCTCCTCGTGCCGCGCCTCGGCTTCCTCGGCGGCGCGCAGGGAGGTGACGTCGGTGCCCATCCCGATGACGCGGCCGTCGGCGAGGCGCACGTTGGCCCAGGACATCGTGAGGATGTCGCCGGCACGCGTGTGGATGCGCCAATCGCGCCACTCCGGTGAGCCATCGGTGATGGCAGCGTAGACCCTCGCGCGGTACAGCGGGTCGGGGTAGAGGCGCGACATCACGTCCTGCGTCCGCATCTCCTCCATCGTCCAGCCAAGCAAGTGCTCGGCGTACGCATTCACATATTCGATGCGCCCGTGCGCGTCGATGATGTCGATGGCAATCGGGATGTTCGAGAGTACCGTGTCGAGCAGCGTGGCCTGCCGCCGCAGCTCGGCCTCTTGCTCCCGGCGCAGGTGGATGTCGGAGTGCGTCCCCACCACGCGGAGCGGCGATCCGTCGGGCGCGCTGGCGACGATCTTGGCGCGGTTGAGGATCCAGAGCCAGTTGCCATCCTTCGTGCGCATCCGCATCTCGAACTCCACCTGCGGCAGCTCGCCGCGGGCGTGAGCGTCGAGCTGCGCGTAGGCGATCGAGCGGTCATCCGGATGCGCGAGGGACTCCCAGGTCTGGATGCTCGGCTCGAGCTCCTTCGGCGCGAAGCCGAGCATCGTGAACCAGCGCGCGTTCATCACGATGCGCCCACTCTGCACGTCCCAGTCCCAGATGCCGTCAGTGGTGGCGTCGAGGGCGAAGGCGAGGCGTTCCTCGCTCTCGCGCAAGGCCTGGATCGTGTGATGGAGCTCGGTTTGGTCCACCAGTTCCGCGAGGAAGCCGGAGTCCGGGCCCCCGAGCGGGGCGAGGGAGGCCAGCACCCAGGCGAAGTCGCCATCGCCGCGGCGGAGCCGGGTGGCGACGGGCAGGGCTGCCGATCCCTCGCCGCGCAGATGCCCCCGCAGCGCCTCGGCGTCGGCCTCGCACTCGCTGTCCAAGAGGTCGAGGAAGGCGCGCCCGACCAACGCGGCGGCATCGATGCGCAGCAGCGCGGCGGCGGCGGCATTGGCGCGCTGGAAGCAGCCGGCGGCGTCGAGGATTACCGTGGGCACGGTGGCGCGCTCGAAGCCATCGCGGAACAGTGATTCGCTGCGCTCGAGCGCGCGCTCGGCTTGCACCCGCCCCGTGACGTCGTTCGCGGTGACCAGCAGCGCGGGCTCGCCGTCCTGCTCGATGCGCTGGAAGGCGGCGTCGCAGTAGATGAGCTGCCGATCCTTGCGACGCATCGGGATCGTGCCGACGTAGTGGAAGTCCGTCGACTGCGTGGCGATGGCGTCCACGATCGTTTGATGCGCGCTCTCGTCGATCACCAGCGCGGCCTCGAGACCGACCATCTCGCCGGGCCCGTAGCCGAAGACGCGTTCGGCGGCCGCGTTGACGATGATGTACCGCTGCGTGGCGACCGACATCACGCCGAGCGGCACGGGATTCGACTCGAAGAGCAGGCGATAGCGCGCGTCCAGCGGCGACGCGGCGCCCGCATCGGGAGCGCCGGAGACTGCGGATGCCGAGTCGCGAGTCGTCGCCATAGTGCGTGGAGAGGAATCCCGCCCCGAATGTCGCGGGGCGCAAGGGCTGTCTAGCGAGAAGTATCGGCGAAGCGCCTGCGCGCGCCACAGGCTTTCCCTGACGCCGCGCCCGCTGCGAGGGTCGAATAGGGCAGCGCGGGGTGGCGTATCCGCGTTGCGGTTTGCTGGTGCCTCCCGTAGCTTCCGTTCTGAGTGGGTGGTGTGCCCGTAGGTGCAAGTCCGTCCGACAGTTAGCCCGTCCCGACCCGCGCCCTTCGCCGGCGCCGGCCCGGCCGGTACAGCCTTCGGAAGCGACTCGCGGCTCGCGCGGCAACGCTGCCCTCCCTCCGGACGCGGTCGCAGTGAGGGCCGCCTTGCGCATACGAGACAACCGATGACTGTACCGCTGTTCGTGACGATCGCCCTCGGCGCGCTGTTCGCCGTCGGGACGCCGATCGCATACGTGATGGGACGGAAGACTGGGCGCGCTGCGGAAGACGCCGCCCGACGCGCCGCCGGCGAAGCCGCCGACCAGGTCGCCAAGAAGATCGTCGCGGATGCCGAGCGCGAGGCCGAGGCCGCGCGCAAGCAGGCCGTGCTCGCCGGCAAGGAAGAGGCGATGAAGGCCCGCGAGGCCTGGGAGCAGGAGGCGCGCAAGCGCCGCGAGGAACTCGGCAAGGAAGAGAAGCGCGTCACCGAGCGCGAGCAGCAGGCCGACCGCAAGTTCGAGATGGTGGACGGGAAGGAGAAGGAGATCGCCCGTCGCGCCTCGGAGCTGGGGCGCCGCGAGAAGCAGCTGGAGGAGAAGCAGACGGAACTCGACAAGCTCGTGGGCGAAGAGCGTCGCCGCCTCGAGCAGCTGGCCGGGCTTTCTGCCGAAGCCGCCAAGTCGGAGTTGATTCGCCGCCTCGAGGACGAGGCGCAGGCCGACGCCGCCAACCGGCTGCGCGAGATCCGCGAGAGTGCGAAGCGCAACGCCGACCGCGAGGCCAAGAAGATCGTGGCCCTGGCGGTGCAGCGCATCGCCGCCGAGCACACGGCCGAGATCACGGCCAGCGCCGTCGCGCTGCCCAAGGACGATATGAAGGGCCGCATCATCGGCCGCGAGGGCCGCAACATCCGCGCCTTCGAGCTGGCGACGGGCGTGGACGTGATCATCGACGACACGCCGGACACGGTCGTGGTGAGCTGCTTCGATCCGGTGCGGCGCGAAGTCGCGCGCCTGGCCCTCGAGAAGCTCGTCGCCGACGGCCGCATCCATCCGGGGCGCATCGAGGAAGTGGTCGAGAAGTCCAAGAAGGAAGTGGACGCCGGCATCATCGAGACCGGTGAGCAGGCGGCCTACGAAGTGGGCGTGCACGGCCTGCATCCCGAGCTGATCAAGCTCATCGGCCGGATGAAGTGGCGTACCAGCTACGGGCAGAACATCCTCGCGCACAGCAAGGAAGTGGCCTACCTCGCGGGGATGATGGCCGCCGAGCTGGGGCTGGACGTGGCGATGGCCAAGCGCGGCGCGCTGCTCCACGACATCGGCAAGGTGCTCACGCACGAGCACGAGGGCACGCACGTGCAGCTGGGCGTGGAGGTGGCGACCAAGTACGGGGAGAACCCGATGGTCATCAACTGCATCGCCGCGCATCACGACGACGTGCCGCACGAGAGCGAGGTGAGCGTGCTGGTGCAGGCCGCCGATGCGATCTCGGGTTCGCGCCCGGGGGCGCGCCGCGAGGCCTTCGAGACCTATGTGAAGCGCCTCGAAGGGCTGGAGAAGATCGCCTCGAGCTACAAGGGCGTGGACCGTGTCTTCGCGATCCAGGCCGGGCGCGAGGTGCGCGTGATCGTGGATCCCGACAACGTCGACGACAACCGGATGCAGTCGCTCACCGAGGAGATTGCGCGCCGCGTGGAGAGCGAACTGCAGTACCCGGGGCAGATCAAGGTCGTCGCCATCCGAGAGAAGAGGGCCCAGGACATTGCTCGCTGAACGAATCGATGGCGTGGCCATCGCCGCGAAGGTCCGCGCGAAGGTCGCGCAGGACGCCGAGGCCCTGAAGGCGAAGGGCGTCACGCCCGGCCTCACCGTCGTGCTCGTGGGCGACGATCCGGCCAGCGCCTTCTACGTGGGCGCCAAGGAGAAGGCCTGCAAGGAAGCCGGGATGAACGGCGAGACCATCCGCCTCCCGGCGTCCACGCCCGAGGCCGAGCTGCTCGCGGTCATCGACCGGCTCAACGCGGATCCCGCCGTGCACGGCATCCTCGTGCAGATGCCGGTGCCGAAGCATATGGATCCGCAGAAGGTGATCCGCCGCATCGATCCGATGAAGGACGTGGACGGCTTCCACCCGGTGAACGCGGGCAAGGTGCTGATCGGCGACGCGGACGGCTTCGCGCCCTGCACGCCCGCCGGCGTGCAGGTGATGCTGCAGGAGGCCGGCGTCGAGACCAGCGGCAAGGAAGCCGTCATCCTCGGCCGCAGCACCATCGTCGGCAAGCCGATGGCGGCGCTGCTCATCCAGAGCGGCAAGGGCGCCGACTGCACGGTGACGATCTGCCATTCGCGCACGAAGGACCTCGCCGAGCACACGCGCCGCGCGGACATCCTCATCGCGGCCATCGGCAAGCCCGAGATGGTCACGGCGGATATGGTGAAGCCCGGCGCGGTGGTGATCGACGTGGGCATCAACCGCGTGGACGATCCCTCGCAGAAGAAGGGCTATCGCATCGTCGGCGACGTGAAGTACGACGAAGTCGCGGCGAAGGCCTCGAAGATCACGCCCGTGCCGGGCGGCGTGGGGCCGATGACCATCGCGATGCTGCTCGCCAACACGGTGCGCGCCGCGCAGCTCTCGCTGCACGCAGCCCCCGAGGGCGCGCGCTGAGGTGACGCACCCCGGGGCCACCGCCGCGGAAGCCCTCTCCGTGCTCGATCTCACGAGTGCGGCGAAGGACATCCTCGAAGGCAGCATCCCCAAGCTCTGGATCCGCGGCGAGATCTCGGGCTTCAAGAGCTATCCCAGCGGGCACTGGTACTTCACGATCAAGGACGCCGATGCGGCCGTCTCGGCGGTCGTGTGGAAGGGCGCGACGTTCAAGATCCCCGCGAGACCTAAGGACGGCGACCAGGTCACCGCCTTCGGCCAGCTCACGGTGTATCCGCAGCGCGGCACGATGCAGTTCGCCGTCACGCAGTTGGCGGCGGACGGCGAAGGCCTGTGGCAGCGGCAGTTCGACGAGACCAAGAAGAAGCTCGAGGCCGAGGGCCTGCTCGACGCCGCGCGCAAGCGCGAGCTGCCGCGGCTGCCGCGCACGGTGGCGGTGATCACGTCGAGCGAGGGCGCGGCGCTGCGCGACATCCAGTCGGTGATCAAGCGGCGGCATCCCGGCGTGCACCTGCTGCTGATTCCCGCGTTGGTGCAGGGCGAGGGCTCGCCGGAGTCGCTGGTGGCGGCATTGGAACGGCTCGCGCGGTTGCTCGACGCCGGCGAGGCCGTGGATGGCATCCCGCTCCCCGAAGTGCTGATCATCGGGCGCGGCGGCGGCTCGCGCGAGGACCTCTGGGCCTTCAATCACGAGGCGGTAGCGCGGGCCATCGCGGCCTGCCCGATTCCCACCATTTCCGCGGTGGGGCACGAGACGGACGTCAGCATCGCGGACCTCGTCGCCGACCTGCGCGCGGCCACGCCCAGCGTGGCGGCCGAGCACGCCGTGCCCTTGTTGGATGAGCTCCGCGAACTGGTGCAGCAGCTGGCCGGGATGATGGCCGACGGCCTGCAGGACCGCATCGAGCGGGGCTCGCGCGAGCTGCGGCATCGCGCGGATGGCCTCTCGCAGCGGGCGCGCTTCGTGAGCGAGCGGCGGCGGCTGCGCGCCGAGCGGGCGGCGCAGCGCATCGCGCAGGCGGCCCCGCGCCTGCTGGAGCGGCGCAAATCGCGGCTGGCGGCCTTGGGGGCCGGGCTGGAGGCGCGCAGCCCGCTGCAGGTGTTCCGGCGTGGCTTCGCCGTGGCCCGGGATGAGGCCGGCCGAACCCTGACGACGCTCGCGGCGTTCGTCCCGGGTGCGCAGTTTGAACTGTTGGTGAAGGACGGTCGGGTGCGCGCGACGACCGAATCGGTGCACGCCGATGCCCCCCATCTGCGGACGGACGTATGACCTTTGAACAATCCCTGGCGCGACTCGAACAGATCGCGGCGTCGCTGGACCGCGACGACCTGCCGCTCGAGGACGCCCTGAAGCTCTTCGAGGAAGGCATCACCCGCCTGCGCGAGGCCTCGGCCGCGCTGGCGGACGCCGAGGGCAAGGTGCGCACGCTGTTGGAGCAGGCGGACGGCGTGTTCGGGACCAAGGAATGACGCAGTCCGGGACGGCGCAGGCGGGCATCACGCCGATCGACTTCGCCAGCGATCGCGCCGCGGTCGCGCGCGCGCTCGACACGCTGCAGCAGCGCTATCTGGGTGCCCAGAAGGGCGCGGTCTCGGATTCCATCCGCTACGCGCTGCAGGGCGAGGGCAAGCGCCTGCGTGCCGTGCTCGTGATGGCCGCGCATCGCGCCGCGGGCGGCAGCCGCGACGTCTCGGGCCTGGCCGCGGCCGTGGAAGTCGTGCACGCCTACTCGCTGGTGCACGACGACCTGCCCTGTATGGACGACGACGATATGCGCCGCGGCCGGCCGACCGTGCACAAGGTGTTCGGCGTGCCCGCCGCGACGGCCGCCGGAATGGCGATGGTGCCGCTGGCGGCTCGCGTCGCGCTGGACGCCGCACAGGACATCGGGCTCAGCGCGGCTCAGGGCGCGGCGATCGTCCGCACGCTGATGCAGGCCTCCGGCGCGACGGGAATGATCGGCGGCCAGCTGCTGGACCTCGAGGGCGAGGGCCGCGAGCTCACGCTGGACGAACTCGAGCGCATCCATCGCTGGAAGACCGGCGCCTTGATCGAGGCCGCGATGCGCATCGGCGGCATCGCCGCGGGCGCCTCGCCGGCGCTGCTCGAGGCCTTCGCCACCTATGGCGCCTCGGTGGGCCTGGCCTTCCAGATCGCCGACGACGTGCTCGACATCACCGCGACCACCGACCAGCTCGGCAAGACGGCCGGCAAGGACCTGGCGTTCAAGAAGAGCACCTATCCCGCGCTGCTGGGCATCGCGGGAGCGAAGGCGCGCGCCGAAGCGTTGGTCCAGGAGGCCTGCAAGGGCCTCTCGGAGCACCAGGCATTGACGCCCGAGTTGGAGTTCCTGGCCCGGTTCATCGTGGCCCGGCGTTCGTAAGCGCAGTTCCGCCACTGGCGCCAGCTCCGGCGACAGGGCAACCTACGGCACCCCCATTTCCCAGTCCCATTCGTTGATATGAGTCTTCTCGACCGCGTGCAGGACCCCGCCGACCTCCGGCGGATGTCGCCTGCCGAACTCACCGCCCTCGCGCAGGAGATCCGCGAGTTCCTCATCGCGACCTGTTCGGTGACGGGCGGCCACATCGGGGCGGGGCTGGGCGTCGTGGAACTCACGATCGCGCTGCACACGGCCTTCAACACGCCGGACGACAAGCTCGTCTGGGACGTGGGGCACCAGGGCTATCCGCATAAGGTCGTCACGGGCCGCAAGGACCGGATGCACACGCTGCGCCAGGAAGGCGGCCTCTCGGGCTTCCTGAAGCGCACGGAGAGCGAGTACGACACCTTCGGCGCCGGCCACGCCGCGACGTCCATCTCGGCGGCGCTGGGAATGGCGGCGGCGCGGGACATCAAGGGCGAGCAGAACAAGGTCGTGGCCATCATCGGCGACGGCTCGCTGGGCTCGGGCCTGGCCTACGAGGCGCTCAACAACGCCGGCCACTCGGACCGCGACTTCGTCGTGGTGCTCAACGACAATGAGATGTCGATCGCGCCGAACGTGGGCGCGATGCACAAGTACCTCACGCAGGTGCAGCGCAATCCGATCTACAACCGCCTGCGCAACAAGATCGGCGACCTCGCCGACCACGCGCCGGGGCCGTTCAAGGATGCCGGGGCCCTGCTGCGCCGCTGGGAAGAGTCGGTGAAGGCCTTCCTCACGCCGGGCGTGCTCTTCGAGGAGCTGGGCTTCCGGTACTTCGGGCCCATCGACGGCCACGACATCCCGCAGCTGATCGAGACCTTCAAGGCCGTGCGCGAGTTCAAGGGCCCG
>VFQM010002250.1_pt1 | contig 14735 bp, 15 predicted proteins | sample 3512391 | NCBI WGS metagenome assembly VFQM01 (sample SAMN10412369, study PRJNA504923) | tailings metagenome | isolation source: Replicate 1 from Balatoc abandoned mine | place: Philippines
AAAACTCGTTTTTAGCTTATAAAAACTCGTTTTTAGCTTATAAAAACTCGTTTTTCCGTTATAAAAACTCGTTTTTAGTTTTGTAAAATATTAACAATCAATCAATTACAGGGACTTAAAATAACAAAATAAAAAAATAATAAATATTTTAAAAAATAACGTTTATATAGAATTTACTTAATCATTGGAAAAATTTTGCGCCAAAATGTCAGTTTTGCGGAGTGAAAGGAAAACGAAAAAAACGAAGAAAAAAAGGATCTTTTAATCGGCGCAATATTATGCATAGCATAATAAATTATAAAATATTGATTTATAGATTATTACAAAATTACAAAATACAGATGGCGCCTTACAAACCAGGTTTGTAATTTTGTAATTCTTTGAAATAAATTGCAAAATATAGCGTAGAATATTCTAAAAAAATGATTAGCTTTGGTTTGTTAAACGAGATCTCTATTTTTTTGAAGAAGAATAGAAGATTGTTTTTATTGGTTTTGATATAGACTAGTTACAGGAAGCGTAACTAGTCTATTTTTTTAATAGGCAATTTAATTTTACAAAAAAAGCAGTCCGAAGACTGCTCAAGTGTATTAATTATTAACTTTAAAAATTCATTTTTTCAAATGAAAAATTAGAGTATCAAAGATAGTTTTAATTTTTGTTTTTAGCAATTTATCATTATTCTTTTAAAGACTACTTTCATATTCTCTTTTTAGATTTTATTCTTTCCGTTCTTTTTTCATTATGCATTTAAAACTTAATAAAAAGCAAAGCAAATTTAATTTTCACGACCAAGAATTTTAGCATAAATCCGGGCGCAATCCCAGAGTTATTTATATAAAATTTTTGTCTGTTTCAATTAGGAAGAGGCTTTCTTTTTTTTAATTTTTTTTCTTTTAGTTATATTTTCCACACTCTCTTTTTTAAGATTAGGCTGTCAGTTTTGAGCGTATATTTAGGATCAGTTTTCAAGATTTTAATTTTATATTTTGTTATCTATGGAAGAATGCATAGCTTTGCTGTGATGTAGGCGTTAAGAAATAGCGCAAGAAGTGGAAAAAGCCAGCAAAAACCTAGTTAACACATCGGTTTATTGACTGTCTCTTTTCCCATTCTTGCTTTTTTCACTCCGTTCAAAAAGGAAAAACTCTCCGAGTTTTGTATTTTTTTGAAGATCTTATACAAACATAAAAACCATAAGTAGTATGAAAAATTTCGAGCAACTTTTAGCCGATCAGTTAGCAGCCGAGCAGAAAAAAAACAAGCATAAAGAATGGGGCAAATTAGGAGGACGTCCCAGGATGGAAAATCGTAAGACCGAGAAAATCACCTTACGATTTACCCCTTCAGAAATGAACTTATTATTATCCAAATCCCAAGAAAAAAATTTAAAAATAACAGAATACTGCAGAGTAATTTTAAATGAAAAAAACTTACCTAATGTAGAGCAAAATAAAATCTTAATAGAATATGCTAACAACTTTTCTAGGCTCTCAAATTTCATTAAATCTTCTCATTTTGAAGAACACGAAAAAAAGGAGTTTTTATCAGTTCTCCAAACGCTAGTAACAGACATAAGAGAAAAAATACAATGGTTATAACCGCAGAATCCAAACTAGGCAGTCCAAAAAGTATGGAATACCAAGCCAACGACAAAGGACAAGCAGAAGAAATTTGTCGCAATGGTTTAATAGGTGTAGAACCTAAAGATTGGCATTTTCAAATGCGAGGAGTAGAAAGACAAAACACCAGGACAGAAAAATACAGATTAGGCGTTATTATTTCTCCTCCAAAGCAGTATGGCGATTCTCTAACCAAATCAGATTGGGAAACTCTCGCCAAAGATTATATGCAAAAGCAAGGCATTAATATAGATAACCATCAGTACATAGCTCATTTGCATCATTCCACAGATGATAAACATCTACACCTTACCATCAGTAGAATAGACTTCACAGGCAAGAACGCCATTAATGATAGTAATATAGGCATCAAAGCAGGGAAGATAGGCGAGAAGATGTCCAAGGAAAGAAATTGGAAAACTGCTAAAGAAATAGGGGAAGAAAGGAAAAAAGGCTTAAAATCAACCATTCTGGAAGAAACCAGGAACTCTACAAATTTTGAAGAGCTGAGAGAGAAACTGGAAAAAAAAGGCTTTATTTTTCAAATCTCTAGGAATGAAGCTCGAGGCGTTTACGGAGCTAGAATATTGAAAGAAGAAGATTCCAAAAAAGAAATCAAGGACAAATCAAAAGGAGTACCTATAGGCTTTAAGCTTTCAGAATTAGGTTTGAAAATCAAGGAATTAAATCAAATTTTAGAAAGAAATAAAAAAGAGGAAGAAGAACAACGCCAAGCGCAGAACCAGGAGAAAAAACTTGGTGAAGAAAAACTAAAAAACATCAAGGAGCAAATAGAAGAACCAATAAGAAATAAAGGATTTAGGAGATAAAGATTAACCAAAAACAAATTGAAAAAATGGGAGAAAAAAGTATAACGGAGATTATCTCCGAGTTTAGTGAAGAGAGCCGTCAGGTAGCGCAAAAAAGTCAAGAAATTAAGAGTGTATCTACAGAGATTAAAGAAAGTATTATTTTATTTGAGAAAACACTCCAGGAAGAGCACCGCAGAACAGAGCGTAAAAATGCAGCATTAATGGAAAGCTTTGACGAGTTTTTTCATAAATTTGAGAATAAAGAAGTAAAGGCAGAATTAAGTGTAGATGATAAAAATTCTATCCTTTCCCTAGAAAAAAGACTAAAACTGTTTAATTGGAGCATTTATGGTTTTATAGGCGCAGGAATTTTAAGTTTGGCAATATTGATTACAGCAGGAAGTTTAGCAACACAGTTCTATCTAAAGTCTGTTCAGACCAAGAGCGAAGTAAAAGCAGAAATCTTTGCAGAAATGGAAAAGGAGGGAAAAGGGTTTTATAATAAGAAAGAAGTGGATGATCTGGTAAGAGATATCAAGATTGTGAATGAATGGATCAATAAGAATCCAAAAGATTCAAGAGGACTACTTCAGTATAGGGATGGAAAGCTATCAAAGTAGCTTTCGTATTTAGGGGAAAAGATATTTTAAATTTATTATAACTTTGTAAAATAAATAGTTAGAATGAGAATATTCACCGTAAGAGTAAAAAATAGACAGCAAGAGAAGAAAGTTAGAGCTGCTTTAAAATTAGTAGATGCAGAGAAGCTAAAAATCTGTCTCAGGCTGAACTGGCTAAACAAATAGGCAGTTATCACTCTATTATTGGTAAATATGAACGTGATGAAGTTAAGCCGACTGTAGATGTGGTAAAAAAGCTAGCCGATGCATTAGAAACTACGGCAGGATATCTTTTAGGAGAAACACAAGATAGGGAACTTTTAGAACTTACAACGTCTCCATCCCGACAGTAAAAACTCTTTCTTTTTGGAGTTTTTAGAACTTATAGGAGCTCAATACAAAAAAGAAAAAGAGGATTCTTTTGAACTCTCCGAACAGCAGAAAAAAATCCTTGATGAAAGGTTGAAAGCGGACAAAAAAGATTTTATCCCTGCAAGAGAATCGCTTAGTAAACTCCGTGAAAAATATGGATTATAGTCTCGTGATTCTCGACCAAGCTCAGGAAGAAATAGACCAAGCTTTTGAATATTACGCAGAAATTTCTATTTCTGTCCTGCAATCTTTTTACCAGCAACTGGAATAGGTGTACCAAAGACTGGAAAAAAAATCCTTTCTTCCAATTCCGATACAGAGGTTTGAGAGCTTTGCCTTTTAAATCTTTTCCGTATATGGCATTTTTTACCGTTGATAAAAACGAAAAAACAGTCTACATTTATTCGGTCTTCAACACAAACCAAAATCCAGAGAAATATCTGGAGTTATAAACAATTATCCCCCGAATTTAGGGAGATAGGTGTTTATTTTTTATTCCATAAACTATTAAAAAAGGATTCATCTATAAATTCATAATTTTCTATAGATTCAAATACTATAGGAGAATCAGAGAAAAGACCATAATCCCTTTTATTTGGAGCCTTGTAAACGATCAAACCATTCTCATCAAAGGCAATTTCTTTAACAGGTTTATTATTATAGTCCAATAATAAATACCAATAATGTATTTTTTTTTGCTTTTGTAAATACATTAAACCATCACTAAAAATGGACTTATCAATTCGAATAACTATCATAACACTTTTATTTTGGTGGTTTTATAATTGGGGTCTGTTTAAACCGCAAATGAGGTTTATACCAATTGTATTTGTGTATATGATAATGAAATGGAATATTTCCTCCACCTCCTTTAATTCCACCTGTAACAGTTGCTCCTGTTGCTCCAGTACCTTTTACTAACTGATTTGAAACAACAGTAGGTCCAGTTCTTATTAAGTCCGATCTCTTAAAAATATTTATAGCGTTTAAACCTGCTTTAATTCTTGATAAAACAACTCCGCCAGCAACAGTTTCTGTCATATTCATAAAAGACAATTCAACTCCTGTTCCTTCTGTATGAAGTCTCAACCCATAGGTAGAATAATCTGCTGTCATATTATCTCCAGCTTCAAGATTCATAACGCTTTTTGATCCTATAAGTTTTCTGTCTGTATCGTAAAGGTAATCTGTAGTATCTCCGCCATTAGGTCCAATTTTTGTTTTAGAACCATCTTTGTTAAGCATCCATTCATCATCATTATCACCCATCGAATGCATTGCGTGATTTAATCCTGCTAATATTAACTGCTTAAAATTTTTGTCGTGTACTTAGTATTTTTTTATAAATATTATCTAATGGGAAGATTCTTTTATAGCTTTAATATTTGTCTTGACTATCCATTTGTCATTTTCTTTAAAGAGTAAATAAATAATAAGTTCCACATCTGATCCCCATTTTTTTTCTACTGCTATCAAACATTTTTTACCGTCAAGAGATAGTAAAGGTTTAGAAATTTTTGTAATACAAATGGATTTTTCATTTGTAATTTTGTAAGGTATTAAAGTTGTATCTATTTCATATTTGGTTTCACTTCTAATATTAAACCCTTGTTCTTTAAATTCATTTTCTTTAAAATATAAAATAGCATTTTTAAAATAGTAGGGCTCGGTAGATAAATTTTCTAACCGTATATTGTTATCATTTAAAAAATCGTTGATAGTCTTATATTCGTCATTGTAAGAGAAGCAAGAAATTAAAGATAATAAGCTAAGTATTTTTAATATCATCTTCATTTTATCTGAAATTTATATTTATTTTGAAAGCTGTATTTTTAAGTAAATTCCATATTTGCTTGTTTGCCATTTGATAATAATTTGAATCAAATATATAAGAAGGAATTGAAGACCTTATATTTGACCAACCATTTATTTCTAAAAATTTAGTCCCATATTCTTGTATATGATAATGTCCAATATTATCAAGCAGTCCAGAGTATTTCTCAGCAGTAGCACTTTTTAATTTTAGTGATTCTTTAGCAATATTACTTAATCCGGCATTGTAAATCCTCACGTGACCTAATTCGTGTTGCATAACAAAAGATAACTGCTCACGACTTGAAAAAGCATTGTGAGACAAAAACATTTTATGTAAAGTTTGTTTTCCTTTCCAAAAACCAAGATCTACAGTAGAAGACTCGGTTACACCTAAAGCACTTGCTCCATCACTGGTTAGTATGCTTCCATTTGCCTGCATTGTTCCTCCAGTTGACGCCCTATTATAAATATTGTTTTTATCAAGACCATCTTGTAAACCAAATTGTTTTTCATATAAATCTCGTGCATAGTCTCGACTACCTACAGGAGTATTTCCATCAACGTAGTTTTCGGGAACATCTTCCACATAAGAAGTTGTATTACCTGTTTTTGTAGTATAATATTTTATGGTATAACTTATCGCCCCAACCGCTCCTCCAATCACGGCACCTGTCGCAAGTCCTTTTAAGAAGTTAGTACCATTGATAAGCGAATTAACTCCTCCTCCTCCAGCTCCAGCAAGAGCACCATTACCAACTGTAGCCCAGAATCCACTCGCACTGAAAACCTGTCCTAACGCTCCCGAGACCGCCCCTGTTAAAGCACCTACGAAGAACGATTTCGCAAAACCTCCCAAAGAAAAATTTCCAGTAATAGTTGCTTGTGCTAAATACATTCCTCCTCCAATAATGGCTCCTCCAATCGCTCCTGCTACGACAGCTGCAAAAAATTTCCCCATAATTGGAACGAGTGCTGCAAACCAGAACAACTCCCCGCTCGGGTCGTTATACATCAGCGGATTGTTCATCACATATCCGTACTTGTTGTAGTTTTGGGTATTGTTAGGATCTTGTATGTTTTCGTCTGCATTTAAGAATCTTCTTAACAGAGGATCATACAATCTACCATTCATGTGGATAAGTTCTACCTCTTTCAAGTGCTCATGAGAAGTGTAGCCTCTGTCTAATAACCATTCTGTGTTTTTGATGGTGTTTCTATCGGTAATGGTAGCATTGTTGCCAATTTTAAGATGGGTAATATTGCCCCACGCATCAAAGTGTCTTTGTTCAAGTTTATTACCAGCTTCATCGCTTATAGCTAAAATACTACCTAAATAATCTTTGTGTAAAAATTTAAAACTACCAGTGGTTTCATTGAAATTTTTTAAGAAAACAATATTGCTTTCATATGGAGAACCTCCTATATAAAGAATATGTTTCTCTTTACCTGTCTGTGTATCTCTTATAATTTCTGTATCACCAGATTCATTGTAATATTTAATATACCTTGCTCCAGAGTTGGTGGTAAAATTACCCCCATAGTACATTACCTGTCTGCTTTCTGACAAGCCATAATCAAAAGCATAATCTCCTTTTACGCCGTCTATTTTTATAGGGTCATTATTCTCATTATACGTAATGCTTTGTATTAGTGTACTGGTTGGTGTCCCTTGGTTATCATAATTGGCAATACCATTGGCATTAAGCGTAATCCCCGAAGGTCTATAAATGCTTTGAGCATTGTTGTATTGTATAGTGCCTATTTGGTCATTCTGTGTAATTCTTCCTTTTGCATCATAGACATTATTAGATAATTGTCCTGTTCTAGGATTAGTCCAGTTAATTAATCTGTTGTTATCATCATAAGTAAAATACTCGGTAATGCTAAAATCGCCACTGGTAATTCTGCTGTTCAACTCATTCTTAATCGCATTAAAAGAGTAAGAGATACTTAATAGATTGGGTTTAATAGTAGAAGCATGTTTGATACTGCTTAAAAAATTATTCGCATCATAGGTATTGGTAATATTGGCTGCTCCTAACTTTTCGGTAAGGGTTTGTCCTTTTGCATTGGTGGTTTGCAGCTCCCAAAGGATGGCAGCATTGTTTTTATTTTTAACCAGATACAATGCTCCGCTCCATGTATCATAGGCGTGTTCTATATTGGCAGAAGTGGTGATGCCAGAAGAGGTTAATCCTTTGGTATAAGAAGTAACTCTACCATAGGTATCATAGACTATATTGTTTTTATAAAAAGTTTTACCGTCTGTAACATTATTCTCTGTGCCGGCAGTGGGTCTTCCGTAGGTATCATAGGTAATAGATGAGTTGAAAGATTTGCCTAGAGAAGTACCGGTTTTACCTGTAATTTGTCCTTTGGTATTATAGGTGTAGGTAATGCTTTTGTTGGTAAGCACTACACTGTTTTTAGATAAATATTCTGTTTGGGTAACCAGTTGTCCTTTGGTGTTATAAGCATATTGTTTATAACCAAGAGAAGGGCTTGTTTCTTTGGTTAGTTTGCCAAAACCGTCATTATACTCATAAGTGTATTTACCATTAGAAGGGTCGTAAAATTCTGTTTTTCTACCCCAAGCATCATAAGTATTGGTTACAACATTGGTATCATATTTCGCTTCTGTATTTTCTCCTGCTGCATTGTATTTAAAATTAATAATGCCTCCCTTGTCTTCGGTAGAGATAACATAACCTGCCGCATCCATTGTTTGTTTTTTAAATCTTCCTGTAGCATTGGTTTCTGTAACGGTGGCTGTTCTGCCATTGTAGGTAGTTTCTGCTATTTTACCAGTAAAAGAAGTTGCTTTTTTTGGTCTGGAATAGTCGTCATATTCTGTGGTATTCCATTTAGAGGCTCCAGAGCCTTCAAAATAGGGTTCGCTGTCTTTTATTTTTCTTCCAAGGGCATCATACTGGCTTTCAACGGAGATAAAAGAGCCTCCTGATTTGAATGCTTTGGTAGTTGTTTTGTAGGTTTGCCCAATTTTATTGGTATAGGTAATTTTTTGTTCTCCGGTAGTGGCTGTTTCGGTTACTTTTGTATCTCCATTGCTTAGCTTTTCGTAAGTGTAAGTTGCTGTAGCTGTAAGATTGGTTTTGGAGGTTAATGTTTTGCCCCAATTGTCGTAAGTGTTGGTAAGAACTACGCCAAAAGGGTCTGTCTGGGTAAGAACTTGCCCCCAATTGTTGTATGTAATGTTGGTAATTAATCCCAGATTGTCTTTCTTACTTACAACAAATCTGCCTAAAGTATCAAAAGTGGCTTCTTCTGTAATGGTATTGGCATCTACACTATTAGAGGTTATTTTTTTAGTAATATTTCCAAAACCAGTAGCATTACCGGCATCATAGGTATAGGTTTCTAATAGCCAGCCTGAATTATTTCTGTTCCAAGTTTTAAGTGTTGCTAAAAGATTGTTGGCATTATAGGTGTATTCTTGCTTTGCAGATTTGGTGTCATTGGTTGGTTGATAGTAAACGGTTTCTGTTTTGGAGCTAGGTCTGCCTATATAATAATCTTTTCCAGTACCAGTTGAATTATGAATATAAGCTAAATCCGTAGTAGAAGTAGAGTATCCATTATTAATGTTAGTAACAGTTTTTGTAGGGAGATAGTAATTACCATAAGTCATAGTACTTACTGAAGTAATATCCTTTAAAAAATCTTTAGAAGTGGATGTAGTAGGAAGAATTACTTTCACACCGCTTGCCAAAGTAGTTGTACTATAATTGGTAAGTTTTACTGATAATAAGTTGGTGTTATTTATATCAATATTAGTAGGAAATACTTGATTAACATCATTTGTTTTTATCGACCAGTCTTTAATAGGTAGCGATTCATTCAAAGGATCTATTTCTGCTCCTGCCCAGACAATAGTATTTTCATATCCAGTTGCATACCAAGAAGAACGAGCTGTTTGACGGAAGCCAATTATTCCTCTTCCTTGCAAATGAGCAATATACCCTCTGTACAAAAAATCTCGCTTAATCCCTTCCTGACGTAATTGAGATACTACAAAAGATTTTCCTACTTGATCAAACTCTAAATATGGATATTGCTCTTGTTTAACAGGAGAATATAAATTTTGATTTATACTTGGAACGAGCTCTTTATAATCAATTTCGGTTACTAGATTTCCTTGCGTAATAGAATTAATATTTTTGTCTATATTAAGACTGTAATTATAATAACTAATAATTTTTCTGTCATTAGGATTATCAACATTATTTGTTAAAAACTGAATTTTACTATTATTATTATTAATTCTAAAATCACTAAATATTGGAGTAACATTTAAACGATCATAAACTTTTCTGAATCCAACACCGGTTAAATTTTTCCATTTTATACCCAATGTACCATTTTCATCATATTGAAAATTTGATTGAAACCCAAACGAAAAGTGAGTTTTATACACACTACTTGTATAGTTTATGGTAGAAGTTGTGGAGATAAAATCCGACTTTCCATCCATATCAATGTCGGTAATAAAATTTCTATAGATTCTTGTTATGGCTCCACTTTCTATAACGGGGTTAGGGTTATAATTAGCAAGCCCTTGATAACTTTCTTGCAGATTATTTCCAGTATTTAGATTGATAGCCCAACCAGTAAATTTATATAGTTCAGGGGTTATAGTAGGAGTTGCGTTGGTGTCTAAATGAATAGATAAAGGCAATAAAACTTCTATGTTTCTGTCACCATTAAAATCTGCAAATTGAATACCATCACTAAGCCCTTTTACAGAATATGTTTTTTTTAATGCAATACTATAGGAATTTCCTGTTTTTGTAAGAGCAAATTGAGACAAAGTATTATTTGGGGTACTAACTGTATTAGTTTCGGACATTCTTCCAAAAATAGTAGAATATGTTATGCTACTATTTGTTCCTGTTGGTTCTACAAAAATAATATCTTGAACTCCATCATTATCAAAATCTACAATCCCTCCTTTACCTAAAATATTTTTTGGAGTAGGAGGAAGAATATGCAAACTGCCCGATGTTAGATCTGAATTGTCAATTATTATATATCTATTGCCTAAGTTATTACATTGCCATCTCGTTTTAAGAGGAGTAGGTGTTATAACCTGGTTATAACATTTAGAATCGGAAACAGTAAAAATAAGTTCTGAAAGACCGTCTGAGTCAATATCAATTTCTTTTGGGTTTAAAAGTTGTGATTTTTTACCCTCACTTGTATAATCATAATCAGGTGGATTAATTGTATAGAGAGATTCATCATATTCATATTGACTTGCAGTAATAGTTTTTGAATATTCTAATTGTAAAGGATTATTATAAGTATTTAGAACAGTCGCATCATATTTAATAGAATAATATTTTAATTCAATACTTCCAGTTGAAGGGGGATTAGACGGTGTTGTGTTTTTAATGAGTAAAATTCCTTGTTTTGCTCTTACTATGTTATCAGATGGTTTAATGTTAAAAGTAGTAAAACTGTACGTTGGAAAATAAGTAGCCCTTGTTCCAAGATATACAAATGAAGGATTTGCATTGTTCATTGAATCAAAATATACATAATATCCTTCAGGTTTTCCATTTTGCGCAGGCTGGCTTACAATAAAATCTACTAAACCATCGCCATTGTAATCTCCAGTAGAAATTACATTGTCAAAATCTCCGAAAGCTGATTCGTATGTTGACGTTACAGGAGCTTTTGTTGAAAAAGTTACAGGATTTGCAACTTCATTTTGTGAATTATATTCTTGAATAGAACTTACAAATTGATAATTAATAGGTTGTGTAGTGTCATTATCTACATAATCTTTTGTATAATTAATTACATATTTTTTAAACTGGGTAGCATTTGTATTTACTACTACATTTGATAGTAATTTATCCTGAAAGAACTTTACACCATTTAGATAAGAAGTCTCTTTCAAATCTCTCGTTATGTAGTTAAAAACAATCTGGTTAAAATGAGATTTACCAATTGTCTCATTTCCACCCCATTGAATATCACTAATAACAGCTACATTATTTGCTTGTATATAATTATAGGTAATATAATTTCCTTGTGCATCTTTCCATTTTACAATATTATATTCAATAGGAGTCCTTGCACTACTTGTTCCTGTGGTTGTTGCTCCGTACCAAGCTTGTGATCCGTCTTCAAAAGTAACCTCCCAATACTCTGGACCTTGCCATGTTTGTCCTGTAATAGTTCCTAATGATTTTATCTTTACATTAGAATACTTTTCCGTTACGTATTCAGCTCCATTGCCACCATAACTAACACTTCCAGATTTTAAGATTAGCCTTTGTCCATTAAAACTATAAAAGTCAGTATTATTAAGTTGAATTCCTTTTACTTCTCCGTCTTTTTCTATGGTTTTACTCATTCTGGTGATGCTAGTAATACCAGAAAGATTCCATCCATAACCTGCAATTCCATTTCCAGAACCACTTGTATAACCCAAATTAATTTGAGGTGCAACACTTTTTACCCCTGGAGGTAAAGCAATAGGTAAGGTATATTGAAGCTGTCCCCCTCCATTTACTTCTATGCTTCCTGTCGTATCATGAAAATTAGTTTGAGCTATTAGAAAATTATAAATTCCTAACAGTAACAGTAGGTATATTTTTTTCATATGTGTTTTCTAATTCTTGGTTATTGTTCTATTGTAAATACTTCCATCAGATAGATAGAATCTCAAGTAATAAACACCATAGGGATAATTGCTCATATTAAAAACATAAGAATTTCCCATTTTGGATTTAACATCCAAGGTCTCCATAATCTGGAACGAATTATAGGCTAAAAGATCTATCTTGAGAATATAGTCTTTAATGTCTTTTTCCCAAATTACATTGAGCGAGGTTTTTACCGGAACTGGTGCTGCCTGAATTTTGTTTGCTATTTGGTCGGCTAGTGTAGGAATAGAAGTGCTTTCTGTGCTACTTGCCATTCTGCCTGTGCCAGAAGCTGTACCTCTATAAATCTGATTTCCAGAGTCGTCATAATTGAAAATGACTTGTGATTTAGCGTTTCCTGTAAATAGAAACACTAAAAACAAAGAAGGTAAGATTGTTTTTCTCATATTGTGTTGGTTATGAATGGTTATTAAGTAATTTGAAGTGTTCTTCTTCAAAGATATAATTTTTTTCTTATCTAACAAATATTTTTAAAAAGAAGTATTTTAAGGTTACAAAAATGTAGTGCTTTATGTTTCATTTTGCAGTAATGCAAGAACTGGAGGAACATAAAAGCCTCGAACTTAAGGAAAGAATCCCTATTGTAATAGGAGAACGCATCCGCAAGGCACGAAAGAAGAATAAACTTTCGCAAACCGAACTTGCCCTTTTACTCGGAAAAGACCGTCAATATATGTACAAGATTGAAAAGGGAAAAGTAACCCCTTCTATTTTTACAGTAGCAGCTATATGCTATGTTCTTGATATTTCATTATCCGAACTTCTTAGAGGAATACGCTTGGCGTAAAAGGATTGAAAAATGTATTTTTATAGAGGAGACAGATAAAAAAAATATAATTTTTCTAAAAATTATTTTCTTTAAAAAATTTTTCATCAATAGCAGAATTAATAAGATCCTTAATACTTATATTTTCTTCTGCAGATTTTATTTTCAGAGCCTTTAATTTATTTGAAGGAATATATAAAGAAAATAAAGTTTCTTCTTTTTTTTCTTTAATTGGCACTACTTTTTGAACAGGCGTTTTTATTTGCTTTTCTTTCGCCTTACCTATTAACGCAGAAAAATCTGATTTCCCCATATTATATATTTATATAATTATATAATTAATTATTTATAGATAACATTAAAATTTCTTTTGTTAAGTTGTCAATTTGTTTTTGAGCATTGTGATTTTCTTCTACGCCATTGACAAGAACAGAACGAGAAAAAGAAACTAAATCAGAAAGCATATTTTTTGAAACCTTGATGTTGTATTCTTGCAATTGAGATTTAATTTCTTTGGTTAATGTAGTGTTTGGTTTTATCATATTGAAAACAATGAGTGCTTTCTTTTCAGACTTTGCCTGTTTTACAATGTCAATAGTTGATTTTATAGCTAATAAATCTAAAACCCCTGCTTTTGTTGGAATAATTATGACATCAGAAATATTACAGAGATCAATAATTTTTTCATTTAAATATGGAGGAGTATCTATAAAAATAAAATCATACTCTGATTTTATTGTTTCGTTTAATTTGTCTGCAGTAAAAATAGGCACTTCTGAAAGTTCACTAATATTAATAAGAGATCCTTGGAAGTCCATATCAATAATACATACTTTTGCGTTTTCTCTGATATTGCTAGCAAGATTGTAAGTGATTGTTGATTTTCCAACCCCTCCCTTTTGATGAGTTACTAAAATAATTTTTGCCATTTTATATAAATATATAATTATACAAATATATAATTTAATCTTTAGTTGGCAAAATACCTTTGTTTTGGTATATACCAATAAGGTAGGCAATAGACTTTTTCACAGTTAATTTTCTAGTTCTTACCTTTTCATTTAAGTCAGTAATTAAAATATCAAAATCTTTTTCTTTTTCTTTTGTTGCAATTAGTTCTGCCTGCTCATCAGTAAATCCGTAAGCCATTAATTTTGATTTAAATTTTTGAATATTCAATGGTTTTGCAAAGTCAATTTCTAATTGTTTAAATTTTTGTGAATTAATGTGTAGCGTTATCCAATAAAACTCTCTTCCTCTTTTCTTCAACTCATAATCCAATTCAATGTCGGTGTTCTCAGAAATTTGGGTTCTGGCAATATCAAGAACAAATTTCTTAAAATCGGAAATTCTTTCAAATTGTTCATTTCCTTTTTTATCAATCAACCCAAGCATTTTTTTGAGTTCTACAATCTCAAATCTTTTACTTCCGACACTACGCCATTGGCAGGCGATTGAATAAAGTCTTTTAGCGTATTTTGAGGAACAATTTAGTACGGATTTTAATTGTAATGCGGTAAAGTTATTTTTCAAGTCGAAAAAATAAGGAGTTGCATCATCATTGAGTTTCACAGTAAAACTTCCTGTCCCTTTTAGGTATCTAACTTTTGAAAATAACCAAATTTGTTCTAAACTTTCTGGTGTGTCAATCTCAAACATTCTAGAGCCAATACTTTCGGTTGCTTCGCGAAGTTGTTTTAAATTCCATTTTCTTCCTGTAATAGTTTCTATATCTTGAATATGAATAGTGTACTCCAATTTTCCTGTTTCTAGCCCAGAAAGCACCATAAAAAGAATATCAAGCATGCAAGCAGAGTAATCATATCGCCCTGATGTAATAACATTGTGCTGATAAATTAATTTGTTTTCTTTGTTGATGTCCATTAGTTCCATAAAGAAAATTTTAGAGGTTTGAGTAGCAAATATAAAAAATAAAAACGATAAATAAAAACGATTATCATTTAAAATATATGTTACATAGCTTATAAAAACTCGTTTTTAGCTTATAAAAACTCGTTTTTAGCTTATAAAAA